>ENA-ORPK01001535-ORPK01001535.1-human-gut-metagenome-genome-assembly--contig:-NODE-1535-length-17970-cov-7.323751_pt1 | contig 17970 bp, 19 predicted proteins | sample MGYA00242139_ERZ509068 | MGnify/ENA primary metagenome ERZ509068 (study PRJEB26280, sample SAMEA2338687) | human gut metagenome | biome: human gut; feature: human-associated habitat; material: faeces... | reverse complement strand
TGCAAGAGCTTAACGGGGCAGCAGGAGCAGTAATTAGTTAACAGTTTGTAAAATAATATTTTGTTAAGTATAGTTTTATCGCTAAATGTTAAAAGAATTCTGAAGATAGAGCAACACCATAGTTAGAGGTTGACATATTGAGTAGATAGTGGTAAAATAAAATATTTTTGACAATGATGAAGGGGCGTGCTACAATATATTTATCAGAATTATATTTTTAGGAGGGTTGAAGATGTTTGCGATGGGTGACAGAGTAGTATATCCGCTTCATGGAGGAGCTGTTATCAAGGATATAGAAGCACATATACAGGATGGCGAGACCGTGAAGTATTATATTTTACAAATGCTTTTTGACAATATGACAGTTTCGGTACCGGTAGAAAATGCCGAAAAATTAGGTTTACGTTATATCGGCGATGATGAAACTCTGGCAATAATTCAGAATGCGCTGCATGAAGTCCCTGATGTACAGACGGTAAAGGCTATTTCCTGGAACCGGCGCTTTCAGCTGTATATGCAGAAAATAAAAAGCGGCAGTGTTGCTGAGGTTGCAAGAATCTTTAAAATCCTGACTATTTTAGAACGCAGAAAAAAAATTTCCGTAGGTGAGCGCAGATTGCTGCACAGCACAAAGCAGATTCTGCAAAGTGAGATTATGCTGATCAAAGATGTAGATGCGGAAAAAGCAGGCAACTGGTTAGAACGTTGCTGTAATTAGGTAGAATACAAAGACCGTTTTAAAGCTGTTGAACAAGAAACTGCTTTAAAACGGTTTTTTTGCAAATTTTTTAGGCCTTTTTTTCATTAATGTCATATTTAAAAAAGTTATTTACTTGTTTTTTGCGGATTATAGCTGTATTATATAATTGATATAATAGTAGGATGAAATACTATGTATCAGAAATTCAGAGAAAGGAGGAATTGAAATGCTGAGAAAAATTATTAGCCTGAGCATATCGTTAATTATTATTGTAACCGGACTCATACTGACAAATTTATCTTTACCGCTTTTATCAAATTACTTGGGCTATGATTTGCACGGCAACGGCTTACTGGGCGTTACCTTCGCTACGATGATATTGACCTTGCCCGGTCTCTTTATATCTTCCTGGCTTGGTCTGGTATTGGCACCGTTCATTACAAAATGGCTGTTCAATTACGCTGAACGCTTGACGGTTTCTCTTTCCAGTGTGCCTACCAGTGATATTCTGGTAATGGTTTTTGGCATTGGTATCGGTCTGATTTTAGCAAATCTGATAGGCAGTCCTTTTGCCAGACTGCCGGTTGTCGGACCATTTATTCCCATCGTACTCAGCCTGGTACTTTCGGTCGTAGGTGCAAAGCTGGCTTTGCGTAAGCACAATGATATTGTGGAGTTTTTTAACCGCATTCCTACGCGTAAGTCCGTAAAGCCTGTCGATGAAACAAAGAGTGTATTGGAGGGACCTTTGGGGGACCGTCTGTACAGCAGCAATAAATTGCTTGATACCAGCGTCATTATTGACGGACGTGTCATGGATATTATGGCTGCTGGCTTTTTGGACGGTCAGCTGGTGGTGCCGAATTTTGTGCTGGAGGAGCTGCAGAAGCTGGCGGATTCTTCGGATAATATGAAGCGTGCCAAAGGCCGTCGCGGTCTTGATTTAGTGCATGATCTGCAAATCAGCTATAAGAACCGTATTCTGGTTGTAGACAATGACTATGATGATCTGGAAGGCGTGGATGCCAAGTTGGTTCGTCTGGCAAGACAGGCCAACGCTGATATCATAACCAATGATTATAATCTGAATAAGGTTGCCGGCATTCAGGGCGTTAAGGTATTGAATATTAATGAGCTGGCGAATGCTATTAAGCCGGTGGTTGTTGCCGGCGAGGAAATGAATGTATTCTTGGTTAAGGAAGGCAAGGAGCAGGGACAGGCTGTTGCTTATCTTGATGACGGCACCATGATTGTCGTAGAAAACGGCCGTCATTTTATCGGTCACAGTGCGATTGTTGTTGTAACCAGCGTACTGCAGACCTCTGCCGGAAGAATGATTTTTGCAAAAACAAAATAGGAGCTTTGAGATGGGCAAGGATGAACTTATTGTAATTGTTCCGGCTGCAGGCGCGGGCAAGCGTCTGGGTTTGGGAATTAATAAGGCCTTTGCTATGCTGAACGGTGCACCGCTTCTGGTGCACTGTCTGCATATGCTGGAGGCAACCGGTCTGGTTAAGCGTGCCGTTGTCGTGCTGGCGCCGCAGGAGGTGGCCGAGGGCCGGGAGCTTTTGGCCGGCTATCAGGAAGATTACTTCCGGACGCTGCCGTTTTGTGTAGTGGCAGGCGGCAAGGAGCGTCAGGACAGTGTTGCCAATGCGTTGGCTGCAGTAGAGGAAACAGATTGCTATATCGCTGTACACGATGGCGCGCGTCCCTTTGCGGGACGCGCTGTTTTTGAACGTACCTTAGAGGCCGCCAAGGTACATGGCGCTGCAATTGCTGCCGTTCCGGTGAAGGATACCATCAAGGTTGTCGGAACCGACGGTATTGTAACCGCTACTCCCGAGCGCAGTACGCTGATGGCAGTACAGACGCCGCAGATTTTTGCAGCAGACCTGCTGAAGCAGGCTTACGCACAGCTGGCTGCACATCCGGCTGCTGTTACCGATGATGCTTCGGTAGTAGAGCTGATGGGACATAAGGTAGCGACGGCATTGGGACGCTACGAAAATATTAAAATTACTACGCCGGAGGATTTGCTTTTTGCAGAAAATCTTTTGGCGCAACAGGAGCAGGAAGATGGAAAATAAGATGATGATGCCGCAATTTCGCATCGGCTGCGGCTATGATGTACATAAGCTGGTAGAAGAACGCAAATTAATTATCTGCGGCGTTGAGATTCCCTATGAAAAAGGGCTTTTGGGACACAGTGATGCAGATGTGGCGTTGCATGCGCTGATGGACGCGCTTTTGGGCGCTGCGGCCATGGGCGATATCGGCAAGCATTTCCCCGATACGGATGAGCGCTTTAAGGGTGCGGACAGTATGCAGCTGACGCTGTATGTCAAAAAGCTTTTGCAGGAGGCAGGCTGGCTGGTAAATAACGTTGATGTGACGATTATTGCCCAACGTCCGAAGCTGGCAGGCTATATTGCCGCAATGCGTACTAATGTTGCCAAGGTCTTGGATGTTGCTGAGTCCGTAGTAAATATTAAGGCGACAACAACAGAAAAGCTCGGTTTTACAGGCAGAGGCGAAGGTATTGCCGCTGAAGCTGTGGCGAGCATTGTCAAGATGTGATATAATAATTAGACTGGTAAGTGTAATCTGTTTGGATATAACGGTGTAAGTAAAAAATGCTTTAGCCTGAACCGGAATGATTGTGCTTTTTGGTAAATCTAATGTTAATAGATAAATTTGGAGGGATATATCAATGTGTAATGATGAAGTTAGAGTAAGATTTGCGCCGAGCCCGACCGGCCCGTTCCATATCGGTGGTGCGCGCAGTGCGCTGTTCAATTATTTGCTGGCCCGCAAAACCGGCGGCAAGCTGATTCTGCGTATCGAGGATACCGACCGTGAGCGTTCTACCCCGGAATCCGAGGAAAATATCAAGGCTGCTTTGAAGTGGCTTGGTATGGACTGGGATGAGGGTGTTGATGTTGGCGGACCGAACGGCCCGTACCATCAGATGGAGCGTCTGGATATTTACAAAAAATATACCGACAAGCTGCTGGCAGAAGGCAAGGCTTACTATTGCTACTGCACCGATGAGGAGCTGGAGGAAGAACGCCAGAGCCTGATCAAAGAAGGCAAAATGCCGCGTTATATGGGCAAATGCCGTCATCTGACCGAAGAGCAGATTGCTCAGTTCAAAGCTGAAGGCCGCAAACCGACCGTTCGCTTCCGTGTTCCTGCCGACCAGCAGATTCTCGTTCGCGACATGGTTCGTGGCGATGTAGTTTTTGATTCCAATAATATTGGTGATTTCGTTATCGTTAAATCCGACGGTATTCCGACCTATAACTATGCTGTAGTTATCGATGATGCGCTGATGCACATTACTCATGTAATCCGCGCTGAAGAGCATTTGTCCAACACTCCGCGCCAATGCCTCGTTTATGATGCATTGGGCTTCAAACAACCGACCTTCGGTCATATTTCCCTGATTCTGGGCAAGGACCATACCAAAATGAGCAAGCGTCACGGCGCTACCAGTGTTGACCAATATCGTCAGCTGGGTTATCTGCCGGAAGCTATCAACAACTTCCTGGCACTCTTGGGTTGGGCTCCGAACAGCGAACAGGAAATCTTCAGCATGGACGAGCTGATTCACGAATTCAGCATGGACCGTGTTGCTAAGAACCCCGCTGTTTTCGATATTGACAAGCTGAACTGGATTAACCAGCACTATATGCGTCAGCTTGATGCAGAAGCATTCTTTGAAGCTGCTAAACCTCACATGATTGCTGCAGGCTACATGACCGGCGAAGAGGAAGGCGAGAAGCTGGCTTGGCTGAAACGCGTTGTAGCAACCGCACAGGAGCACATTTCCTATGCTGCACAGATTCCCGAATGCGTAGAAATGTACTTCAATGATGAATTCGATTTTGAAAACGAGGAAGCAGAAGCAGTCCTGAAGGCTGAAACTGTACCGACCGTTATTAACATACTGCTGGAAGAGCTGCCGAAGGTAGAAAACCTGGACAATGCTGCAGTTAAAGCTCTGTTCAAGCAGATTCAGAAAGCTACCAAGCTGAAAGGCAAGGATGTATTCATGCCGATTCGTGTTGCTCTGACCGGCAACCAGCATGGTCCTGAGCTGGCAGCAATGGTTCCGCTGCTGGGCGTTGAGCGTACTGCAAAACGCATTAAATCCAGCTTGGCAAAAGCAGGCGTAACTCTTTGATTGATGACTGACGCTAAGGCTTCAACTGCTTCGTAACGGCGTTGCTTGCATCCAAGGCCTTCTCGTCGCTCAGAGAATTTTTGCAAAGGAATAGTTATTATGAGCATTAAAGTATATAACACCTTAACCAAACAAAAAGAAGAATTCGTACCTATTCATCCCGGCAAAGCCAACATCTATGTTTGCGGTGTTACTCCGTACAACCATCCGCATGTTGGTAATGCGCGTCCGTTCGTAACCTGGGACGTTATCCGCCGCTTCCTGGAGCATGAAGGCTATGACGTAACCCATGTACAGAACTTTACCGATGTTGATGACAAGATTATCAACACTGCCAATAAAGAGGGCGTGCAATGGTTTGACATCTGCAACCGCTATATTGATTCTTACTTTGAAGTAATGGATAAGCTCAATGTACGCCGTGCGCATGTTTATCCGCGTGTATCCGAGCATATCAATGATATTATTGCGACCGTACAATGCCTGATTGACAATGGCTATGGCTATGTTGTTGACGGTGACGTTTTCTACAGTGTAGAAAAGTTTAAATACTATGGTCAGCTTTCCGGCCGTAATATTGAGGATATGATGGCCGGCGCGCGTGTAGACGTTGATGACCGCAAGCGTAATCCGATGGATTTTGCGCTGTGGAAATCCGCTAAACCGGGCGAGCCTGCATGGGAGAGCCCTTGGGGTCCCGGTCGTCCCGGCTGGCATATCGAATGCTCTACCATGAGCATGAAGTATCTGGGCGAAACCTTTGATTTCCATGGCGGCGGCAGCGATTTGATTTTCCCGCATCATGAAAACGAGATTGCTCAGTCTGAAGGCTGCACCGGTATTCATCCTTTTGTACATTACTGGCTGCATAACGGCTTTATTACCGTTAACGAAGAAAAAATGTCCAAATCTCTGGGCAACTTCTTTATGGTTATTGATATCTTAGAGCATTACGATCCGGAAACTTTACGTTTCTTCATCGTTTCCACTCATTATCGCAGCCCGCTGGATTTCAGCGATGCACGTCTTACCGAAGCACAAAAGAGTCTTGCACGTCTGCGTCAGGCACAGGAAACCTTGGGCGAGCTTAGCGAGATGCTGAGTGCAGGTCCGACTGCCGAAAGCATGGCATTGCGCGAGAAGGTTAAAGAGCTGCGTGAAGCATTTATGGAAGCTATGCGCGACGACTTCAATACTGCGCTGGCTATCAGCCATATGTTTGCTCTGGCTAAGGAAATCAACATTTACCATAAGGCAGTTGTTGATGCCGGCATTAAACCGGACGGCAAGCTGGTTGCTATGTTCAACGATGTCTTTGCAGAAACCTGCTCTATCATCGGTGTACTGGAAAAAACTGCTGCTCCGGCTGCAGAAGAAGCAGGTGACAGCAAGGAAGCTGAGCTGGTGGAAATGCTTATCGCTATGCGTCAGGATGCACGTAAAAACAAAAATTATGCGCTGGCAGATGAGCTGCGCAACAAGCTGAATGAAATCGGCATTGTGCTGCAGGATACTCCGCAAGGCGTAAAGTGGTCTAAGCAATAATGAAATTTGAACAATACAAAATGCTAAAGGAGCATGCCCTGGCAGCCTGTGCGGCTGCCGGTGCTCCTTTTCCTGCAACTAAGGAAATAAATCCGATTCTGCTGGCGTATATCGGCGACGTAGTTTTTTCTATGTATGTACGTCTGCGCCTTTTGCCGAATTCCAAGCATGTACGCATTGTGCATGATATCGGTTCCAAGATGGTTTCTGCAGTGTGCCAATGTCAGGCAATGCAGCAGCTGGAGGCGAGCCTGAGCGAGGAGGAAAGCGTTGTTTTCCGTCGCGGCCGTAATGCCAAGTCAATGGTGCCGAAAAGTGCCTCCGTGCATGAATACCGTATGGCAACAGCCTTTGAAGCACTCTTGGGCTGGCTGTTCCTTGAAGAGCGTGAGGAGCGTCTGCAGGAGGTTATGGATCTTTCCTTCGATATTATCAGCAAATATATGCAGGAAAATCAAAAGAAATAATACCCCCTCTATTTGCCTATAAAAAAGAGAGGAGATGATAACGATGATGGTAAAATTAGTACGTCATACGCCGGAGCCGGAGCGCACTGTCGCTATGAGCGCACGTCTGTGCTATTCACCGATCGGTGCCGCGCAGCTGGAAGAAAAAATCAGCGACGAGCAGGCAGCAAATCTGGTGCGTAAATTGGTAAGCATGGGTCATTTATCCACCTTGGAGCATGTTACCTTTACCTTTGCGATTGAAGGCGTATCCCGTGTTTTGACACATCAGCTGGTGCGCCACCGCATTGCTTCTTATTCTCAGCAATCTCAGCGCTATGTAAAGGAGCATGATTTTGAAACAATCGTGCCTGCTTCTATTGCCTCTAAGCCTGAGGCTAAGGCTAAATTCGATAAGCTGATGACTGAGATTCAGGCAATGTATGACGAGTTTATCGCGCTGGATATTCCGGCTGAGGATGCCCGTTATATTCTGCCTAACGCAACAGAAACGAAGATTGTCTGCACGTTTAACGCACGCTCTTTGCTGAACTTCTTCAGCCTGCGCTGCTGCACCCGTGCACAATGGGAAATCCGTGCGCTGGCTAATGAGATGCTGCGCCAATGTCAGGCTGTAGCACCGGTTATTTTTGAAAATGCAGGTCCTACCTGTGTATCTGAAGGCGTTTGTCACGAGGGCGCTATGTCCTGCGGACGTCTGCAGGCAATTTTGGTAGCAAAAGCCAAGGCAGAGCAAAAGCAGTAAGGAGAAACTATGGCTGAGCAGAATAATGATTTAATAGCTGGACGTAATGCGGTTAGTGAAGCCTTGCGCAGTCAGCGTTCAATAAACAAAATACTTTTGCAGGAAGGCGCTCATGGCGGCAGCCTGGGCGAAATCACTGCTTTGGCAAAGCAAAAGGGTGTGCCGGTAGAAACCGTAAAGGCCGAAAAGCTGGATAAGCTTGCTAAAGGCCTGCGTCATCAGGGTGTAGCTGCTTTGGCGGCACCGATTGCATTCCGTACTCTGGATGATGTTTTTGCCCGTGCGGCAGAAAAAAATGAAGAGCCGTTTATTTTGCTTTTGGATGAGCTGCAGGATCCGCAGAACGTGGGCGCGCTTATCCGCAGTGCTGATGCAGCAGGTGTACATGGTGTGCTGATGCCGCGCCGTCGCAGCTGTCCGCTGAACGCTGTTGTTGCCAAGATTTCCGCAGGTGCGGTTGAATATGTACCTGTTGTACAAATCGGCAATATCGCCCAGACTATCGAAGAGCTTAAGCAGCGCGGCTGCTGGGTTGTCGGCGCTGATATGGATGGTGTTGATTTTTATGCTGCCAATATGAGCGGTCCGATTGTACTGGTAATCGGCGCTGAGGGCAGAGGCTTAGGCCGACTGGTAAAACAAAAATGTGATGATGTTGTCAGCATTCCGATGAACGGCGGCGTTAATTCTTTGAACGCATCGGCTGCGGGTGCTGTCCTGATGTACGAGGTAGTACGTCAACGACATCAATTCTAAAGAGGTGAAGGCATGGGCGAATATCTGATAATTGATGGGTATAATGTAATTAACGCCTGGAAGGATTTTGCCCAGCTGCGCCAGGAAAACCTGGAGCATGCACGCGAGCTGCTGGTAGCAGGTGTGGCAGAATATGCTGCCTTTAAGGGCTATCGTGCTGTCGTAGTTTTTGATGCTCAGGAGGTGGCAGGCGCTGCTGCTTCCGAAAAAATTCATGGCATTGACGTTGTATTTACCGATGAGGGAGAAACGGCAGATTCCTGGATTGAACGTAGAACCTACGAGCTTAGACGTGTACAGGCAAAGGTTTTCGTTGTAACCAGTGACTACGCGGAGCAGATTAACATTTTGGGAGCAGGTGCGTACCGCATTTCTTCTAGGGAATTCCGCGAGCAGTATTATAAGACTAAAAAGGAAATTGCCGAGCGTCTGCATGTCCCCAGACGTGCTTTAACCGTAATGAGCTTGGTGGCAGAGTGAGCGGACATGTTCTGGCTCATCTGGAAAAATTGCGTCGGGAGAAAAGTTGACGTAAAACACCAGGCAGGATATAATAAAAACACTGATGCTTTTATTATGAAGATATTTGCAATAACTGTTTTGCAAGACAGTGGCAGATAGATAAACAGACGGAGGATATGCTATTGATGGCTACAGATACTGTAATGCAAAACGATCCCAATGACGCTTTTGCAAAAATGACTGATGAGGAAATCGTTTTAGAATCACAACAGCATGATAATGTTTTAGCACAGGAATATCTGCTGCATAAATACAGAAACTTCGTCAGAGCCAAGGCCCGCAGCTATTTTTTAATAGGTGCCGAGCGTGAAGATATTATTCAGGAAGGCATGATCGGTCTTTATAAGGCTATCCGTGATTTCCGTGCCGATAAGCAGGCATCGTTCCGTGCGTTTGCCGAGTTGTGTGTAACAAGGCAGATTATTACGGCGATAAAGACTGCTACCAGACAGAAGCATATCCCTCTCAACTCCTATGTATCGCTTAACAAGCCTATTTATGAGGAGGACAGTGACCGCACACTGCTGGATGTCATCAGCGGTGTGAAGGTTGCTAATCCGGAGGATATGATTATCAGCCGTGAGGAATTCAGCGATATTGAAAGCAAGATGAATGATATTCTCAGTGACCTGGAATGGAAGGTTCTGATGAGCTATCTTGATGGCAAATCCTATCAGGAAATTGCTGCTGAGCTGGGGCGTCATATCAAATCTATTGATAATGCGCTGCAGCGTGTAAAGCGTAAACTTGAAAAATATATCATCAGCAAAGGAGATATTACTGATCTGCGTACAGTTTACAGCGGACTGCTGGCTATTGATCCGTATGAGCGTTTCAAGAATAAAAATTCCTGAAAAAGCGGATAATTGATAAAACTGTAACAAAAATCTACATCATTTTGAAATTTTCAGAATGGTGTTTTTTTATTAAGAGGATTTTTGACAAGTATAGCGAATAGATATATTAACAAGTCAGTAAAGAAAAATTGACACTTCGGTGTTAGAGGAGGTTTTTCAAATGAATCAAGTTGAAGAATTAGTGAAGGTTGTAGCAGAGGCTCAGGCCGACAAAGGAAATGTTGTTATTGTTACCGGTAAACCGGGCAGTGGCAAGAGCAAAGTTTTACGTGAAGCTGCAGAATCTCAAAAATGGACCTACGTTGACTGCCGTATGCTGATCAGTGAGGAATTCCTGGCAATTCCGGCTGCTGACAGAGGCTTGTATGCTCCTGATATGTTTGCTGATATTCTGGCAAGCTACAATGCTGATGTTATTATCCTTGACAGACTGCAGACCTTGTTTGTACCTGTATTCCACATCAATACCGACAGTCTGATGCGTAAGCTGAGCAAAAAGTTTACCATCGTAACCGCATGGCCCGGATACATTGATAACGGTAACCTGTGCTATGACAAATTTGACGGTACCGAAGCTATCCGTATCAGTCCTGACGGCTTCAAGATCTGGAACGTAGAAGGTTAATAGTTAATAAGCGGAGGCTTGATATGGAGCAGAAAAAACGTCGCTTTGCTGTTTTGACCGGCGGAGGTGACTGCCCGGGATTAAACGCTGTAATCCGTGCAGTCGTAAAAACCTTCCTGCAGAACGATTGTGAGGTTTATGGCGTACTCAATGGCTTTAACGGCCTGATAAACGATAATCTGAAATTAATGGATTATGCTGCAGTATCGGGTATTTTACCGCGCGGCGGAACAATTTTAGGAACCACGAACCGTGATAATCCCTTCCATTTTGCTGTTGAAGAAAATGGTGAGCTTGTATATAAGGATATGCGCGAAAAGGTTATCGAAAACCTGCGTAAATACGATATAGAAGCCTTGGTTGTTATCGGCGGTGACGGTAGCCTGAATATTGGTGCCGAGCTGGCGCGTGAATGTGATATTAAGGTTGTTGGCGTACCTAAGACCATCGATAATGATTTGCCCTGTACAGAGCGGACATTCGGCTTTGATACTGCTATGGCTATGGCTACCGAAGCGCTTGACAGACTGCATACTACAGCCGAATCACATCACCGTGTTATGGTGTTGGAGGTTATGGGCCGTTATGCCGGCTGGATTGCTTTGCACAGTGGTATTGCCGGCGGTGCGGACGTTATTTTGCTACCGGAAATTCCCTACAAGCTGGAGCCGGTGATTGCTAAGATTCAGGCGCGTAAGGCTGCCGGAAAGAATTTTAGTATTGTTGTTGTTGCCGAGGGCGCACGTCCTGAGGGTGGCGAGATGTCAATCGCACGTATGGTTGAAGGCAGCTTTGAGCCGATCCGCCTTGGCGGTGCAGGCGAAAAGGTGGCACAGGCCATTGAAGAGCAGACAGGCATTGAATCACGCTGTACCGTATTAGGTTATCTGCAGCGTGGCGGTTCGCCTACAGCGTTTGACCGTGTGCTGTCGACGCGTTACGGCGTGGCAGCAGCAGAGGCTTGCCTAAGACGTGAATATAATGTTATGGTTTCACTGTATCATGATCAGATTGTTACCGTCTTTATTCAAAAGGCAGCATCAAAACCGCGTCAGGTTCCTGTAGACAGCGAAATTATTCGCACAGGACGCCAGCTTGGATTGTGCTTTGGCGATTAATTTAAACTTGATTAATAGATTTAACCCCAGATTAAGATAAGAATTATATATTACAGAGGATGGTGCTTGCACCATCCTCTGTTTTTGTGTGCAGCTTTATGAACTGTGAAAAATTTAAAAAAATAGTGAGATTTCATTGCAGTTAAGCGTGATTCAGAGTATAATAAAAAGGCTTAGTGTTTGCGAAAGGGAGTAAATCATGGACTTAAATTTAATTGCCGTTATTGTGGGTATTGTCGAAGGTTTGACCGAATTTTTACCGGTTTCTTCTACTGGACATATGATTATTGTAGGTCACGTTTTGGGCTTTGAAGGCCAGCTGGCAGATGTTTTTGATGTCTTTGTACAGCTGGGTGCTATTCTATCTGTTGTTTTTATTTACAAAGAGCGCTTTGCCAGATTTTTTACCAAGGATGGCTGGGATATCAACAAGGGACTTTCTGTTTGGCATGTTGCTGCCGGTATCGTACCGGTTATGCTGGTAGCCTTCTTCCTGTATCACTATATCAAGGAGTATCTGTTTTCTCCTTTTACGGTAGCAATAGGCCTTTTCTTGGGCGGTCTGCTGCTGATGTTTGCGGAATATAGAACTAAAGGCCGTGAGGCTGAACTGGTTGATGATGTTGATAAAATTTCTATCCGTCAGGCAGTATGGGTTGGCATTTATCAATTTCTTTCCCTGTGGCCCGGTTTTTCCCGCAGCGGTAGTACTATTGCCGGAGGTCTTTTGGTTGGGCTGACTCGCAGTGCCGCAGCAAATTATACCTTTGTGATTGCTGTACCGCTGATGTTTGTGGCCTGCATTTATGATCTGCTAAAAAACCTTCAGTATCTTTCTGCAGGTGATTTGCAGGTATTGGTAATAGGCTTTGTGGTATCCTTTATCGTTGCTTATATTTCTGTATTATGGTTCCTGAAATTTTTGCAGAATTCCAAGCTGACCAGCTTTGCTGTTTACAGAATACTGTTGGCCGGTGTAACCTACTGGTATTTCTACATGTAAGCCTGCTATAAAATCTTTGTTTGCGAAAGTATTGACAAAATAGGCTTTATCCTTTATAATAATAAAAGAATTTTGTGCTGGCATAGCTCAATTGGCAGAGCAGCTGATTTGTAATCAGCAGGTTGTGGGTTCGATTCCTATTGCCAGCTCCAATGATTTTTTCGCCGTTAGATGTTTATCTGACGGCGTTTTTAGTATAATTTCACGGAGGTGTGTAATATGGTATATCCTTATATGACTCTTGCTGATGGAACAGAAATTGTTTATACTAATGTATTCGAAGAGGATGGCATAAAAAAAGTAGAGGTTCATTTTGAAAGACCTACTGAAAAGGGGTTTGATACTGCCAGGTGTCAATTGCCGTCATATACTTGGCTTATACGGGAAGGCTTCTCCGATGAAGAGATGAAGATGTTTGATGAATTTATGCATAGCAATGCGCACCTGTTTTATAAATACGGTGCGAACGGAGGACTAAAGATTGCCTAATTTATTTACTATTTTAGGATATAAGGTTTATTTTTGGTCAAATGAAAATGATGAGCCGATACATGTGCATATTTCTAAAGGAATACCCAGTAAGAATGCTGCAAAAATATGGTTAACAAGAAATGGTGGCTGTATTTTAGAGAGTAATCCTGAGCGTATTCCCCGAAAAGACCTGTCTGAGCTTTTAGAAATAGTTCAAGCGCAGTTTTTTATGATTTGTGCAGCATGGAAAAAGCATTTTAAGGTTGAACAGATTAAGTTTTACTGCTAAGTCAGGTAATATGTATTTTTCGCCGTTAGATGTTTATCTGACGGCGTTTTTATTTTCCTGCAAAAAAATAACTGCTAATTCACAGCGAATTAGCAGTTATTTGCTTTATGGCTTATTCTTCTTCAGCAATTTTGCCTTTGAGGTCATGGTCGGTCATTGCGCAAACGCAGGAGTCGGACCAAACGTTTTCTGCGGTTTCAACCATATCGATAATGGTATAAATCGGCAGGATGATACCCATGATACCGATAGGAGCGCCAATGCCGCTCATCAGAGACAGGGTGAGGAAGTAGCAGCCCATCGGTACGCCTGCGTTACCGACAGCAGCCAGTACGGATACCAGCAGCCAGGTAAGCATGGTGGTCATGGACAGCTCAAAGCCTGCATTCTGCATAACGAAAATGGAAGTGATCAAAATGAAGGCAGCGCAGCCGTTCATGTTGATGGTGGTGCAGATAGGCAGTACAAAGCGGGAAACAGCTTTGTTAACCTTCATGTTTTGTTCAGCGGATGCCATAGTTACAGGCAGGGTGCCTGCGGAGCTCTTGGTGAACAGTGCAACAGCGACTGCCGGAGACATTTTCTTGAATACATCAATCGGGTTCAGGCCTCTTGCCAGCAGGAAGATAGGCAGAACGATGAAGAACTGAACACAGTTGCTGGCCATGATAACCAGAGTATATTTGCCCAGAGCGCCAACGATTACGCCGGCTTCAATCTGTGCGGAAAGCTGACCTGCGAATGCCAGAATACCGAGAGGCAGTACGAACAGCAACGCTTTAATAAGAGTGAACAGCAGCTCCTGGAAGCCTAATACTGCTTTCAGCAGAGCTTCTCTGTTTTCGGTTTTAGGCATAAATGCCAGACCTAAACCCATAGCAGCAGCAATCAGCATTACGGAAAGCACGTTGCCTGCGAGGAACGGCTGCAGCATGTTGTTAGGAATAACATTTAAAATATGATCGTAGTAGCTCAACTTACCAAGATTTTGCGGTACGTTGGACATGCCGCTGCCAACTACCTCTGCCGGCAGGTTGCCGGGAGCTACCCAAAGATAGATAGCAAGACCGATGCCTGCTGCACAAACAGTAGTCAAAAAGGTGTAAACTACGGCGTGAGCAAAAATTTGGCCGGTTTCTTTTTTGCTTCCCAAAGCAGCCAATGTTGTAATTACGGCTAAAGCAATGGTAGGTACGGCGATAAATTGGAAGAGGCGTGTATAAACGGTAGCGATGAAATTGAATAATTCATTCAGGGGTTTGATTCCCATATAACCGAGAATGGCACCGACTACCAATGCGCCCATCCATAGAATAAATTGACTTTTGTTGTTTTGTGATTTGTTTTGATTTATCACTTTTTGTGCTAAATCCTTCACATCTGCATTTTGCTGCATTATATCCCTCCTAAAATAGGTGCTGTCAGATTTTTTAGAATTTCTGGCAGCTAATACTCCCTAGGTAGCCTTGCGACATACCTAAAAAATATTATAGCATTTTCTGAAAGATTTGTAAATTTCAATTTAGCAGTCATTAATGATATTTGAAGATGGGATGTTTGTATTTAGGCTTACTGTTATTTATTGCAGCAAAGCACGTTTTAAGAGCAGTAGGATGTATACTTAGGTCAGAACAAGACGTTATGACGCTGAAATAGCATTTTCATTGCATTTTCATGCCGTTTATGGTAATCTATAATATATTAAAAACGTATAATTTTTTACATAACTGCTATATAAGCAGCATGTTTATTTTTGAAGGAGAGTGAAGGATTGATGCAAAACAATGCACAAGAAATGGTGCTCGTAATTGACTTCGGCGGGCAGTATAACCAGTTAATCGCAAGACGCGTACGTGAAAGCGGTGTGTACTGCGAAATCGTATCCTATAAGCATAGCCTGGAAGCAATTAAGGCTAAAAATCCTAAAGGAATTATTTTTACCGGCGGTCCTAACAGTGCTTATCTGGAGGATTCTCCTACTATTGATCCGGAAATCTATACCTGGGGCGTACCTGTTCTGGGCATTTGCTACGGCAGCCAGCTGATGATGCATATGCTCGGCGGTCATGTATGCGTAGCTCCCGAGCGCGAATACGGCAAAACCGTTGTTGACCTCGACACTACCAGCCCGATGTTCGCCGGCCTTTCCGAGAAGAATGTTTGCTGGATGAGCCATAACGATTATATTGAAACCGCAGCTCCCGGCTTCAAAATTGTTGCCAGCACTCCGAACTGCCCGGTTGCTGCTGCTGAGGATGAAGCACGTAAATTGTATTGCGTACAATTCCATCCCGAGGTTCTGCATACCGAAAACGGCACCAAGATGCTGAGCAATTTTGTTTACAATGTTTGTGGCTGTGCAGGCACCTGGAAAATGGATTCCTTCGTAGAGCAGACTGTTGCTGAGCTGAAAGAAAGAATCGGCGACGGCAAGGTGCTGTGTGCACTTTCCGGCGGTGTTGACTCCAGCGTTTGTGCTGCTATGCTGGCTAAGGCTATCGGCAAGCAGCTGACCTGCGTATTTGTAGACCACGGTCTGTTGCGCAAAAACGAGCGTGAAGAGGTTTGCGCTGTTTTCGGTGAAGGCGGTCAGTTCGATATCAACTTCATCTGCGTTGACGCACGCGAGCGCTTCTACAGCAAGCTGGCAGGCGTAACTGCTCCGGAAGGCAAACGTAAAATTATCGGCGAAGAATTCATTCGCGTATTTGAAGAAGAAGCTAAGAAAATCGGTGCTGTTGACTATCTGGCACAGGGCACCATTTATCCTGACGTTGTAGAAAGCGGCCTTGGCGGTGAATCTGCAACCATTAAGAGCCATCATAATGTTGGCGGTTTGCCTGATTTTGTTGATTTCAAGGAAATTGTTGAGCCTCTGCGTGACCTGTTCAAGGACGAGGTTCGTCAATCCGGCCGTGAGCTGGGCCTGCCTGAAAACCTGGTAGCACGTCAGCCGTTCCCGGGACCCGGTCTGGCAATCCGCATCATTGGCGATGTAACTCCGGAAAAGGTTGCTATCGTACAGGATGCAGATGCAATTTATCGTGAAGAGGTAGACAAGCTGCCGATGAGCGAGCGTCCGAGTCAGTACTTTGCAGCTCTGACCAATATGCGCAGTGTTGGCGTTATGGGCGACGAGCGTACCTATGATTATGCTATCGCTTTGCGTGCGGTAACCACTACCGACTTCATGACTGCAGAAGTAACTATGCTGCCGCCTGCAACTATTACTACTGCTGCTAACCGTATCGTTAACGAGGTTAAGCACATCAACCGTGTACTCTTTGACTATACCACCAAACCGCCTGCTACTATTGAGTTCGAATAGTATAATATAATAAAGCCCAGAAGCCTTATAAATCAAAGGTTTCTGGGCTTTGTGCTTGCAAAATGCTTGCAGGTTGAGGAAAATGCAACTAATAAACAAGCAAGGAGCCGATAAGGCTCCTTATTTTTTGCACTTTGTATGAGCATTTGAAAATCAACCATTCGGAGTTCCAATTCTTGCTCAATTTCATCAGCACGGTTAAGTAAAAATGCTTTTGTCGTTTCATCTGGAGAAAATTGAGCTTCATCTCTTAAATGGTCGATGATTACTTTACTATCTGCCAATTCCTTTAGAAAATGCTTAAATACAGGAGAATCAAAGGATATGCTCAGAGTATTTATGTCAAATTTTCCATCAGCATCTTTGTTACCATGAAACTGAACTTTGCCAACTTTGGAGATAGCAAATAGATAATGTGCAACTTCTCCAATGGTTTCTAAATGAATGTTTTGAAAAGAGGTGATACTAATATTTGGCTTTTTCTTTTTGTCAAGAGTTTTGAAAAGCTCCTTTTTTCAGTGTCAAGACTTTGGAAAATCTCTCTTTTTGACTGTCAAGTACTATGGGTACAGTATAAGAGTACATCAATGATTTACAAAAGGACTATTATTGGAATAAATTTTTGGAACGAAAACGCCAAAAAGAATCCTATGTTTTTGAAAAAGGAATTGAAAATATTATGGCGTGGAAATCGCAGCTTCATACATTACTTGACACCGAAAATCTGTAGGTCAACATTATTAGCAAGCATGGGGAAATTATATACACTCGTGCCATTTTCCCACTTGTTAGCCGCTACAATGGGGAACTGCCCCTGATACCACCAGCCATAACATTTTGCAAAACGGCAAAACGATTATCTCACAAACAGTGCAACAAAAAATAAATCGCTGACAAGCAATTTTGTAATGTCCTCACGGTGAGGAAGTTTTGAAAGGAGAGTTCACTATACTGATAGAACGTGCAGTTGAAATACGATGATGAAATATGATAAAATAAAATTGACAAATCGGAATTTATTAAGGAGGATATGGATGAAACTGTTTTTATGTTCGCACTTTTCAAGTGTAGGAAGTTTGATAAAAGAAGAAATTGATAACAAGAAAGTCGCATTTATTCCCACAGCTTCGCTGCGTGAAGGCTATACGGTTATGTCGGCTCGGCTCGAAAGCTATTCAATAAACTGGGAGCAGCCGTAACTGAAATTGATATTTCAACGGAGGCTTATTTAACGATACAGTCTGTTTTTGAAGATGCGGATGTGATATATTTTACTGGTGGAAATTCTTTCTTCCTTATGGACCAGCTCCGTAAAACGGGAACGGATGAGCTGTTGAAGAAAGAATTGGCAAAGG
>ENA-ORPK01001533-ORPK01001533.1-human-gut-metagenome-genome-assembly--contig:-NODE-1533-length-17981-cov-2.777251_pt1 | contig 17981 bp, 13 predicted proteins | sample MGYA00242139_ERZ509068 | MGnify/ENA primary metagenome ERZ509068 (study PRJEB26280, sample SAMEA2338687) | human gut metagenome | biome: human gut; feature: human-associated habitat; material: faeces... | reverse complement strand
GGGCTGCAGCCCTTAAAAAGATTGGTGTTGAACCTTTTATTCCGCCTTATACAAGTAAAAAAACATTGTCTTTGGGTACCAAACATTCTCCTGAGGCTATTTGTTTGCCTTACAAATTGATTTTAGGTAACTTTATTGAGGCAATTGAAGGAGGTGCAGATTACGTTGCAATGATTACATCTCCAGGGTGTTGCCGTTTAGGTCAGTACGGAAATAGTATTGAAAACGCTCTTCTGGACATGGGGTATCATGCAAGATATATTGAATTATCTCTATATGACGGGATTAAAGGTATGTATAATGTATTAAAAGACATAAGCGGGAAAAACGACCCAATTTTGTTCGCAAGAGCTATCAATATTGCAATCAGAAAAATGTTCTTGCTTGATGATTTGGAAGAAAATTTGGCGTATTACAGAGCTCGCGAAATCAATCAGGGTGATGCTGATAAGCATTATGCAAAAGCCTTACAATATGTTAAAGATGTTGAGCATTCAAGAGATTTGAAACGTGCAAAAAAACTTGCGTTTGATGAAATGAAGAAAGTTCAAATTGATCCTAAAAAAGAGGTTTTGAAAGTTGATTTGACTGGTGAAATCTATCTTGTTTGTGATGCATTTTCAAATCAAAATATAACAAAAGAACTTGGGAAAATGGGAGTTCAGGTAAGAAGAAGCTTGACGGTTAGCAGTTTTATTAAAGATGCAATTATTCCAAAGGCTTTTAGAGAAGGAGAAACTCACTTGCAACGAGCTTATAGGCTTGCAAAACCTTATTTGATGCGAGATATCGGTGGAGATTCTTTGGAATGTGTTTCGGATGTTGCTTATGCCGATGAACGAGGAATTGATGGTATTATTCATATAAGTCCGTTTACTTGTATGCCGGAAATTATGTCACAAAACATTTTTCCTGCGATGAGAGAAAATTGCGATATTCCTATTTTGCCATTAATTATGGATGAACAAACTGGTAAAGCTGGTTATCTGACAAGATTAGAAGCGTTTGTTGATTTGATGAGAAGAAGAAAACGTAAACTTGCAAAATCTCAAAAAGAAGAAAATCCGGTTGAAGTAACTGAATAAAATATTAGTTGTAACATTTGAGGGAAAATTAAATATTATGCGTGAGTTGTTTAAAGAAGCTATTAAAATTACAAATTATAATATAATTTTGGCTGTGCCTTTAATTGTATTTATAAAAATATTGGATTTGTATTCTCTTTATTCTAAGTATAATATTGATTCAACTCCAAAATTTTTGATAGCATCAATTACTGTGTTGTTTATGTTTGGAGTGTTTTGTGCAGGTTGGTTTTATATGGTTGAAGGTGCAGTAAAACTTTCAAAGAAGGTTTTTGTTCTTGATACTGATAGGGCCAAGGCAACAATGAATTTATTTAAAATTTTCCCTGAGGGGGTTGGAAAATTTTTCTTGTCCTTTGTTGGGGTATATGTAATATTTTTGTTTATTCAGGCTATTGCAACTCCTCTTGTGTATATTCTTGGTGTTAATATTATTGGCGGATTAGATGCTGAGTCAATGCAACACTTGCAAGAATTAACAATAAATACAGAATTGGCGTCTAATCAAGGTATGCCTGCGTTTATTGATAAATTGTCTATTGAACAGATTATATTTTTTGGTAAATGGAGTTTACTATTTATGTCTGTTACGTCTGTTATAATGTATCTTTTGATGTTATGGATTCCGGAAATTGTATGTTGTACGCCTAATCCATTGCTTGCATTGTGGCGTTCGCTTGTGAAATTGTTTAAAGATTTCTTTACAACGGTAAGATTATTTATAACATTGTGGTTTATAGGCTTTGCGCTATTGTTTATTAATACATTTGCGGTAATAAATCCTATTGCTTATATTATAATGAGTATTGTTTTGTTCTATTTTTCTGTGTATTTTGTAGTGTTGATTTTCTTATATTTCGACAGAAAATATGTGGTTGTAGATGAATAAAGTTATTGCAATAGTTGGCGCAACTGCAAGTGGAAAAAGTGCTTATGCCGTTGAGCTTGCAAAAAATATTGACGGTGAAATTGTTTCGGCGGATTCCAGACTTGTGTATAAGGGAATGGATATTGGAACCGCTAAACCAACCGTTGAGGAGATGCAGGGTATTCCACACTATATGATTGATATTGTTGACCCAGAATACAATTATTCGGCTGGTTTGTATGTTCAAAATGCAAAAGTTTGTATTGAAAATATTCTAGCTAAAGGGAAAACTCCAATTGTTACAGGTGGAACAGGATTATATTTCAGAGTGTTGTTAGAAAATTATGCTTTACCAGATATTCGCCCAGATTATGAGCTAAGGGAAAAGCTTTCTGTAATGGATTGCGATGACCTTCTTGATATACTAATGAAGTTGGATGAAAAAGCCGCAAATTTGGTTGAACGAAATGACAAGAAAAAGCTTATTAGATATATTGAGGTCGTTAAACTCACTGGTAAACCTCTTCATCTCGCTCGAGGAACAAAAAATAGCGAGTTTGATGTTGAGTGGATAGGTCTTAATTTCCCAAGAGAAGAACTGTATGAAAGGATTAATAAACGTGTTGATATAATGGTCGAACAAGGACTTGTAGAGGAAACAAAACGTTTGTTAGCAAAGCATGGACGAATTCCTAATATAACTGATACAATCGGATATAGAGAAATTATCTCTTATCTTGATGGGGAATTGTCTTTGGAAGAAGCAAAAGATAAATTAAAACAAAATACAAGAAATTATGCAAAACGTCAGCTTACTTGGTTTCGAAAAAATGAAGCGATTAAGTGGAATTGCTATCCTGAACGCAAAAAGAAATAAGTATAAAATTTGTTAAAAAGTTTTGTAATATCTTTAATTATGTTAGAATTGTAACCAAAGAGGGATATGATTATGAGAAAATTTTGGAAATATATAGGTATTACTGTAGTATCTTTTATAATTGCTGTTTATGTATTGTTTTTAATAGTTCCGTTTTTCTTAACAGGAGTTATAAATTCATATAATGACGAGATTTCTGCTCTTGTTGAAAAGTCATGCGGGTTTAAGTTGAAACTGGAAAATATGAAGGTTTTAACAACTCCAAAATTAACAGTTGGTGCAGAAGTTGGACATGCAGAAGTAGCTCTTCCAACTGGTGAAAAGTTTGTGACAGTTGATAACGTGCAAGCAAAAATGTCATTGATTCCATTGATTGCAAAACGAGTTGAAATTGATATGGTTGGTGCAGATAATCTTAATATCAATTTGAAAGTTAAAAAAGATGGTAGATTTTTGCTAGAAGATTACATCCCTCAAGAGAATCAAAAAAATGAAGAACTATCAACTACACCAGCAGGTTTGCCATTAGGGTTCAAATTGTCTAATCATTTGCCAAATATTATTCTAAATAACTATAATGTCGCTTTTATTGATATGCCGACTGACAAAACTTATTCAATATTCGGGGATAATGTTTCTGTCAGTGATTTTATTCTAGATAAGAAAATTAAAATTGCAGTGAACGGTAAAGCGATGATGCAAGATAAAGTTCAATTTAATTATGATATAAAATTATTAAATAAAATTATGCCTCAACTGGATTTGAATGATATAGTGTTTGCCTCAAATGAGGAAGAGAAAAAAAATCCTCAAGATTTTAATATTAATTTAATTGATATATTTAAAGCTATTTACAAAAATCGATTAACAGCTGATGTGAAAGCTGATGTGAAAACATCTGGAACACTTGATGATATTGATATGACTGGCTATATTGATGTGTCAAATTTAAGCGTTGTAGTAGATGGAAAAATTTTGCCTGCAAGTTCTGCTGATATAAAACTAAAGGGCAATGGTATAAACTTGTATACAAAATTGTATACGGCTGAAAATGAATTGACAGAATTAATTGTGGTTATTAAAACAGGGAAACACCCTAAAATAGATTTGAATTGCAAATCGAATGCTAAATTCCAAAGTATATTTGACTTATTAGATAGTGTTGCCAAATCTTTTGATTATAATGATTTTGATACTCTAACTGCAACAGGAGGGCTTGATGCTGATTTTACTATCAAGTCTAATTTGAAAAATATTGAATCTTCTGGATATTTAAAAATACCGTCAGCATCAATTGCTTACAAACTTTATAATGTTGCAGTTAACAATATAAGTGCGGATATAGATTTCGCAAATAATGTGGTAAATATTAAAAGAGCAGGTTTGTCTATTTTAGGTCAGCCTCTTAAAATATCCGGTTCAATTAAACAAGATGCCACAGCAGATTTGTTAATTATAGCTGACAAATTACAATTGAAAGGATTATTGCTTGCAGTCGGGCAGGTGGCGTTGTTAAAAGAAAATAAAATTAATAGCGGAACTTTGTCAATGTCCACTTCTATTAAAGGAAGGCTTGATAAGATCGTTCCTAAAGTTCATTTGAGTATAGATAATGTTAATTTGAAAAATATTCCATCAAATACTACTGTAAAAGTAGTTAATACTAATATTGATTTGACTACCGATGGCAAAAAAACTAACGGATTAATCAGTGTTTCTAGTGCCAAAGTTATTAATCCAATGGCTGTTATTTCTGCACCTACTGCCAAAATTACTTTTGGTGAAAAAGATATAAATATAAACAATGCTTATATCTTGCTGAACAATTCTAGAATTGATATTACTGGCAAGGTTGCTGATTATACAACTAAGAACCTTAAATTCAATATCAATGCAAAAGGCAACCTGCTTGCATCAGATATTCGTTCAATGATTCCTGCGGATATGCGCTCTATGGTAAGTGCAAAAGGTAAATTGCCACTATCAGTTAATGTTGTTGGAAATGACAAAACTCAAGATGTCGCATTCAATTTGACAGCGAATCCGACCAATTATGTTTCTGTTGTGTCAGTTGATCAATTGCGAGGTAAAACACCAGCCATTAAAGGAAATGTAAAAATCAATGGTGATAGTCTGAAATTCTCTGATACTGGAATTTATGCCAACGGCGCTAACATTGCAACTTTAAAAGGCAGCGTAAATGATTTAACCAAATCTCAAAAACTTAACCTAAATGTTACAACTCCAAGTAATATTGCATTTATAATTCCTGGATTTGGTAAGTCAAAAGTCGTTGCAGGCGGGAATATTGATGTATCAGGAGTCGCTGCAAATCCGATTTTGAAAGGTTCCGTTTCAATCCCTTCAGTTAAAATTCCGGAAGTCCCATTAACAATGACAGATATGCAAGTTAGTTTGAATGGACCAATTGTAAAAGGAAATGGAACTCTTAAAAAGTTTGTGACAGGTGGTATTGTTGCAGAAAATCTTGCCTCAGATTTTAATTTGACAAACAATGTATTTTATTTGAAAAACCTTTCAGGAGAAGCGTTTGCCGGAAAGATAAATGGAAATATTTCTTATAATATTTCAAATGGTCATATTGGGGTAGCATTTAAAGGTGTTGGTATGGATGCAGAAAAGGCTATTGCTGGCTCAGCTGGGCTGAAAAATGCTCTGTCAGGTAAATTGAATTTTAATGCAAATGTGACTTTACATGGGGCAACACAAACTGCAATGATGAAAAATTTAAAAGGTAAGGCTTCATTTGATATTTCAGATGGTTCATTTGGCAATATCGGACGTTTTGAAAACTTTTTGTTAGCTCAAAATTTACAGCAAAACAGTATAGTTAAAGCTGTTGTAAATTCCGTAAAATCATTGCCGACTATAAAGAATACAGCGCAATTTAGAACGATTTCGGGTAATATGAGATTTAATAACGGCTGGGCGCAATTAAATCCTGTCAAAACATCTGGTCCTTCGATGTCTTATTATGTAAAAGGACGTTACAACTTGCTAAATGCAACTGCAAATGTTGTTATTTTAGGTAGATTATCGGCAGAGGTTGTGGCTGTTCTTGGACCATTAGGTGATTTGTCAGTGTCTAAATTGACTTCATATATCCCTAAATTTGGGACTGCGACTGGTAACATTATAAATGCACTTACAACAAATCCAAAAGGTGAAAATACAGCCTCAATTCCGGCTTTGTCTAACGGGAATAAAAATTATAAGGATTTCAAGGTTGTATTTAATGGCGGAGTTGAAAGCAGAAGTTCTGTGAAGTCTTTTAAATGGCTTTCTACTTGTGACATGTCCGCAATCAAAAAAACAACAATGAAAGAGCAAGTAAAAGAGACCAAACAGGCGGTGAAAGATGTAGTGCAAGAGAAGAAAGATGCTTTTAATCAACACATGGCTGAACAGAAAACTCAAGTCCAAGAAGCTAATCAAGAGATGAAAAATGCTGTTCAAGGGTTTAAGAACTTGAAAAATTTATTGAAATAACGTTGTTACTTTGAATTACAGATTATTCTATAGTACGCATGCCAAGATCATTAATAACAATGTTCCTATTTGCATAGCTGTTGCCATGTTTTGTGAAAATTTGTTTGAATCGTATTTGCCTGCACTTTTGGTTGCTTTGTATGCACTCGATATTCGTCTTAATCTGTCCTCTTGCGTGTCTGTTGCAAAAGTGGTTCCAAACATTGTTGACTCAAGTCTTGATAATCTGTTGTCCATTGTTTCGTTTGCAAAAGTGCGTTTGAATAGTGATTTTTCAACGTTCGCAAGGTTTGTAGGTTTTGCATTTTTCGCATTGTAGGTATCGTAATCAAATGCTGGAGATTGGTATTCGTCGAGTTTATAATTTTTATCTAGCTGAACAACATCTTCATCATAAAAACCGTTTGAAGATTGTGCGATGCTGTTATTCATGAATGATTTTGGTTTGATTTTTGCCTGTAGTCTTTCAACTCTTGCAGAAAACGGATCATTGTCATAAGTTTTGCCAAGGGATTTTTGCTCAAGACTAGCAAGTCGAGAGTTTAAATCTTTTGTTTTGAATTCTTGGTTAAATATTTGTTTCTCAAGTTCGTTTATAGATGGATAATCTACGTTTGCGCCTGCCAGAGGTATATTGTTTTGTGCAAGTCTTTCTTCTTTGAATGAGTCTTGCTCTTCCATAAAGGTATCTTCTTTGGGTGTTATTTCATGTCCGATCAAGTCGGCGGACATATCTTTTTTTAGACCATTTACTCTATCTGCAACAGATTTATTCGTTTTGGTTTGACCATAAACACTTTCTTCAATTCTTGAAAGCCTTGTCATATCGTCAGATGTTGTGTATGTAAAACCATATAAGGATTTCTCAATATTATCAAGAATAGATGAGTATTGGCTTACGGAATAGCACGGTGTAATAGATATTAATAAACCTAAAATAATGATAAATTTTTTCATAATCACTCCTTACCGATAGAATAAGCGTGAACGTTATGAAAAACTATTCAACATGAAAAGAGTTTTAAATAGAAAGAATTTTAGTATAAATCTCTAAGCTTTAAGTATTATGTTTTTCTTATTATTAAATGAATTGTTAATTTGTGTGGGTAGTTTTGCTCAATGAATAAATTTATTGCTGTAACTTAACGTTAATTACAGAAAAAAGAGAATAAACTAAGCCCTAAAAGCGATTTTTTTTGTTTCGTTTTTAGGGCTTTAGTTTTATATTCAAAGACCGTCTTTTATTTTGTATCTCTTAAATCTATTATTGTTTCAATTTTCTCAAAGCTTCTAATTCGTCTTGGAATGGAGAAATTCTTACTAATTTTTCGATTATTGCAGGCATTTTTTCGCATACATAATCAATTTCTTTTTCTGTAGTAAATCTGCTTAAAGAAAATCTGATACTACCGTGAACAGCGGTAAATGGAACATTCATCGCTCTCAATACATGAGATGGTTCTAGTGAACCAGATGTGCAGGCACTACCTGAGCTTGCGCAAATACCTAAATCGCTCAAGTGAAGAAGGATTAATTCGCCCTCAATGTATTCAAAACCAATATTTGTAGTGTTTGGAACTCTGTTGATAATTCCTGCATTCAATCTTGCATTGAATACGTTTTTAACAATATTTTGTTCCAATTTGTCACGAAGTCTTTTTATTTCGGTAGCTTCATATTTTAAGCTGTCCATAGCAAGTTCTGCAGCCTTTGCCATTCCGACAATATATGGAACATTTTCAGTTCCGGCACGTTTCCCACGTTCTTGGTGCCCACCGATTATTAGTGGTGTGATTAATGTTTTTGAATTTACGTACAAAGCGCCAATACCTTTAGGAGCGTGGAACTTGTGTCCTGAAATTCCCATCATATCAACACCCAAATCTTGAACATCAATAGGTAATTTCCCGGTAACTTGAACTGCATCAACATAGAATTTTGTTTGAGAATTTTTCGATTTAATTATTTCAGAAATCTTCTTAATAGGGAATACAACACCGGTTTCGTTGTTTGCATACATTACAGAAACAAGTGCGGTATCTTCATTGATTGCTTCTTCAAGTTGCGCTAAATCAAGTTCGCCATTTGAATTTACACCGATATAATCAACTTTATATCCTTCTTTTTCAAGACTTCTGTACAAGTTTAAAACACAAGGGTGTTCAACTTTTGTTGTGATGATGTGGCGTTTATTTTTGTTCATGTTCAAAACTCCACGGATTGCTGTGTTTGCACTTTCAGAGCCACAAGATGTGAAGATAATTTCTTTTTCATCTTTTGCATTATAAAAATCTTTTAGTACTCCACGAGCCTCTCTTACTGCGTGGTTTGAACGTTTTGCAAATTCGTAAACGCTTGATGGGTTTGCATATTCCTCTTTAAAATATGGGAGCATAGCTTCCAAAACAAGCGGGTCAACCTTTGTGGTTGCGTTATTATCTAAATATATTAAACTCATTTTTATACCTCTACTACTTCAATACTTTGGTCAATTGTATCTTTTAAAGTTCTTTCTACAAAAGCTTTAAGAGTCAAGTGAGAATTTTTACAACCAGAACATTTCCCACGAAGTTTTACCATTACTTTATTATCCTGAATGTCAATAAGTGTAATATCTCCACCATCTTTTCGTAATTCAGGAGAAATTTGATTTTCAATAACATTGTTTATTTTAAGGATTTTTTGTGCAGGAGTTAAAGCTCCAGCTTCTTTATTTTCTTTTTTATAATAAGTATCAATGATATCTTGAATTGCAGATTTACATTTTCCACAAGCACCACCGGCTTTTGTGTAATTTGTAATTTCTTCAACTGTCTTTAAACCATTGATTTTAATTGCATCCCAAATTACATTTTCAGTAACGCCAAAGCAGGTACAAACAATTTTTTCAGTTGTTTGTGTTTTTGCTTCTTCGTTCCTTAAGTCATCTAAGTCTGTATAGTCGCCCCAATTCTTAAGAGCGTCTTCCAACGCTTCGTAGCCCATTACAGAGCAGTGCATTTTTTCCGGAGGAAGTCCGCCTAATTGGTCTGCGATATCTTTATTAGTAATCTTTTTAACTTCATCAACTGTTTTTCCAATAATCATTTCTGTCAAAATGCTAGAACTTGCAACTGCAGAACCGCATCCGAAAGTTTGAAACTTGGCATCTGTTACAATGTTGTCTTTGATTTTTAAATAAATTTTCAAAGAATCACCACAAGCCAAAGAGCCGGCTTCTCCAATGGCGTCAGCATTATCAATTTTACCTACATTTCTAGGGTTTCTATAATGATCTATAACTTTATCTGAATAATCCCACATATCTTTTATCCTTATATTATCTAATACAGTAACTACATTTTATAATAAAAAAAATTATGGGAGTAGTTGCTTAATATAAAATTAATTATTTCTTAATTTATATGTTTTACACAAAAATTTTACGCTGTCCGTGCAGGACTAGTAAATTTATCCAATCGGAATTGTAGCTTTTTGGGGGGAATGCGAAGCAGGAAAGTTTTTGATGAGTGGAACTTTTAGTTCTTCAAAAATGTAATTTATATCTTCTTCAATATCTAAAAAATCTCCAATTGCAACAGCTTCCACATTTTTACGTAATTTTTCAATATTGAATAATTGTGTTACCATTTTATCGATTTTGTATGGCTGCTCGTTTAAATCTTCTAAAAACAAAGTAAATTTAAAATCAGGAATAAAGTCCTGTCCACAGAGTGAAACAAGAGTTGCAAGATTACCGCCCCAAAAACGACCTTCATAATCAAATTTCCCTTGCTGAACAGTTTGAAAGAATTTATCTATTGTATAATCACAAAGAGTTTCTTGACCAAAATCGCTCAAAATCATAGGGCCTGAAAAAGTTGATAAACCAGCACGTTTCAAAAACATTGCATTTAATGCCGTAATATCTGAATATCCGCAAAAAATCTTTGGATTTTCTCTAATTATGTTATAATCAATTTGGTTAATCAGGCGGATAGCGCCATAACCGCCCCTGAGGGCAATTATCGCATTTATGGATTGATCTAAAAACATATTGTGCAAAGCTTCAAGTCGTTCTTCATCAGAACCTGCAAGATAGCGATTTTGAGAATAAATGTTTTTTGCAAGTTTTACTCTAAACCCTCTATCCTCAAAGAATTTTATCCCTCGTTTAAGATTTGTATCATCTTCACCCATCGCACCTGATGGAGCCAAAATTCCGATTGTATCCCCTTTTTTCAATAATGCCGGCTTAATAATGTTCATATTTTCCCCATAATTCTCATAATTATGTTATCATATTACCATGAACGAAAAATATATACCTTTGTACAGGAAATATCGTCCGCAAAAACTTGAAGAAGTTGTCGGACAAGAACATATAAAAAAAGCTTTAAGAAATGCGATTGAGCTTGATAAAATCTCGCATGCGTATCTTTTTACTGGTCCTCGTGGAACAGGGAAAACATCAACTGCTCGTATTTTTGCAAAATCTTTGAACTGTAAAGAAGGTCCAACGATAAATCCGTGTGGAGTTTGCGAAAACTGTATTGATATTACAAATTCCACTCCGATGGACGTAATTGAAATTGATGCTGCAAGTAATCGTTCTGTTGAAGATGCACACAACATCTTGGAAAAAGTTCAATATGCACCAGTTAACAGTAGATACAAAATCTATATCATAGACGAAGTTCACATGCTATCAACTACTGCTTTTAATGCGTTATTAAAAACTCTTGAAGAGCCACCAAAAAATGTTATATTTATTCTTGCAACAACAGAAGTTCATAAGGTTTTGGATACCATCAAAAGTCGTTGCCAAAGATTTGATTTTAAACGAATTACAACAGACGATATTGTGAAACATCTTCGTTATATCGCTGATAATGAAAAAATTAATATAACAGATGATGCACTATTCACGATTGCTAAAAATTCTGCTGGTGGAATGCGTGACAGTATCGCTCTTTTAGATCAGTTGAGTGTACTTGATGGCGAAGAAGCTATTTCAACAGATGATATCAATAATCTTTTGGGACGTTTGTCTTTTGACACTCTTAATTCTCTTGCTGACAAAATTGTTAATTCAAACCCGCAAGGTGCAATTGAAGACTTGGAAAAGATTTACAACTCAGGGAATGAGCCAGTTCAGATTTTGACAAACTTAATGGACTATTTGAAAAATCTTTTAATTATCAAAAATTGTCGTAAAGAAATTGCTTTTGAACTTACACAAGCGAACGACGCTCAGGTTAAAGCATTGACTGCTCAGATAGAAAATTTGGAAACTCATCAAATTGTATTTTTGATAGACAAGTGTGCAGAATACATAAAAGAGGTAAAACTTACGAATAATCCTCGTTTGTGGCTTGAAGTTGCTATTATTGATTTAGCGAATTTAACAGAAAATACCTCACTTGTAGAGTTGCAAAACAGAATTGCAAGATTAGAAGGTGGTGCTGTTCAGCCTGTGAAAGTTGCAACTTATAAAACTGCTCCGTCACCGGTTATGAAACCTGAAATCGGACACGCAAAACCTGATATTGCGATGCAAAAAGAGGTCGAAAAAGCACAACCGACAGCAACTAAACCTGTTCCACAGGCTCCAACTCACATTTCAAAAACGACAGAGCAAAATGTTCAAGCTGCTCCTCAACCACAGAATACAAGTGAAGACTTTTCTCCAATGCCAAAATCAAAACCGCTTGATAGTGGTGATATTTCTGTTTTGTGGGGACAATTGTTGGCTTTAATTCAAAGTCCGCCAACAAGAGCGCTTTTGAAACAGTGGGCAAATCCTGTAAAAATTGCTCCTGATGAAACAATTTTGTCTATGAAAAACGAGATTTTCTTAAATCAGGTTCAAAGCGGAACGAAAAAACACGCTATTGTTGAAGCTTTGGACAGTTTGTTCGGGCAAACAGGCTCCAATGTGGTTGTTCGTCTTCCTCATCCGGATGATACACAAGTTAAGCCTAGTGCAATTTCAGCACAGCCGGTCAGGCAATCTCAGCCCAAACCACAACTAAATCCTTCTCCGGTTATGAAGCCTGTTGAAAAAACTTCTGAAATTGGATCAGAGGAGGTTGAAGAGCTTCGTGAAGAAGTTGCAAAGCCAGTGAAAATAGATTCAGCGTCAAAGATAGAAGCCTCATTGCATTCAGATAATGTTAATATGGTTATGGAACTTTTTGATGGAAAAGTCATTGAATAGGGTAGTAAGTTAGTAAAATATCCGGCTCAAATTGTTGTATATCGCTAATTTTAAAATTCAAACTTTTATTAATGTTATCTATTTTTTGAAAAGTAAAACAAGAGAGTGAAGCATTGTCACCAGTGATTTTTGGTGCAATAAAATGATATATTTTATCGGCATATTTTAAGGATGAACCGGCTAAATGCCCGCCACTTTCAATTAAAATACTTTTTATCCCCAGTTCATAAGCTTTTTCAAAAACAAATTCTAAATCCAATTTATCTTCTTTTACCGGAGTTTTTATGAAATTTACTCCTCCTTCAAACATGTCAAGTGTTTCATTGAAAAGATAAATTTCACCATCTTTATAGATTGGAGCTTCAAGATTAGTTTTTAAGGTTCTGTCAAGAATTATTTTTTTTCTGTGAAGCATAGTTGGGTTGTCTGCAAGAATTGTTGCGGATGATGTCATTATTGCATCATAGCGGTTTCTTATTTTTTTTACTTCTTCTCTTGCTAATTTTGAAGTTATCCATTTGGATGAACCACTTTGGGTTGCAGTTTTACCGTCGAGTGTTGTTGCTGTTTTAATCGCAATAAAAGTTTTGTTGAGAGTCATATTTTTTATAAAAATCTCATTTAAGGCTTTGCATTCGTTTTCTAAAACTCCGGATATGACTTCTATTCCTGCTTTTTGAAGTTTTCTAATTCCATTGCCGGCAACTATGGGGTTAACATCTTGCATTCCAATTATAACTTTTTTCAAGCCTCTTTCGATAATCAAATCAGCACATGGTGGAGTTTTTCCATAATGTGAACATGGCTCAAGATTAACAACTAAGGTGCCATCTTTTTCTTCTCCGTTGTGCAATTTTAAAAGAGCATCGCGTTCTGCGTGGTTTTCTCCATATTTGTGATGGTAACCGGTTGATATTTCATTATTGTTTTTATCGAGTACAATACATCCAACAAGAGGGTTTGGGGAAGTTAAACCTTCTCCGTTTTTAGCTAGTGCTATGCATTTTTTCATGTAGTTTTCATAATTCATATTTATATTGTATAATAAATTATGTTATAGTAAATATTTAATTTTAGGAGAGAAACTTATGGATTTGAAGTATATCGGACACAGTGCATTTGAATTCGCACTGAAGGAGCGTTCAATTTTGGTTGACCCATATGTTAGTATAAACCCAAATTATAATTGGCATGAAAGAAATATTACAGATATTTTTGTAACACATGCACATGGAGATCATTTGGGAGAGGCAATTGAAATTGCAAAGGAGAAAGATGCTACAATTACTGCAGCATTTGAACTGGCAAATTATTTGAAGGAACAGGGTTGTAAGGTTCGTTCAGTTGGATTTGGCGGTTGGATTAATTATGATTGGGGTAGAGTCGTTTTTGTTCCGGCTTTTCATTCGAGTTCTTTGCCTGATGGCAGATACGCTGGAGAGGCTGCCGGTATAATTTTTGATATTGAAGGTGTAAAAATTTATCATGCCGGCGACACTTGTTTAACAAGCGAGATGAAAACATTGAAAGAGCTATATAGACCAAACATTGCGTTATTGCCTGTTGGTGGAAATTACACAATGGATGTTGAGCATGCAGCTGTAGCAGCTGATTGGATTGGTGCGCAAACGGTTATTCCAATGCATTACAATACATTCCCAGAAATCCAAGCTGATTTACAAAGATTTATGCAATTAATGCAAATAAATAATTCAAATTGTGTAATTCTTGATCCGAATAAGGTTAATGGGTAATTAAATACATACATAAAAAAATCGACTGTTTTATGGCAGTCGATTTTTTGTTTATATCAAAGTGTAAAATTATGCTTTGTCACTGTGTCCGCTGTTCATTAAATAGCCGCCGATTAAACCAACTGCAGCTGCAATGCCACCTGCAAGCATTGCCATTTTGCCTTTTCCTTCTTTTGGTAAAGCATCTTTGATTTTTTCGAAAGCTTGTTTGATTTCGTCTTTAGCTAAGATTTCTGTTCTTTTGTTGTTAACAGCTTCTGTTAATTTTTTACTAGCATCTTCTGCAGCATCAACAAGTTTCTTTTCTGCAGAATCTGCTACTTTAGCTGCATTATCAAATTTTGTTCTTTTAGCAGTTGCTAAATCTTTTTTAGCTTCTGCGAATGCTTTGCGTTCGTCTTTTGTGCCTTCTTTGAAAGCTTGTACTTTCTTTTCAGCTTTTTCTAACAAATCTTTAGCTGCTTTTTTTTCTTCATCAGTTTTTGCAGAGTTGACAGCCTTTCTAGCTTCTAATAATTCTTGTTTTACTTCTGCTTGTTTAAATTTTTTGCCATCAATTTCAACTTCTTTTTCTTCTAATGCTTTTCTTGCATTATCAATTGCAGTCTGTTTTTCTACTTGTTTGTCAACAGTTTGTTTGTCAACTTCTTCTGCAATTTTTTTGCTTGCATCTAGGCTAGCTTTTCGTTCTGCTTTAGTAGATGTATCTACTTCATGCACTGCATCTTGTAATTTTTTAGCAGCTTCTGCATCTTTCTCTGTAACTTCTTTTTTAGTGAAAGTATCAGGTGTTTGTTCAAATACTTGTTCTAAAGTTGGTCTTTTGCCACCTAAAAAGTAACCAGCACCAGCACCTACTACACCAAGACCTATACCGCTTGTAATTGCACCAGGTAATGCACTGTGTTTTTGAGGTTGTTGTTGAGCATTTGCTCCATTAATTGCGTCTACTGACATAATTCTACCTTTCTTAAAATTTTACACACTTTGTTTGTATATATATTAACACTTAAAGAAAAATTTTTTTGCTTTTTTTACACTATTTTATTAAGAATTGTTACAACGAATTATCTTTGTGTTTATTGAACAATTTCCTTTAAGTAGTAATCTAACAATAGAAAGTGGGTAAATATGGATATACTGTTTATTATTGATAGATTAGAACTAAAATATTTTGAATTTAATAACCTTGTTACTAATTTTTGGATTATTCGTGAATTATTGCAAGAAAATAAAAAAGTTTATATTACAACTATTGACAAACTATGTTTAAAAAAAGGTATTCCGTATGCTCACTGTTATGAAAGCTATGTAAAAGATGGTAATATTTTTTATGACAAGTCTGAGCAACAAAGAAGGATTAATGATTTTATACTTGTAATGTTTAGACCTGATCCGCCGGTTGATTTGGATTATATCAATGCTACTTACATATTTGATTTTGTTGATAGAAATAAAACACTTATTTTAAATGATCCAAGCGCAATTAGAAACTTCAATGAAAAAATGCATGCTTGTAAATTTTTGGATTTAATGCCTGAAAATATCGTTACTTCATCAAAGGCAGACATCCTTGAATTCTTGAACCAAAATGAAGAAATTGTTTTGAAACCCTTAAATGCTTGCTTTGGCGCAGGTGTTATGACGTTGAAAAGGGGGGATAAAAATACTGCGGTAATTATAAATACAATGACGAAAAACCAAACACAGCAGGTTATGGTTCAAAAATATATTCCAAAAGCTAAATTTGGTGATAAGCGAGTAATGTTTTTGGGCGAAGAAGTTTTGGATGTATGTGTTCAAAAACTTCCATCAAATGATGATTTTAAATTCTGTGAGCACTGTGACAGTAATATTATAAAAGCGATATTAACTCCAACAGAAAAAGAAAAATTTAAACCAGTTGCTAAAGAGTTAACTAAATTGGGGTTGCCGTTAGTTGGTTTGGATGTGATTGATGAAAAAATTATCGAAATAAACGTAACAAGTCCATGTTATTTCATAAAAGAGGTTAATGGACATTTCAATTGCAATTTGGAAAAGAAAGTTACGGAGTTTATCCTTTCACAGTTGTATACGAAAGTTATTTAGAACTTTGGCAAAGTCCACCGATATCAACGAGTTTTACAAGCGGTTTATGATTCTTGTTTGAGCCGATAATTGCGTTCAGGTTGTGTAAATCATTGTGATATAAACCATGTTTTGCAAGTATTGCTTGAAGAAATCCGATAATTATATTTCCTTTTGTGTCTGGCTTAAAACCTGCTTCAGTCATTTTCCCGGCTTTTATACCATATCGCAACAGTTCATTCGATTTAATATTCGTTGTGTCATATAATTCGTTAAGAAATTCTTTGATTGATTTATAAGTATTTTTAAAATTGATAATTGGACTGGTTTTCTTAGGTAAAGTTTGATATTCAGCTGCCAGGTAGCCGGCTTTCATATCGCCCCAATAAAAATCGCACATAAATCGGCTTTTAATTTTTTTGTTTAGAAATAATCCATGAGCAATCTCCGAAAATGGTCCGTTGTAGTCTGCATCTAGTCCATTTAGCTTGTGTTTGTTATTAAACTTTTTGATAAATAATTTATCTAGAGTCGGATTTTTGCCTTTTTCCCTTAAAAGATAGCCTCGCTGTGTATAACTGCCGCTAACTTTAAGTCTTTTGAAGTTTACCGAATTTGTTTCCGGAAGTATTCCAAATTTTCTTAGACCTTTTGTTAAAAAGAGAGAAGCTTCTTTTATACGTTTGTTTTCTAACTCAGCTTTGTGCTGGTTAAATTCCGGGCTTCCTTTTGTTGCGCAATAAGGTTTTAAATGTTTAATGGCTACTCTAAACAACATAAAAACTTTTTGTTGAACATCCTTTTGCTTCTCTTTTGGAAGATATGAAATTTTTTCAAGCCAACCTTTTGGTAAATTGCCGGCAACCCAGTTTGAAGCCGGATCTTTTACAAATTCGTCGATTATTTCTTTTTGTGTTTTAGCAAATCTATTAGATAATTTTTCAGTAACCCCACAGAATGAAACACTTTGAGTTTTATCAAAATAAGAATGCGGAGCCGGATTGTTGCATCCGTTTCCGCAAAAAGGTTTCATAGTATAGTTTGTATTCCCAAGATTTAACACACTTACTTAATACTTGTACAAAAAATTTTTTGCTAGTAAAAAGTGTAAATTTTACAATTGTTAATATTTTATTTTACTCTTGAGAAAACTTCTACGTTAACATCGTCAAATGTGTTTGTGTTAAAATAAGCGCAAGACGCCACCATAGCAGCATTATCAGTACAATATTTCATTGGAGGTGCAAAGACTTTGTAGCCTTCTTCTTGGAGCGCAAAAACTTTTTTTCTTATTTCTGAATTTGCCGCAACACCACCAGCAATAACAACCTGATTATAACTGTTTTCTTGTAATGCTTTTTTTAATTTATGCAAAAGTGTCGAAGAAACAGTTTCTTGAAAACTTGCACAAATGTCTGCAACAGGCATTTCTTTACCGTCAAAAGACTTCACAAGTCGTAAAACTGCTGTTTTAAGCCCGCTGAAACTAAAATTGTAGCCATCTACACGAGATTCGGGCAACTTAAATGCAAAAGGATTCCCTTCTTGTGCCAGTTTATCTAACTTTGGACCACCGGGGTAAGGAAGCCCAATAAGTCTTGCAACCTTGTCATAGGCT
>ENA-ORPK01001531-ORPK01001531.1-human-gut-metagenome-genome-assembly--contig:-NODE-1531-length-17983-cov-3.565038_pt1 | contig 17983 bp, 18 predicted proteins | sample MGYA00242139_ERZ509068 | MGnify/ENA primary metagenome ERZ509068 (study PRJEB26280, sample SAMEA2338687) | human gut metagenome | biome: human gut; feature: human-associated habitat; material: faeces... | reverse complement strand
TCTTTATCCATAGAACAAATGGTTATTAGTATCAGAACAAAAACCGGGATAAAATAAAAAGGACTTAAAAAAGTCCGAGTATCGTGCCGCTTTGAATTAAAAAATAAAAAGCCGACAGAATGGGGACAGTTCGGTAAAAGAACTTCCCCACTTATTATCAGCTTAAAAGCAGCTTACTTTTCGCACTTCTGGTTAGCAACTGTGCATGAAGTCTTGCAAGCAGACTGACATGAAGCCTGGCACTTACCGCAGCCGCCCTTTTCTGCTGTTTTCTTAAGGTTAGCCTGATTGATGGTTTTGATATGCTTCATAGGAAAAACCTCCAAAATAAATTATTTCTATCATTATAACACATCATATGACAAATTTCAATAGTCATTTTAACGAAATCTGCGAGGGGAATTTACACCAATTATACCACCTATGCCCGAACATGACAGTATTATTAACAGCTTCGTAAAAAATCCGCCTGCCGAAAAGCTTCTGACGAAGATCATACCGCATATCAGCACGGCTAAAAATACGATACCGCCGCAGGCGATACCCGTTAAAAAACCGTTTTTGCCACGCCGTTTTGCAACGGTGTATGAAGCGGCAAAGCAGCCTGCCGCAAGTGATATTCCCGACATAGTGCCGAGTATGCCATCGGAAACTCCAACATTTGCGGCAATAAAAGAAAAAACAAGCAGGCAAAGAAAAACTGCACCAAGACAAGCCAGTAATCCAAGTATGACCGTGCATATATTTTTTCGTTTTGCCGTCTGTTCAGCACTTCTGCGCATAAAAAATACTCCTTTGCATTGCAGATCTACTGAATAATATGCAATGCAGAGGAGATTTATGTTTTTATTCCTTATCGGACTTTTCAGCCTTTTCCTTCTTAGCCTTAGCCTTTGGAGCAGCTTCTTCAACTGCATCATGAACGGTTGCGTTTTCGGAAATAGCCCAGAGCTTAACACGGATCTTGTTTCTGTCGCCGCCTGTTTCGATAACAACAGTATCTTCTGTCTTGCGGACAACGATACCTGTGATACCGCCGATAGTTGTAACTTCGTCGCCTATCTGGAGGTTGTCACGGAGCTGTTTGGCTTCCTTTTCCTTTTTCTTCTGCGGACGTATCATAAAGAAGTAGAATACGACGAGGAGCAATGCGATGGAAAATACCATATAAATGACCTGACCCTGTGTGCTCATTGTCTGGTCGGCAGAAGCACCTTCTGCGGTTTCTGCGGCAAAACGAACAATGTTCATTGCGTTAGTAAGCATATTTTTAGATCCTCCTATAATTTCGTGAAATAACAGATACTACTATTATAACATTATTTTTAACTGTTGCAAGGGTTTTCACAATAATTTCATTTATTGTTTTAAATGCAGGGGCTTGTCCGTCATTATACGACTTGTTCCGACTCTGCGAGTACAAACTCTGCGTCTGCGTCTACCGAATATTCAGCTTTGAGCTTTTCAGCCTGTTCGGTCTGAATTTCGGGATAAGCGGAAAGCATAGGCTCTGCATCAGGCTCGGTCTTTTTGATGACACGCTTTACATAATTCCGTGTTACCCTTACAACAACACCCGACAGGAGAAGTACACCGAAGAGGTTAGGAACAGCCATAAGACCGTTAAGTGTGTCTGTGATCTCCCAGGCAAGGTCAAGCTTCATTGTTGCACCGACGATAGTGAAGAGAACGAATATTACTTTATAGACCATAGCGATCTTTTCGCCGAAAAGATATTCCATAGATTTTGTGCCGTAGAATGACCAGCCGAGAACTGTTGAGAATGCAAAGAACAGAGTGGAGACAGCAACAAAAATACCTGCCGCACCGTGAATACTGCGTGAGAATGCCTCCGTCACAAGCTGTGTGCCTTCAAGGCTGCCCTGAACTGCACCTGTTTCGAGGTCGATGATACCTGTTGAAAGGATTGAGAAGGCTGTGAGAGTACATACGACAAATGTATCGAAAAATACTTCAAAAATGCCCCACATACCCTGAACGACAGGTTCTTTAACGTCTGAAGCGGAGTGTACCATAACAGATGAGCCAAGACCTGCTTCATTGGAGAAAATACCTCTTTTAAGACCCATTGTCATAGCTTCCTTGATAAGAGCACCGCTTATACCGCCTGCAACAGCGTCAAAGCCGAATGCACTTTTGAATATTGCACCGAAAACATCAGGTACACGGTTGATGTTCAAAAAGAAAATGATAAGTGTGCCGATTATGTAGATAACAGCCATAAAAGGAACGATCTTTTCTGTTACCTTGCCGATCCTTTTTATGCCGACGATAACGACAAGTCCGAGAACGATTGCGAGAACGATACCTGTTGCAAGAGGCGGGATCTCAAAGCTGAAGAGCGGAGTGAAAGCGGTTTTCATAGCTGTGGCGATATTGTTTATCTGAGCCATATTGCCGATGCCGAATGAAGCGAAAATGCAGAAAACGGCAAAGATGACAGCTACGGGCTTTGCAAGGTGGCGAAGCCCCTTTCTGTCTTTAAGTCCGTTTTCGATGTAGTACATTGCACCGCCGGACCATTCTCCTGATTTGTTCTTTTTACGGTAATAGATGCCGAGCACGTTTTCGGAGTAGTTTGTCATCATTCCGAAGAAAGCGGATACCCACATCCAGAACACCGCACCTGCACCACCGACGGAAATAGCGGTCGCAACGCCTGCGATATTACCTGTACCGATAGTAGCGGCGAGAGCGGTGGAAAGAGCCTGAAACTGAGTTATAGCCTTTTTTTCCTTTGTTTTTCTTACATCTTTCTTTTTGAAGATAGCGAGAAACGTGTTGTTTGAAACGAATTTAGCATAGACGATCTGAAAAAATCCGGTTCTTACAGTAAGGTAAATGCCTGTGCTGAGAATAAGCACCAGCATAGGTATTCCCCAGACAATGCCGTTGATTTTGTCATTTATTCTGCCTATTGCTTCTACAAATGAATCCATAAATATCCCCTTTGCAAGTAAAAGTATCATAATTATAGCACAGCGGCGATAAAAAAACAATGATTTGAATTTAAAAATGCATAAATAAATTTTATATACACATTTCCGCAATGTTTTGCTTGATTTTGAATTTTTTTATTTGGGAAATCTCATTTTGCTTGATTTTTCAGCGATAATTCGCCGTACGCAGGATAATGCCGTTCGTTCTCAAGGGTCTTTGTCCGCTCATAAGCAAAACACCGTCTGTATAGCTTCACAGCACAAAAATGTACGGCTGTGACCGCTGCTGTATTATGGGTAAGACTGTTTGGAAACAGTTACAGGACCCTTAGGAAAGGTCAATGCTTTTTTTGCGTACGGCGAATTATAATTACAAGGTTTATGCAAAACTTGACCCCCAAAAAAATAAATAAAAAGATGTCACGCAAAATGAAAATGTATATAATGTATATGTAATTGAATGATTGACGCAAAAGGGGGAAAAGTATATAATAATGGTATATTTAAATTTACAGAGGTATGAAATGGAAAAAACTATAAAAGAATCATATTCGGAACAGGTGCAGATATTGACTCAGGCAAATATCAACGGTTATAACCGTCTTTTCGGCGGTCAGCTTATGGAGTGGATAGATATTGTTGCCGCTGTTGTTGCAAGACGTCATTCGGGAAGAAATGTTACGACTGCGGTGGTCGATACGCTTACCTTTCAGGCTCCCGCATATCCCAACAATACGGTAATAGTGTGCGGTCATATCACCCACGTGGGACGCACTTCAATGGAGGTCTGCGTTAAATCTTATGTGGAGCACCTTGACGGTACACGCAATATAATCAATACAGCATATGTTGTTATGGTCGCTCTTGACGAAAACGAACGCCCTGTTGAAGTGCCGAGGCTTAAGCCGGAAACGGAAGAGGAAAAGGCTGAATGGGAAGCAGCCGAAAAACGCTCCGCTCTCAGAAAACAGAGAAGAACGGAGAAGTTCTGATACTAATAACCATTTGTTCTATGGATAAAGACGGTGGATAGAATACGTCCAATCAAAGAAAACGACCGCAGACAGGCTGCCGCCTTTCAAGGGAGTTTGATGCAGAGTGGGCGTATTATAGCCATCGTATTTTATCCATAGGTTAAATGGTTATTAGTATGAGTGTTTGCAGCTTGAAAAATAATTGTTCATACATTATTTATTGACAGTATTTCTTTTTTGTGATACAGTTAAATCATTAAGTTATGGAAACGATTACTTGACGATAAATCAAGAGAAAACTTATTTTTGGAAGGACGGATATATACCTATGAACGAAAAAATTTACGGGATCCATATGGGCAAGGCAAAATGCGCTGTTGACATCGGCGACGGCTCCGAAAGAGGCGAGTATGTAAATCAGGATTACATCATCAACAAGCTCGGCAGACCTCACCGTGCCGTTTCTCTTATGTACTGCTATTATCCTCTCGATAAGGAATGGCCCGGCAGGATCTCAGAAGTTATGAAGGATGCTGACGTCTCATTCCAGTGGGACTATCCTTATGATGACTATTTCACATACAAGGGCGGTCTCGGCGGAACTCTTGACGATGAGCCTTTTACTTATATGCGTGATGTGCGCCGTCACGGTCAGGACGTAAACCTTACTCTTACCGTTGACCCACACGTTTCCGATGAACAGCTTATCGCTATCGCAAAGGATCTCCGCACTTTCGGAAGAATGTACCTCCGTATCAATCACGAGGCAACAGGAAACTGGTTCTCATTCAATAAACGCTGCACATATCAGGAAGTCGCTGATTTCTTTGTTCATTTTTCAAATATCATTCACGAATATGCTCCGAATGTAAAGACAGTAATGTGCATCGGCGGCGTTGAACACCCTGAAAAGGGCGAAGAGATAGAGATGGAAAAGGAATTTGCACAGTGTATCCCTGCTGCCGATGTATGGTCTGTTGACAAATATATGGCTCTCCATTGGGGCTGGCCTTATGATGTTGCTGAACCGGGCGGAAATTCCCACTCACGTTCAAAGGTCGAGGACATATACAAGCTTACAAAGCTCAGCTTTGAACGCTACAAGTACCTTAACGGCGGCGTTGCAAAGCCTATGACAATGGCTGAATTTAATGCTGACGGCGACGTTACAGGTCCTTATGACCAGGCCGAAATGGTAAAGGATTTCTGCAAGCGTCTTGTTGACGAAAAGGCTGAATGGTTCTCAGGCTTCACAATGTATCAGTTCCGTGACAGAGGACGTCTCGGACTTGAAATTGAAGACCCAAACAATCAGGACGTGGGTATCGAGCAGCCAGTTCTCGGTGCATATAAGGAAATTATCCACAGCGACTGGTTCTATCCGGAAATGAAAACAGGCACAGATGAGCTCACTCTTCCCGTAACACTCCGCTGGGGCGGCTCCGAAGATGCAGAGGGTCTTGCTGTTCCTCTCCACTTTGATAAGAATCCTCATTTCTGCGAAGCCGTTTTTGATGAAGATGATGACGGCAACTATATGATGGAAATAAATGGCAAGTGGTTCTATAAGTCACCTAAGGCAAAAACTATCGACCTTATGGGTGCATTCTTTGAAAAGCCTCTTGACGGTGCGGCCGATATGACGCTCAAGCTTTTTGCTCCTCCTGCAAGCGGTGAAAATGACAGCACTCAGGGCGATGACTGGGCAGAAAATTATTACTACACAGTAAAGAAGCTTCCTAAGATCAGGATCCTTTGCGGACCTGTTGAAAAGTAAGATATAAAGCATACCTTTCCGTGCCGATATGGTGCGGAGAGGTATTTTGCTTATAAATTTTTATAATAGTATAGCTTTTATTGAAAAATGCAATAAAATATGCGAAAAGCCCTTGACAAGCTGTGCTGAAATATGGTATGATTGTATTACCTCTTGCAGAGGTCTATTTTTTTGTGCCCTTTTTTATATGGGACAGGATCTCTCGACAATACATTGCCGCTTTATTTGTGCATTATGCATATGCGGCAGTCAAAACTTGCCACAGAGGGAGGCACAGGGACTTGAGTTCCTGCGAAATCGAAACGTTCCGTATGCGGAACATTTAATAGGAGGTGCCGATATGAGAGTAAAGGTAACATTAGCCTGCACAGAGTGCAAACAGCGTAACTACTGTACTAAGAAGAACAAGAAAAACGATCCGGACAGACTTGAAATGAATAAGTACTGTAAGTTCTGCAAAAAGCACACTCTTCACAAGGAAACCAAGTAAGGTGAGGTGTGAATAATGGCTGACAGCAAAAAAACATCATCCAAGAAATCCATCGTACAGCAGGCGGAAGCCAAGGCTGAACAGATGACAAAGGCTAAGGCTAAGTCATCAAAGGGCGGTAAGAAACCAAACCGTGTTGTAAAGTATTTCAAGGATCTTAAGAGCGAATTTAAAAAAGTGGTATGGCCCAGCAAACAGAAGGTTATCAATAACACAACTGTTGTAGTCGTTGCTATGACTGTCTGCGGCCTTGCAATCTGGGGTATCGACAGCGGACTCGCTGCATTGCTCAAGCTTGGTCTTGGTGCATAATCAACGGTGAGTGCGGTTCCACAGGTTCACTTTTATCCTGTGGCTCTATAACGAAAGGAAGATAGAAAGAATGTCAGAAGCTGCTAAATGGTATGTCATTCACACCTATTCCGGTTATGAGAATAAGGTAGCGCAGACTATTCTTAAAGTAGTCGATAACCGAAATCTTCACAGCCTTATCCCTGAGGTAAAGGTTCCGACAGAGCTTGTCAAGGAGCTTACCGAATCAAATAAGGAACGTGAAGTTGAGAGAAAGGTTTTTCCGGGATATGTTCTGGTAAAAATGGTTCTCACAGACGATTCATGGTATGTTGTAAGAAATACAAGAGGCGTTACCGGCTTTGTCGGTCCTGCTTCAAAGCCTGTTCCTCTTTCCGATAAAGAGGTTGCAGCTCTTGGCATTGACCGTGTCAGCACTACTGTTGAGATCAATATCAAGGAAGGCGACAGAGTTAAGATCTCTTCGGGTACTATGGAAGGATTCGTCGGAACAGTCAAGAACGTTAATACAGAGGATATGACAGTTGACGTATCAGTATCAATGTTCGGACGTGAAACCGTGGCAAATGTTGAGATTTCCAAGGTTTCAAAAACGGAAGAATATTAATTCCGTCATTAAAAATATAAACAGATATGGATCTCTTTTCAGATCCTTGTATAATTCGGAGGTGCATTTTACATGGCACAGAAAGTCGTTGGCTTAATTAAGCTTCAGATTGCAGCAGGTAAGGCTACTCCTGCTCCACCGGTTGGTCCTGCTCTTGGTCAGCACGGTGTAAACATTATGGCATTTACAAAAGAATTCAATGAAAGAACAAAGAACGACATCGGTCTTATCATTCCTGTTGTTATCACAGTTTATGCTGACCGTTCATTCTCTTTCGTTACTAAGACTCCGCCGGCAGCAGTTCTTATCAAGAAGGCTATCGGTATTGAAAGCGGTTCAGGCGTTCCTAACAAGACTAAGGTAGGTAAGCTCACTAAGGATCAGGTTCGTAAGATCGCTGAAACAAAGATGCCTGACCTTAACGCAGCTAACATCGACACTGCTATGAGCATGATCGCCGGTACAGCTCGTTCTATGGGCGTTGAAGTAGTAGACTGATTTTAAGGCAGACTGCAAACAGATTTCTTCGCTGCGGCGGACATTTATGTTTCCGTCAGCCTATGGTGGGAGGAAATATCCGCTATAAGTCCCTTTGGGACAGTCCCTCGTGGACACGACCACTTAAAGGAGGATAAATTAATAATGAAACATGGTAAAAAATATAACGAAAGCGTAAAGCTCGTTGATAAGTCAAAGCTTTACGAAACAGCTGAAGCTCTTGAATTAGCTTGTAAGACAGCTAAGGCTAAATTTGATGAAACAATCGAAGTTCACATTCGTCTCGGTGTTGACTCACGTCACGCTGACCAGCAGGTCAGAGGCGCTGTTGTTCTTCCTAACGGTACAGGTAAGAAGGTTCGTGTATGCGTATTCTGTAAGCCTGAAAAGGAAGAAGCTGCAAAGGCTGCAGGTGCTGATTATGTTGGTGCTGAGGATCTCGTTGAAAAGATCACAAAGGAAAACTGGATGGATTTCGACGTTGTTATTGCTTCCCCTGATATGATGGGTCTTGTTGGACGTCTTGGTAAGGTTCTCGGTCCTCGTGGACTTATGCCTAACCCTAAGGCAGGTACAGTTGCTCCTGACGTTGCAAAGGCTGTAACAGAAGCTAAGGCAGGTAAGATCGAATACCGTCTTGATAAGACAAACATTATCCACTGCCCGATCGGTAAGGCTTCATTTGGTCCTGAAAAGCTCGATGCTAACCTTAACACACTTCTTGAAGCAGTTGCTAAGGCTAAGCCTGCTGCTGCAAAGGGTACTTACATCAAGTCTTGTGTAGTATCTTCAACAATGGGCGTTGGTATTCCTGTTTCAACAGCTAAATACGGCGTTTGATTTGGTGAATAACTAATATTAAAAGCTTTCGTCTTTTTGGCGAAAGCTTTTTTGATGTAAAAAACACCGTATGCTATCTGATTTTTTTCAGCATAGCATACGGTGTTTTGTTTTTTATGATAACGGACATTTGTAAAGCATCAAACAAAACGAACGACCGCGGCGGCACTGCATATTTGGAGTTACAGCAAAATTTTACGCCGCCGCTCTAAATAAAAAAAGAAAAATCCTATTTGCCCCAGAATTGACGGTCAAGTGTGCGGAATTGGACAGCCTGAGTTATATGTACCTTGTCTATAACCTCTGAGCCCGACATATCCGCAATGGTTCTTGACAATTTAAGTATACGGTTGTAGCCTCGTGCGGAAAGTCCCATTTTTTCAAAGACGTTTTTCAAGGCTTCCTGTGCATCGGGGGTGAGAGGGCAAAGTTCTGCGATAAGACCGTCGCTTATTCTTGCATTGCAGGTTATTTCCGTGCCTTTAAAACGCTGATTCTGGATCTCACGGGCCTTTTGGACACGCTCTCTTATGGCTGCGGAGCTTTCCTCCTTGCGCTTTGAGGTCATACTTTCATAATCAACGGGGTTTATTCTGACGTGAATGTCAAAACGGTCGAGGAGAGGACCGCTTATTCGTGAAAGATAGGCTGCGACCTGATTTTTGCTGCATCGGCATTCGTGATTCGGGTTGCCGTAATAGCCGCAGGGGCAGGGGTTCATTGCGGCAATAAGCATAAATGAGCAGGGATATGTGACCGTTCCGCTTGCTCGGGAGATAGTGACTGTGCGTTCCTCCAATGGCTGGCGCAGGACTTCAAGCGTATTGCGTGAAAATTCTGGCAGCTCATCAAGGAAAAGCACACCGTTATGTGCAAGTGAGATCTCGCCGGGGTGGGGGACAGTTCCGCCGCCTGAAAGTCCCGCTGATGAAATGGTATGGTGGGGAGAACGGAAGGGACGGCGTGTCACAAGGGGCATTTTCGGGTCAAGTATGCCGCATATGGAATGAATGTTGGTGGTTTCTATTGATTCGGCTTCCGTCATTGCAGGCAAAATCGTTGTTATGCGCTTGGCAAGCATTGATTTGCCCGAACCGGGAGCACCTATCATCATTACATTGTGACCGCCTGCTGCGGCGATCTCAAGAGCTTTTTTCGCTGCCTGCTGACCCTTTACATCGGCAAAATCAACGGTGTCAAAGCGTTCCTCGGGGCTGACGTTATATGCTCCCTGAGGTGCGATAGGCTTGCTGCCGTTGAAATGATTTATCAGCTCGGATGTGTTGTTCACACCGTAAACGGTGATACCCTCCACAACGCTTGCTTCAAAAGCGTTCGATGCAGGCACAAATACCTCGGTGAAGCCTTCCTTTTTTGCAAGGAGTACCATTGGCAGAACGCCGTTTATCCCTCTTACATCGCCGTTGAGCGAAACTTCACCTATGAAGGCTGACTTTGAAATGTCGGCATCAATATTTCCTGTCACACGGAGAAGTGCCGTAAAGATCGCAAGGTCGTGTGTGCTGCCTGTTTTTTTGGTGTCGGCAGGGGCGAGGTTCACGATTATTTTTGAGATCGGAAACGCAATATAGCTTGCTCTTAATGCCGAGCGTATTCTCTCACGGCTCTCCTTTACAACTGTGTCCGCAAGTCCGATTATATCAAATGACGGAGTGCCTTTGCTTGTTTCTATCTCGACATCAACGGGAAATGCATTTAGTCCGAAAAGTCCAAGGCTGTTTACTTTAGCGTACATTAAAAACTTCCTTTCGGCAAGCAGCTTTATTCTGCCTCTTCCTCGTTGTATTCCTCAATATGTGCGTTGAGCCAGTTTAAAATGTCCCCGTATACTTCCTGCTTGTTCCTTTCATTGAGTATCTCGTGGCGCATTTCAGGATAAATTTTCAGTTCGAGATCCTTTGTGCCTGCCTTTATCATTCGTTCAAAAAGCTCCTTCGGGCATTTTCCGCAGCGGCCTATAGGGTCATTCTCACCGCCTGCAATAAATATCGGAAGCTCTGTGCTTACCTTTTCTGCCCAGTCCCTTGCGGATACATACTTTACCATCATTACAAGGTCGTACATACCCTGAACTGTGAAAATAAATGTGCAGTTAGGGTCTTCGGCATAGCGTTTTACAACTTCTTCATCGGAGCAAATCCAGTCGTATTCCGTAACGGGTTTTTCTATTTTTATATTGCTGAGTCCGAACATCATTTTGTCCAGCATTTTTGAGCGGAAATGCTTGCCCTTGACGCTGCCTACCGTTTCGATCATTGCAAGGCATACGTTTGTGCCGAAGTCAAGTGAGATAGTTCCGAGTATAAGCACACCGTCGTAAATTTCGCTGTATTTTGCGATAACGGTTCTTGCAATAAGTGAACCCATACTGTGTCCGAGGAGATAATAAGGAAGCTTGGGGTATCTTTCCTGCATAAGCTTTGTGAGCGTTACCACGTCTTTTACAAGGTATCTCCAGCCGTTTTTATCGGAAAAGTAGCCCAATTCCTCTTCGCTGTTTACGGAAGCACCGTGACCGATATGGTCATTTCCGCATACGATAAAGCCGTTTCCGCAGAGAAAGTCGATGAAATTTTCATAACGTGCGAGGTATTCGCACATTCCGTGTGAGATCTGAACGATAGCCTTAGGCTCTGAGTTTACGGGGTAGTAGATGTAGTATGCGGTGTCGTTTACATTATTTGAGCTTTTAAAGAAAGCAGACGTTTTTTCATAATTCATAAAAACATATCCTTTCGGGTGAAATATTTGTACATATCATCATAATTATACCACTATTATTTCTTATTGGCAATATTATTATGCAAAAAATGAACCTTTGAAACTATGCTTTTGTCCAATACTGTACAGTCTGAAAGTTCACCACAGCAAATTTACTGTTTATATTTGCCATATTATTCCCGATGCTGCGGGATCCTTTTATATTTTTTATTTAAACAGTTGTTAAATAATTATTAAACCTATTTTCATTTGAAAAATAGTGTGCTATAATGAAAGCATATTGACAATAGATAAATTATATTGAATATAATGAAATATGAGGTGTCACAATATGAAAGAAAAAGAACTTTATGCACTTTGGTGTGAAAAAGCAGTAGACGATCCCGACCTTCAGACAGAGCTTAAGTCAATTGCAAATGATGATGAAGCTATTAAAGATAGATTTTACCGTGACCTTGAATTCGGTACAGGTGGTCTGAGAGGTGTTATCGGCGCAGGCGCATACCGTATGAATATCTATACTATCCGCCGTGCAACACAGGGTCTTGCCGATTATGTTAAGGAGGCTTTCCCTGCAAACCCATCGGTTGCTATCGCTTACGACAGCAGAATCAAGTCTGATGTTTTCGCTAAGACAGCAGCATCTGTTCTTTCAGCTAACGGCATCAAGGTCTATATTTACCCTGAGCTTATGCCTACACCAATGCTCTCATTCGCAGTAAGAGAACTTAAGTGCAGCGCAGGTATCGTTATTACAGCGAGCCATAACCCTGCAAAGTACAACGGCTATAAGGTTTACGGTTCTGACGGCTGTCAGCTTACACTTGGCGCAGCTGAGATCGTGCTTAAAAATATCAACAGCGTTCCGATGTTTGACGGTGCAAAGTATATTGATTTTGAAGCAGGCATCAAGGACGGCTCTATCGAATATATCGGCAGACAGGTCATTGACGCTTACCTCGAAAAGGTTTCCGAGCAGGGCATACATACAGACCTTTGCGCATCAAGCGGCTTAAAGGTCGTTTACACTCCTCTCAACGGTACAGGCAACAAGCCTGTTCGTGCTATCCTTGATAAGATCGGTATCAAGGACGTTACAGTTGTTCCTGAGCAGGAATATCCTAACGGCAACTTTACGACCTGTCCTTTCCCTAACCCTGAAATAAAGGAAGCACTTGCCCTCGGTCTTAAGCTTTGCGAAACAGTAAAGCCTGACCTTCTCCTTGCAACAGACCCTGACTGTGACCGTGTCGGTATCGCAGTTCCGTCCGATAACGGATATGTTCTCTTTACAGGCAATGAAGTAGGCGCAATGCTTCTCGAATACATCTGCTCCGAAAGAACAAAGCTTGGCACAATGCCTGAAAACCCTGTTGCAGTAAAGACTATCGTTACAACAGATATTGCAAAGAAGATCGCTGAGGCATACGGCGTTAAGATGATAGATGTTCTCACAGGCTTCAAGTTTATCGGTGAGCAGATCGGTTTCCTTGAAGATAAGGGAGAAGAAAACCGTTATATCTTCGGCTTTGAAGAAAGCTACGGCTACCTTGCAGGTTCTTATGTTCGTGATAAGGACGCAGTTGTTGCTTCAATGCTTATCTGTGAAATGGCTGCATTCTATCGTACAAAGGGCATTTCACTCCTTCAGGCAAGAGAAAATATGTACGCTAAGTACGGTGTTTACAAGCACTCACAGCAGTCTTTCACTTGTGAAGGTGCAAGCGGTATGGAGAGAATGAAGGAAATTATGTCCGACCTCCGTATCAAAACTCCTGAAGAGATCGGCGGACTCAAGGTAACACGTTTTGATGACTACCTTGCAAGCGTTTCCCTCGATACAGCAACAAACGACAAGACAATGCTCACACTTCCGAAGTCTGACGTTCTTGCATTTATGCTTACAGACGGTGCATCTGTTGTTATCCGTCCGTCAGGTACAGAGCCGAAGATCAAGGCTTACTACACAACAACAGGCAAAACTCAGGCTGAAGCGGAAGCTCTCGAAGTTAAGATCGCCGATGATTTCAAGAAGATTCTTGGATTCTAAAGAAAACAATAAAAAGTCAACAACGAAAGTTGTTGACTTTTTGGTTGAGATAATATATAATATTAATAACAGAACCCGACACGCCTCTTTACAATGCGTACCACGTCGGGTCGTTTAATTTTTAAGGAATGATAAAAGTTGGAACTGAAAAAGCATCAGCCTGCACTTACAATAGATGAGCAGATAGACAACTTAAATGAACTTGGACTGATTATTGAAAATGAAGAATATGCTAAAGGTTTTCTTAATGATGTTTCGTATTTTAGACTAATTAAGGCTTATAGCCTTGGTTTGAAATCTGAATCAGGCACTTATTTTCAAGGTACAACTTTTGATACAATAGTGGAATTGTATTTATTTAATGCAAATTTCAGACAATTATTATTTTCACAGGTAGAACGTGTGGAAATAAATCTTAGATGTCGTATTTCTGAATATTTTTCAAATACATACGGAGTATTTGGATATGAAAATGCAAATAATTTTCAAAACGCCGAATATCATAAAGAATTCATTTCTGATGTGAATGAAGAAATAAGACGTAATCGCAAAGCACCTTTCGTTAAAAATTTTACAAACAATTATGAAGATGGAAAAATACCATTTTATGCGGTTGTAGAACTGCTCAGCTTTGGAACGCTCTCTAAATTCTATAAAAATATGAAAAACCCCGATAAAAAAGCTGTGGCAAAGAAATATTGTTTAGGATATACTTTTCTTGAAAGCTGGATTGAGCACATTGCATTTGTCAGAAATATTTGTGCACATTATGGAAGAATTTATAATGTAAACCTTGCCAAGACCCCGTCTCTTTACAAACAGTACAGCCAAAATGGAATAAGCAATATACGAATATTTGCAACACTTTTATGCCTTAAACATTTATTGCCAAACGATAGGCATTGGGTTGAGTTTACAGATACGATTTCCATGTTATTTGATAAATATCCCCATGTGAAAATCGAGTTAATGGGATTTCCCCAAAATTGGTATGATGTTTTAAATGAAAAAAACATAATTTTAAGTTCAACCTATTGACAACCAAGCAATTACATGATATAATTTTATTCCGTAAGTGATTTATAAATAGCACTACTGTCCGATGTTATGTGATGGGCTGCTATGCTAATCATATAATAATAAGAGAGATGAGGTGTTAAAATGAAGGAAGGAATCCATCCTAACTACGAGGAAACAACGATCACTTGTGCTTGCGGCAACGTTATTCACACACGTTCCACAAAGAAGGACATCAGAGTCGAAGTTTGCTCTAAGTGCCATCCGTACTACACAGGCAAGCAGAAGCTTGTTGACACAGGCGGACGTATCGATAAGTTCAAGAAGCGTTTCGGTATGGATAAGTAAGATCATTAAAGGAACAGCCGTACTTAATTGTGCGGCTGTTTTTTATTTTTATTAGGGCAGCGGCATTTAATTTGCTGCAGATCCAAAGAAACGGAGCCGCTGCGGTCGGTACTTTTGCCGTGCTGCCGGCGCGGCTGCTTTCTATGGGCTCGCAGCGAACTTGGGCGCGTCTAAATAAAAAAATCCCGAAACCGCAGAAAACTGTGGATTCGGGGCAGGCAGTATGTAATTTTATTTCTATGCTTCTTCAGCAGGAAGCTCAGATGTACAATGGGGGCAGCGTGTTGCTGCGATGGGAACTTCACTGAGGCAGTAAGGACATTTCTTAGTTTCAGGCTTCTTTTCAGGCTCAGGCTTTTTGTGGAAGTCTGCAAGCTTGTTTGCTGTCTTTACAATAATGAAAAGCACAAGGGCAACGATAAGGAAATTGATAACTGCGGTGATGAATGAGCCGTAGCCGATGGAAACATCACCGATATGAAGTGCAAGGTCGCTGAAATCGCTGTTGAATACAAGTCCGATTATCGGGGAGAGAAGGTCGTTTACAACAGAGTCGATAATAGCCTTGAATGCAGCACCGATAACAACACCGACAGCCATATCAAGTACATTTCCGCGCATCGCAAATTCCTTGAATTCTTTAAGCAGTTTTTTCATTTTTACAGTCGTTCCTTTCCGATTTATCTTTTATGGTCTTTGACCGTTTCGCAAAAAGAAATTATAGCACATCATTATTAACATTTCAACATTTTTCATCTTTTTATGTATGGCTCTTTCTGTAATTCTGCCTGTTTTTGCAAAGCATAAGAACACAATGCTGTGCCAATTAATGCATTTATAATGGAATGAATATGTTTTTAAAAAGGAAAATATAGTTTATACATAAATCTATTGTGATAATGCACAGCGGGAGTTGATTTTAGTTATTTATATTGTTATAACTCACAAAAAGTTATTGTTTTAAAAACAGTTGTGTGGTATAATAACAAAGTATACAAGTGTGCTTCGCATTTGGAAATACGAATAATATGTTTTGCAGATAATATCCCAATGTTATTTGCAGGAGGTGCATTACTTTGACAGCAAAAAATCCTTTCTCCGGGATCGGCAGCTTCGTTTCCGGACTCCTTTCAAAAATCAAGACTAAAAGATCCAACGTAAAATCAAGCAAAAAAAATTCACCTAAGGTAAGATCGGCAGAGTCAAAATCACCGAAGGCTAAAATAAAAAAGAATACTTCTTACGTAAGATCCGCAGGACGTTTTTCATTCAGAAATATCAGCAGCAAGATAGTTTCAAGCAGTATAAGTACAGTAATTATTTCACTGCTGCTTGTGGGAAGCGTTACTATTACGATAAGCTATAATTCTGCTCAGAACAGTATGAAAAATGAGCTTGATATTCTTAAGGATATGGCTGCGCAGATAGTGTCCGGCGAGCTTAAAACACATATTGCCGTTATAACCGAAACCGCAGGCGACAGCAATGTCACCAGCAGTGCTTACAGCGATGTCGGCAAGAATAAGTTCCTTAAGGAAAAAGCAGCTGAATGCGGCTATACAAGTATGCTCTTTACCGATGCAACAGGCAAATGCCTTAAAGACAGCAGCGATATGAGCAAGACCGAATTTTTCAAGCAGGCAATGGAGGGTAACTCATTCGTTTCCACTCCTACATATAATAAAAATACAGGTACTCTCGAAACTATCATTTCCGTTCCGATATGGAAATTCGGCACAAAGGGCAATGATATTTTAGGCTGTGTTTATGCAACAGTTCCTCTTGACTTCCTTAACGGTCTTATGCAGGATCTTGTTATTTCCGATAATGCAAACCCATATATGCTTGATAAGGGCGGCTACACAATAGCTTCCACCGACATCGAAAAGGTAAGCACAAGAGAAAATATCGAGAACCTTGCCGCTGAAAATACAGCTTATTCCGCACTTGCCGATATACACGCAAAAATACGTTCAGGCGAATCCGGATTTGATACATACACCGAAAACGGTGTGAAAAATATCATAAGCTATGCAAATATCGAAGATACAGACGGCTGGTGCATTGCGATAAGCGCACCTGTCAATGATTTCGTAGGAGATACATTAAGAGGACTTGTAATAAGCGTAGTAATTATTGTTATCTCCGTTGTTGTGTCTGTACTTGTGGCTGTGACCCTCGGCAGAAAGATAGGAAAGCCTATCCACGCAATAGCAGAGCGACTTAACGAAATTGCCGACGGTAATATCAGCGGAAATGTTGATATAGTAAGGTCTACCGTTGAAACAGAGCTTCTCACCAATGCAGCGTCAAGACTTAAAACAAATATCGAATCCATTATTGACGATACGAACCGTATGCTGGGCGAAATGGCAGAGGGCAATTTCAATATTGAAACCGATGTGAACAGCAAGTATTACGTTGGTGTATTCTCAGGCATACTTAATTCCGTAACTGAGCTTAATAAAAAGCTTAATGACGCACTTCTCAGGATCGATCAGCTTGCAGAACAGGTACAGCTTGAAGCAGGACAGGTATCGGGCACAGCGCAGATACTTGCTCAGGGTGCATCAGATCAGGCGAATGCAATATCCGTCCTCAATGATTCAATAAGCACCATAAGCAACTATGCCGTAACAAATGCGGAAAGCTGTGAAACCGCCGAAACAAGAATAAACGACGTAAATACAGTAATGCAGACGACAGAAACAAAGATGCGTGAGCTTTCCGAAGCAATGACCGCAATATCCGAAACATCAAGCCAGATAGGAAATATCACTCAGTCTATTGAAGACATTGCGTTCCAGACAAATATCCTTGCCCTTAACGCAGCAGTCGAGGCAGCCCGTGCAGGTGACGCAGGCAGAGGCTTTGCAGTAGTAGCCGACGAGGTAAGAAACCTTGCAAATAAGAGTGCCGAATCCGTCCAGATAATTACAGAGCTTATCAACGCCTCTACCGCAGCAGTTAAAAACGGCGTAAAGAGTACGGAAGAAACCTCATCAATGGTAAATGACGCAGTTGACGCAACAGTCAGCGTAAAGCAGATAATAAGCGAAATTTCCGATTCCAGCAAGCAGCAGGTTTCAACAGCCAAGCAGGTAACAGACGGCGTAGAGCGTATTTCGGGCGTTGTTCAGACAAATACCGCAACAGCCGAAGAAAGTGCAGCATCCAGCGAGCAGATGTCCTCACAGGCAAATAACCTTATCGAATTGCTGAATACCTTTACATTCAAGAAATAATTTTTAACGGCAGAACCGCTATAATGTGGTTCTGCCGTTACTTTTGCTTTGTTTTGTTTATATTTTATTTAGGGCGGCGGCATTAAGTTTGCCGTAAATCGGAAGATAGGAAGCCGCCGCAGT
>ENA-ORPK01001528-ORPK01001528.1-human-gut-metagenome-genome-assembly--contig:-NODE-1528-length-17999-cov-5.847916_pt1 | contig 17999 bp, 6 predicted proteins | sample MGYA00242139_ERZ509068 | MGnify/ENA primary metagenome ERZ509068 (study PRJEB26280, sample SAMEA2338687) | human gut metagenome | biome: human gut; feature: human-associated habitat; material: faeces... | reverse complement strand
GTCACCGTACGGAATCTGATCGGACGGCGGACGGAATCCGATTGGACGGCGAACGCAACAGGAAAGAGTTTCAAATTATCAAAAACGGCAAATATAGGGCTAAAATCTGCAAGAAATCGGCGTTTTGATAGAAAATGGCTATTTTTTGTAAGAAATATCCTACTCTTTTTGCAGATTTTTAGCTTACTTTGCAGCAGAAACTTAACACAATATTGTTCTTGTGCTACACATATATTATATGTATGCGCAGAGCAGTGGAGTGTTAGCCTGTTAAACCTAAAAGAGTATTCACGCTAAACGAGAATGGATATGACAACAAACGACGGTAGCTCAACCAAAGATACAAACATAACCAACACAACAGGACTAACTCAGACTGGCACCAATGTCCGTCCCTCGACCAACACTTTTAAAACTAAGACAACGAACAACGAAACTAAGACAACGAACATCAAGACAACGACAGAACGAAACAACGTAACAAAGACAGAACCAACAACTGAAACCTCAACCGACCGAAACGCGACGACTAAGACCAAACACGACACGAAGGCTACCCAGTCGTACATAACGATGGACTTCGATCCGCCCACCACGATGAAGGAGGAGCAGGATCTGCTCTCGGCTATGTACGCCAGTGCCTGCGTACCCAACACCATGCGTATGTCGTACGACATGGTGGAGGATATGCTGACCGACCACATCGACCTCATGGAGGGCGACGACCTCGAAATATGCAATAAGGACACCGAGCTGATTAGCATATAGCCGCAAAAACTGAACCTGCATATCGCGCAAAAACCAGATTAGAATATAACAAGAAACAATATATAACAATGAAAAGAGTAAAGAAGAAGTATCAAACCCCTGTGATCCACTCTATTGAGTTGGGTCCGATCAGTCCCGTCACCGCTTCGCCGGGTGGTGGTGTTACTATCCCCGGTGGCGGCGATGCCAGCAGTGGTGGAAAACCGCCAATGCAGAGTCCGTCGCGCAACCTTTGGGAGAGCGGCTTTCAGACCGATGACGACGACGAGACGGCGTACGAATACGGTTGGTAAGCGCCGCTCTTCACCGTCGGGCAACTCCAACCGACACCGTCTGGCAACAACCAACAGTAGAACTAAACCCAAACCCATTAGCAAATCAAAAAACAGAACAGAATATGAAGAAAAGAATTTTCATGCTTGCGGTCTTGATATTGTCAGGGCTGCAGTTTGCCGTGGCTGCCATAGACGAGCAGCTGCGAGCGCTCATCACCACCTCTGATGGTATCGAGGTGACGGAAGTGACTAACGACGAGGCGCACCCGTGGACCGTCGCAGACGGAATGGCGTCGAGTACAATAGGTAAGATATATGGTAATCTATCTTCCTCCATTACAATTAAGTTTAGAGCTAAGGGACGTACAACTATAAAGTACGATTTCACATTCGACCCTTATGGAGGCGACGACTATCGTAAAGTGTATATGGATGGTGTTGAATTGGTGAATAATTATACTGCCTATAAAACCAAAACAGTTCAAAATCATTTTTTTGACTTGGATGAAGGCGAGCATGTGTTTACATATACCCATTATCATTATTATTACTCTTCCGATAGCTATACTCAAGTTCTTACTATAGGCAACATCCGCTTTGAAAGAGTAGAAAGCCAGTATATGACAATCAATCTCTCTGCTCCAGGCACGCTTGGCAATGAGGCGTTGGCTCATGTCAGCACTTTGCCCGAGATGCATTATCTGCGTCTTTCCGGCAAGATGAACGCTTCCGACTGGAATGATATCAGCAAGATGACTGGTCTTTATGCTATTGATATGACAAATGTCGACATTGAAACAATACCAGTTAAAGCGTTTACTAATACTTCGATACGCTTTGTCGACTTACCGACCAAGCTCAAGACCATTGGCGACAATGCATTCGATGATCGTCTTCTTACTGGTCCGCTTGTGTTGCCCGAAGGATTGGACAGCATTGGTAAGCAGGCGTTTCAGAAAAACTTTATAACAGAGGTGACTATACCGGAGAGCGTTAGAGCTATCGGACAGTCTGCTTTCTATTATAACCAATCTCTTAAGAGCGTTACTTTGAATAATAGTATGGAAACGATAAACCGGTCGTTATTCAATAGCTGTAATAAACTTGCTGTTGTGCGTGGCGGCAGGAATGTTAAGATTGTTGATCAATCTGCTTTTGCGGGATGCGATTCATTGAGAAGTATCAGCGATATAACCCCCGTCACTATCAATAGTAGTGCATTTTATAATTGTAGGAAATTGGAGAGTTTGAACTTCTCACGTATCAAATCTATCGGTTATGAAAGTTTCTACTACTGCTTTGGTCTGAAAGAAGCCGACCTGACAACTCTTACTTCAATTAACAATAGAAGTTTTGTTGCTTGTACGGGTCTTAAGAAAGTGACGCTTGGAAACGACATTACGACTATAAAATCTGAAGCTTTCAACGGTTGCGATGCTCTTGAGGAGGTGGTTCTTGGTTCTTCTATCAACAGTTTGGAGTCAAATTGTTTCTATAGCACTAAAAATGCCTTGAAGCGTGTGTATATCACTGCGCCCGCTCCTCCTGCTGTAGGTAGCGCTCCGTTCTATTCTCCTTCAAGCGTAACGCTGTACGTTCCCGAATATGCAATGGTGAGCTACAAGCTCGACAACTACTGGAGCAAGTTCACCAAGGTGGAGCCGAATCCGAACACACCCGACAAGGTGAATCTCTACAAGAAGCTGGAGCTTACCAGCAATGCACGCATACCGAACTCGCCGGATATCTATCTTGGTAGTGGTTCTTCGCTCATCGTAAACGGCAACAATGCGCAGGCTTTTGGCAACTATAAGCAGCGTATGGATAAGGACGACACATACACTTCGTCGCTTATCAGCCGTTGTAACGCTATGACTTCCGCAGCTTCAACCATAGAGTATTATTTTGATGCAACCTCTGGCTCTGGCTATTGGCACTACGTATGTATGCCGTTCGATGTGAAGCGCAGCGAAATCACTCCGTTGAATGAAGGCAGAGCTATCGCCGTGCGCTATTACGACTCAGAGTCGCGTGCTACAAACGGAGCAAGCGGCAACTGGAAAGACGTGCCTGCCGACTCTGTGCTGCACATGGGCAAGGGTTATATCTTCCGCATAAACAGTTCGGGCTTTGTAGAACTCCCTGCTACCGAGGAGACACACAATGCCATCTTCCGCAGCGACGCTATAAGCACACCGCTCAAGGAGTATGCTGCCGTAGAGAGCGCCAACGCAGGATGGAACTTTGTGGGCAACCCATATCCTTGCTACTACGACATCTACCACATGGATTTCGCAGCACCTATCACGGTGTGGAGCATCAGCAACCGCACTTACAGCGCATATAGCGCTGCAGACGACGAGTTCGTGCTCATGCCGCTGCAGGCATTCTTCGTACAGAAGCCCGAACTGGTAGACGCCATCACGTTCCAGCCGGCGGGCAGACAGATCAACAAGACCATCGACCACTCGGCTTTGGCTATGCGCCGCGCAGCACGCAGCAAGCAGGTGCGGCGCAAGCTGGTAGACGTGGCTCTGACATGCGCCGACCGCACCGACCGCACACGCGTCGTAGTGAACGCCAACGCTTCTGACGACTTCTGCGCCGACAACGACGCTGTGAAGATGATGGCATACGAGGGCACACCGCAGATATACACCATCGCCGGTGCCGACCAGCTGGCTGTGAACGAGGGCGCTCATCTTGGCGGTAGCGTGGCATTAGGCATGTATCTGCCTGCAGACGACGCATATACCATCGCTGTAGACCGCGACGAGCTGGGAGCCAAGTTGCTCGACTACGGTGTGGAGGTGGAGATGCCGTACACCTTCAGCGCTGCTGAGGGATACATGGACGACCGCTTCACTCTCACCTTCGAGGCACCCACTACGGGCATCAACACCGTAGCTACTGACGCCGACGCCGACAGCGCTATCTATACTATCGACGGACGCCGCGTGAACAGCACCGCTCAGAAGGGCATCTATATTCAGAATCATAAGAAAATAGTAAAGTAAAGCTACTATGATCAAGTCAAGATATATACTGACTCTCCTCGCCATGCTGCTAAGCATGGTGGCGAGAGGACAGGACTTCAACCCCGACAGTCCTCCCGAACCGGGAGCACGCTACAAGCTGACGCTGAAAGCCCAGCCTGCAGAGGCTGCCACCGTGAGCGGAGGCGGACTGTATGCTGTGAACGCCAATGTGAGCGTGAAGGCTGTAGCCCGAAACGCCAACTGGCGCTTCAAGAACTGGACCGACGCTGAGGGCAAGGTGGTGAGTACGAGCAGTACGTTCACTCACCGCAAGCTGAACAGCGCTGAGACACTCACCGCCAACTACGAGTATCAAAAGACAAGCCGCCTCACCATAGCCTACGACCCGTCGTCGATAAAGACGAGCGAGGTGAAGGAGTATGCCGTGGGCGTAACCTACTCTTACACGGCGTCTACTTACAGCGACTATACGTTCGTCAACTGGACAACAAGCGACGGAACGGTTATCTCTACAAATCGCACGGTAAGCTATACCGTTACGGAGAACGACGAGACCATCACTGCCCACTACCGCTATACGCCGGGCAGTCCGGCTGAGCCTAACGAGACGAAGCCGAAGCATAAGGTCTACTTCAAGTGCGACCCCGCAGGTTTGGCAGGGTTCAATAAGACAAGCGGTTTCTCGGTGTCTGAGGGTAGCCCATACAGTGTGACGGTATACAGCGTAAGCGATTATGAGTTCAAGGGCTGGACATGGGAAGGCGAAACCAAAATTCTCGAAACTTCGCACACGTGGAATGTCAATATGGGCACAAGAGATGCTTATCTCGTGGCTCACTTCGAGTTCAAGCCGTCGTCGCCCAGCGAACCGTCTACCGACAGCAAGCAACGACACAGCCTTTACGCCACAACTACATCGATGTATCGCGGCGAGACGACGCTCCTGCCTATATACATGCAGAACACGGGCAACGTGAAGACGCTCAGCTTCAAGCTGCATCTGCCTAAGAACCTGACGGTGGATGTCGCCAATATACAGAAGACGCTGCGCACCGAAGCCTACACCGTTCAGGCGGCGCAGGAGGACAGCGTGCTGAGCGTGAGTCTGGAGGGCGGAACGCAGATTGTGGAGCACGACGGAGTAGTGGTGCGCATACCGGTGAGCGCGCAGGAAGCGCTGAAGGACAGCGTGTACACGGTGAAGTTCAGCGACATCGCAGGCACAACCACTGCCGACGCTGTCATCAACTTCACCAGCCGTTCGGGTCGACTCGTGGTGAGCACGCCCGAGGAAGGCGATCTGCAGGCGAAGTTCTCTGTAGAGACATACATGAACCGCGCCCAGTTCACCAATCTCAGTAGCGAGAACGCAAAGACATTCGAATGGAACTTCGGCGACGGCGCTACAAGCACCGAGCGCAACCCTATGCACAGCTACGCCGAAGCCGGCACTTACACCGTGCGTCTCACGGCGCGTGGCATAGTGAAGACCGTCACAGCCGAACAGCAGATAATCATCAACCCTGCCAACACATGGACAGCGAGCGGCGACTACCGACTCGACCCCACAGCGAACAGTGCACGTGCGTTCAAGTCGATGCACGAGATGCTCTCTCTGCTGTCGCAGTGTACGCCCGACGGCACCATCAACGTAAAGACCGGCGGCAAGGAGGCGTTCGACGCCAATCTTCAGACTGCCGACTCACTGGCGCTGCTCAGCACGCTGACAGAGAAGCTGGGCAAGGCGGGCGTCGTGATGGCGTTCAAGAACGAAGCGCAGAACCCCGTTACGCTGCGCTTCAACGTGGCAGCCAACAGCGCCGACATGCAGAAGGCTACCGACTTCTTCCGCCATATCTCGCTCGACAACGTGGTGGTAACGCTCAACGGAGCCGCGATAAACATCGGCGAGATAGACCGCTTCTCGGCACAGACCATCTGTTCGGGCGCAAGCACGCAGCCCGAAGCGTTCGCCGCTATAAGCAGCAGCGAGAAAGTGAAGGTGAAGTGGACGGCAAGTGTGGCTGAGGGCTGCACCGTACGCGGCTATCAGCTCACCGGCACCGGCAATCTGCCTGCCATGACGCTCACGAACGAAGGCAGCAAGACCGATCTCGTTACGTATCATGTAAGCGTAGAGCTTAATGGCGTTGCCATGTACACATATATATATAAGGTGTATGTGAAGCCGTTGCTGAAGAGTCTCGCGCTCAGTTCGCCGTCTGACAACGCAACGCTCGAATACGGACAGGTTACGCTCAGCTGCAGCAATCTCGGACAGGCTGCTGTAGGCTATACGTTCCACTATCGCCGCACCGATGTTGAGGCAGAGAGTACAGAAGAGTGGAAGGAAGTGAAGACTACTTCGCCTTCAACAGCGTTCGTGCCCGTGGAAGGCGCGTCGTACGAGTGGTATGCTACAGCGCATGGCGAGTGCAACGAGACTGTCGAAAGCGCACACCGCACGTTCAGCATACGCAAACGCTCAGACCTTACGGTTGAGTCGGTCACAGCGCCGGCGGAGGTGAAGGCAAACACTACGTTCCAGATCACAGCTGTTGTGCGCAACATCGGTAAGGGTGCGACACGCAGAAGCAACTGGCAGGATATAATCTGTGAAGAGCAAGCTGACGGTTCGTATCGTGAGATTAAGAGAATATCACATAATGGCGTGTTGCAGCCTGGCGATTCGTACACAGTTACTTTCACAGTCACAAGTCCTGACGCCACGCTAAGCGAGGTCAGCTATTTGGTAGAGACAGATTCTTGGAATGAAGAGACAGAGTCTGACGAGAGCAACAACATAAAGGTTTCAGACCCAATCGCACTTATCAAACGCTACATTGACGCCGCCGACTACGAGGCTCTGAAAGTGCTTTATCAGGCAACCAACGGCGGCGCATGGACCAACAAGACATGGCGCATAGGCAGCAATGCCGTAACATCTACCGGTTGGCCCGGCGTCACATTCGACGAAGATGGTCATGTGCTGGCTATCGATCTTCAGAACAACAACCTCCGAGGCACGCTGCCTACAGAGGGAATGGAGATGAAGAGTCTGCGCACGCTCAATCTGAGCGGAAACAGTTTGAGTGGCGATGTGGCTGCGTTCTGCAAACTCCTGCCTGCATTGGAGACGCTCAATCTTGGCTACAATCTGTTTACAGAACTTAGCGGCGTTCTGCCTGCCCACATTACCTCGCTCAATCTGCAAAGCCAGCGCGAAGGCTACGGCCTGTCTACCTTCACGCTGCAGGAGTGGGCTATGGGTGACAAGCAGGCTGACATACAGCTCGGAACGCTCATCGCTTACGACCATAAGAACCAGAACTTCGAGGCGCATCCTACGCTCCGCATCTATACTACCGCCAACAACAGTTATGTAGGCGAGATGAGATACACAGACGGAGCCTACCGCTACTATCTCAGCGGCACGTACAACTACGCAAGCGGCACGGAGTTCTGCATCCGATCGTATGAAGGCGCAGCACAGAACAACCGCCTGCGTGCTAAGCTGACGTGGACAAAGGGCGACGTGAACGCCGACGCATCGGTAGACGTGCTCGACGCGCAGCAGACGCTCAACTATATTATGGGCACGCAGAACGGCAACTTCAACTATCCGGCAGCCGACACTTATGAGGGCGGCGGCATCAATGTGCAGGACGTTGTGGCAACCATCAACATCTTCATCGGCAGCAACGACAATGCCGACCAGAAGAGTCTTATGGCTGCGCAAAGACGCTGGACGGAGAGCATGGGTGAAGACGCCTCTACAGCTAACGTGCTCAGCGTGGAAGACGACGCATTGTGGCTCGACGCAACCGACCAGGTGGCTGCGCTCGACATCACACTCGCTGGCGTTAAGGCGAACGACGTGAAGCTCGCTCTCAGCAAGCAGCGCTATCAGCTCCTGACACACAACACCGCAAACGGTGTTCGCGTAGTGATAATAAGCACTACGGGCGACATCATCAGCGGACGCACCAAGCTGTTGCGACTCGCCAAGCCGGCAAGAGTGGAGCAGGCGATGGCTGCAGACATAGACGCACAGCCGGTAGGCGTGGCGTTTGAGGGTCAGACCACAGACATCGACACCATAACCACAGACGTCGACAGCCGCGAAGCTGTATACAGCCTCGACGGACGCAAACTGAACGGCGTTGCACGCGAAGGCGTCTATATTGTGAACGGAAAGAAAAAGGCTATTAACAGACATCAATAGACATGAAGATCATAAGATACATAACCATGATGCTGTTCTTGCTGATGTACATCACGGCAACGGCTCAGAACAACCTGTCGGTAGGAAAGCTGACAGGCGGTCAGGGCAAGGACGTGCTGATACCTATCAGCCTTGAGAACACAGACGAGGTGGTGGCGCTGCAGTTCGACCTGCAGCTGCCATTCGACCGCTCGTCAAGAACAGCGCCGACGCTGAGCCAATCGCGTATAAACGAACACACGGTGTCGGTAAGAAATCTCGGCAACCATAAATATAGAGTGGTTGTCGTGAATATGAGCAATCGTCCTCTGTCGGGCAACGCTGGCACAATCATCAACTTCCCGATGGCTGTGCCTACAGGTTTGGACCCCGGCACGGAGTACGCCGTAAGCTTGTCGGATGTTATCATCACAAACCGCAAAGGCGACAACATCCAGGGCGATTCTAACGTGAACGGCAGCTACACGGTGCAGCGAGAAAACGCTCCCGACCTTGCTACTACCGATGTTAACATCACCGAGAGCACGCTTGTGCCGGGCAAATCGGTCACTGTAACTTGGAAAGTGAGCAACGTTGGCAACGCCGATACGCGCAGCGGCTGGACCGAACGTGTCTATCTCGTGAGCAACGAGACCGAAGAAGCGGTGCATGTAGGCAATACCTACTTCAGTAATACGCTGCTCAAGGGCGGATATATCGCACGCAGCGCTATCTTCAACCTTTCGCAGACTGTCGGTCTCGAAGGCGAAGTGACGGCGAAAGTGGTGGTTGAGCCCAACAGCGGTTGCGGCGAGTACAACGCCGACCGAGCTAACAATACCGCAAGCGGCGGAACCGCCGAGCTTGAGAAGCACTTGTTCCTTACCGCTCCCGACAAGAGCGTGAAGGAAGGCGAGTCGATGCGCCTCACATTGAAGCGCAGCGGCGACCGTGGTATGGACGAGACATTCAGCATTGCTTCGTCTTTGCCCGAACACGCTAAGGTTCCGGCTACGGTGACCATCGCTAAAGGCCAATCGGCAGCGTCGTTTGACGTGCATTGTCCGGACAACGACGTGGTGAACGCCTACTCTAAGGTCACCATAACCGTGAACAAAGCCAACGGATACCCGCAGGATGTAGCTACATCTTTTAATATAAAGGACGACGAGCTGCTGCCTCTCAGGGTAAAACTCGACAAGACAGAGTATAACGAGGGCGAAACGATGAAAGCAACCGTCAGCGTGCCTTACCGCATCGGCAACGATACGCTCACGGTCTACTTCAGCGTGGAGAAGCCGAAGCGCTTCCGTCTGCCTAAGAGCTACACCTTCGAGCCTGGAGCGAAAGAAGCTGTGATTGATATTCCGATCATTGACGATAACATCGCAGCCAACGACGAGACATTGCAGCTCAGCGTGTCGGCAGACCATCACCTGACGGGCACAGCGCTCTTTGTGCTGAAGGACAACGATGTGCCGGCTATCAGCATGACTCTGCTGCCCACAACCGTGAGCGAGGCGGCAGGCTACAACGCCATTCACGCCACCATCAAGCGCACCGAGGCAAAGAACAGCAAGATTACGCTGAAGCTGAGCGACGACAGCAACGGCGAACTCTACTACACAACGCCGATAACCATGCCCGAAGGCACAGAGGAAGTGACGTTCCCCATCGGCGTGAAGGACAACCAGAAGGTTGACGGCACACGCAAGGTGAAGTTCAGCGCAGCTATATACATCACCGATTGCGGCTGCTCTGCGATAGGCGACAAGCAGACCGTGGTGAGCGACACCATTACCGTCCTCGACAACGACGGACCGACGCTCAGCGTCACTTCGAACAAGACAACCATACTCGAAGGCGACGCTACAGGCGCTACGCTCACCATCAGTCGCAACGACGCAACGACCAGTCCGCTCACGGTTACGCTGAGCGCGAAGGGCGACGACCTGCAGTTTGCCAAGACCGTGACTATCCCTGCCGGAAAGGAGAGCGTTACAACCCCGTTCGTCGCGTTGAGCAACGAGGCCAGCGAGGGCAACCGCACCATTTCTGTCATCGCAAGCAGCGACGGCTACAGTCCAGGTACGGTGTGGATGCTCATCTCCGACCAGACTCTGCCCGACGCAGAGATGCAGACTCCTGCATGCGACGCAGAGATTGAGGCTGGAAGCAAGGCGAAAGTGACGATAACGGTGAAGAACATCGGTGCCATCAAGATGCCGAAGGGCACACAGATCCGCACAAGCATCGGCTCAAGTTCTACTATGACGCAGACAGATGCCGACATTGCTGTGGGCGCTACCTACACATCTGTTGTGGAGCTGGACGCACCGAGCGTGCCCGGAAAGTACAGAGTGACGGCAGAAATCAACCCGAACGGCACCGTAACCGAGTTGCAGACTATCAACAACAGCGCCTATACCGAGACAACCGTAACGACAGCATACACTTACGACGTCAAAGCCGAGAAGAATACGTATAACATTGGCGAGAAGGTAGTGCTGGGCGGCACGGTGAAAACACGCGGCGGCACTGCGGCAGCCAACGTTGAGGTAGAACCATATATCATCTATGCCGGTTCGCGCATAGCTCTGAAAGCCACCACCGACGCCGAGGGCAAATACTCTGCAGAGTACACCATCCAGGCAGGTATGGGCGGCGAGTACGGCTACGGTGTCTGCACACCGGGCGAGAACATCAGCGCTCAGCAGGGCACTTTCGCCGTGTACGGCATCTCACGCACCACAACCGAATACATCAAGCACGAGATGTACGAAGGCGATGTGGCTCGCGGCACTATCAAGGTGAAGAACATGAGCAGTCTGCCTCAGCACAGTCTGACAGCAACCTGCGAACCGAACGACCAGTATGAGGTTACGTTCGGCGGCGACACAGAACTTGCGGGCGGCGGAACAGCCGAGATAAGCTACACCGTCAAGCCGCTTTCGCTCTCTAAAACTAAGGAGTGGGACCGCCTGACGTTCAACATTACAACAGCCGAGGGCGCATCGCTCAGCGTAGTGACCTACAACTACACACGCAAGCATACGCCGACACTCGTGGTGTCTACCAACAGCATCAACACCACCGTGACCAAGGGTAAGGTGCGCACATATCCTATCGTGCTCACCAATACCGGCATAGCCGAGACAGGCAAGATAACCGTGTCGCTGCCTGCCGCGCTTTCCGACTTCATCAGTCTGGCTACGCCTGCCACAATGCCGTCGCTGGCAACGGGCGACAGTGCAACGGTGATGCTTAAGTTCAACGCTGCCAACTACGACGTGAATGTCTACCAGAAGGGTGGCATCGCCATCAACTGCAGCGAGGGCAACGGCAAGCAGATTGGCTTCAACGTGAAGGTGGTGAGCGAGGAGAAGGGCAACCTTCGCATCCGCGTTCGCGACGAGAACACCATATACGGCAACAAGGACGGCGAGCATCCGTACGTCAGCAACGCCAGCGTGCGACTTACCGACTACAACACCGGCGCACTCGTGATGCAGGATGTGACGGGCGCGGACGGCAGCATTACGTTCAGCGATCTGAACGAAGGCTACTACCATCTGCACGTTACGGCAGACCGCCACGACACTTACGACCAGAACGTGCTGGTGAGTCCGGGCGAGACAACCGAGCATCTTGCCACAATCAGCTACCAGGCAATCAGAGTGGACTGGACTGTGGAGGAGACAGAGATAGAAGACGAGTACGACATCACCACCAAGCTGACGTACGAGACGCAGGTGCCTGTTCCGGTAGTGGAGATGAATGCTCCCGACGCAATCATTCTTGCAGACATCAACCGCGGCAAGAGTGCACTCTTCAACGTAGTGCTGCGCAACCGCGGACTCATTGCCGCACAGAACGTGCAGTACACACCGCCTACGGCAGACGGTTTCGTGTTCATGCCGATGGTAGAATACTCCGGCTTCACGCTCGCACCTGAGCAGAGCTACGTCATACCGGTGCTCGTGATGCACGAGGAGGACTTCAACAGCGATGACTTCGCACGCAACGTGAAGCGCAAGGTGATGCAGCGCGCCGAGGGCAGAGCAAAGAAGAAGTGCTTCGGCGATATGGGCACCAAGTTCGAGTGGCCCTGCGGAGACAACGCAAAGTATGCATGGATAGGTTCTATCATCAGATTCGTGCAGGACAACGCCGAATGTTCTGACCCACCACCAGCAGGTGGCGGACACGCTGTAATCTATCCTCAGACACAACCCGGACTGGGCGGTGGACCTTATGGCGATTTCGGCGGCTATGCAACGGCGAGCGGCGGCAGAACAGACGCCAAGGCTCTGCTTAAGCTGTTCTGTACAGCAATAGAGTGTGTGCCGCTTCCCGACTTGCCTACTTGCGTGGCGCCAGCCATAACCAACGCATTGGAAGGATCGGCACTGCAGTTTGCAGGCGACTGCGCTATGGACTATCTCAGCGGAAAGGTAGCCGACAAGATTCCGTTGTTCAGCTGTCTGAAGGGTATAGCTTCCAACTATGGACCCGATATGGTAGAGTGTCTCGGCAACTGGGGCAAGGAGATGGCCGATAAGTTCAGCAAGGCGCCGATGCGCAAGGCAGCTGCTGCCGAAGACAAGCCGATACCGGCTCTGATGGAGTCGTCGGGCTATAAGCAGTTCCTGTTCTTCAGCTACTTCGACACATACATGGAGTACAACCGACAGCTCACCAAGGCGCCTGAGGCGCTCGGCATGAAGGACTTCGGCGTGGAGCTGATGTCGGCAATACACAAAGCCGACCTCGAGCTGCAGAAGATGCGCGTGGACGGTACGCTCTGGACGTTCGACCTGAACACCATTCCGGACAACACCACGGTGGATGACAAGAGCCAGGGCGTAGGTCCGTACCTCACATCGCTCATGCCGAACAAGAATGCGGTGATAGCCGACTTCTCGCTGCGCAACTATGTGGAGCGTCTGCGCAACACATGGAGCAAGGAGGACGGACGCGGCTATATCAGCGACAACCACATGGACGAGGCGGTGGTGGCAGACATTCTGCAGACACGCCAGAACTGTGTGACGAAGCTCGTCAACCTGGGCATACCTACATGGACCGACCTCATGGGAAGCGCACGCAAGGACATGCTGCAATATATGGAGACGCAGTCGGAGAACACCTGCGCACAAGTGAAGCTCGAGATAAAGCAGAAGCTGGTGCTCACGCGTCAGGCGTTCCGCGGCACGCTCACCATTGAGAACGGATCGAGCAACGCCATCGAGGACATCCTCGTCGACGTGAACGCTACGAACATGGAGACCGGCTTCATGGCTACATCGCGCGAGATGCAGATAGCTATCGAGAAGATAGAAGGCTTCGAGGGCGAGAAGGACGGCGCATGGCGACTGGGCGCAGGCAAGAAGGGTGTGGCTACCATACTCTTCATTCCTACCAAGTATGCGGCGCCCGAGAACCTCACCACCTATAGCTTCGGCGGAACGCTGAGCTTCAAGGACGGTAGCACGACGCAGAACCGCTCGCTCTTCCCCGTGAGCCTGCAGGTGAAGCCGTCACCAGAGCTCGACCTCACTTACTTCATGCAGCGCGACGTATACGGCGACAACCCGCTCACGCCCGACGTCGTTGAGCCGGTGATACCTGCCGAGTTCTCGGTGCTCATACACAACAAGGGCAAGGGCGACGCCAACAACGTGCGCATGATTACGAAGAAGCCTGAGATTGTGGAGAACGAGAAGGGACTGCTCATCGACTTCGACATCATCAGTTCGAGCCTTAACGGAGGCGAGAAGACGATGGCGCTCGACGACGACATCGCTACGCAGTTTGGCACTATCGCTGCCGGCACCGCATCTTACGCCACATGGGACCTCACAGCGTCGCTCATGGGCCACTTCACGGAGTATGACGTGAACGTTACACACGTGACCGACTACGGCAACCCCGACCTCTCGCTGCTCGACCGCGTCACCATACACGAGCTGATACACAGCTTGAACGCCACTATCGGCGACAAGGTGTATCGTGCATGGATCACGAACGACGAGCCCGACGCGGAGGATGCGCCCGACCATATCTACTTCGCCAACGGCACCGACGAGGAACTCGTGACGCTGAGCGGGGAGACCAGAATGGAACGCATAGACAATACGCACTACCGCGTGACGGTGCCCACCGACGTGCCGCGCAACTGGTTCTACACGGCTGTGGCTAACCCGGCGGGCAAGTACGCGAAGATACTCAGCATAACCGACGAGACGAACAACCGACCGCTCGACCCGGCTAACTTCTGGACTACCGACTACACGATGAAGGACGGCATCGACCCGCAGCTCGACTATCGTCTGCATATTGCCGACATCGTTTCGGACAAGGGCACGAACAAGTACATCGTGGAGTTTGAACCGATACCTGAGCTGCGACTCGACGTGAAGAGCATCACGACGGTGCCTGCCGACGACCAGATTGCGGAGAAGCCGATAGAGGTGCTTACCGTGGAGTTCAACAAGGACATCAAGCCCGAGACCTTCACACGCGAGGACATCGTGGTGCGCCACGAGGGCAAGCTCTACAGCGGCGACATCGCCATCGCGCCGAAGGACGAAGCCACGAAGCGCGTGTTCAAGCTCAACACAAGCGGTCTGAGCGAGAACGGCTACTACGTGCTGCAGGTGAAGACCGACAACATCACCGACGCCGAGAACTATCAGGGCGCTGAGGGCAAGATGGTGAGATGGATGCTCTTCAAGGACGGACTGGTTCACTACAACGTGCATGTTCTGCCGCTTGCAGAATGGGGAAGTGTGGAGTGTGTGAAGGACGTTCCTGCAGAGACGCCTGCCGCTTTTGCAAAGCGCGGCATGAAGAAGGCAGAAGCCAACAGTGGACAACTGGCTTACGGCGGCGGAATGACCTTCAAGGCTACGCCGAGCAAGGGCTACAAGTTCGTTTGCTGGAAGGACAACGCCACCGACGAGGTGCTCTCAAACAACGCCGAATACCACGTGGAGGCACGCAACACGCTCGACATATCGGCTGTGTTCGAGGCTGAGACGTATAAGGTGACGGTGAAGTGCGACGCCGACGGCGGAACGATGGACGTGGCATCCGGACTCTACGAGTACGGCACGAAGCTCACACTCGACGCCAAGGCAAACGAGGGCTACCGTCTGGACGGCTACAAGCTCAACGGCGTGCAGACCGAGACGGCTGATGCGTACGAGCTGACGGTAGACGGACCGATAGAGGTGGAGGTGCTCTTTCACGACCTCTCGCCCGTAGATGTGATTCTCGACGAGCGCAAGGACTATCAGCGCCCCGTTGAATACGTAAGCGCAGCGAGTCTGCAGAACGGCACGAACGTGAAGCTCTACCGCTCGTTCCTCAAGGAAGCATGGAACACTATCTGTCTGCCGTGCGCCGTGGAGAACCCCGAAGAGGTGTTCGGTGCAGGCACGCAGGTGGCAAAGCTCGCAGGCATGACGTCGACGTCGCTCACCTTCGAGTATGTAGAGAAGATGGAGGCTAACACGCCGTACATCATAAAGCCTACAGCGGTGAACAACGCTGCCTACGCTAACGTAGCGTCGCCAACGGTGCTCTACGACCTCGGAATGTGCACGCTCTACGACCTGCCGGAGGGCATGGACCGACCGACGTACGAAACCGAGAGCGGAGTGTCGTTCATCGGAGCGTACCGTGTGGAGAACCTGCCGGCTAACGAGGGCTACTACTACATCAGCGGCAACAAGTTCTACTACATCGACGTGCCCGTGCCGACAACACGCTACCGCGGATTCTTCCATTCCGACGTGCACAACGGCGCGATGCTCAGTCTGGCTTTCGGCGGCGGAACGACAAACATCGAGAATGTCTATTTCCTGCCTGCCGGCGCCGGCGACATCTACGACCTCACCGGCAAGAAGGTGCGCTCGAGCGGCGAGTCGCTCGACGGACTGAAGCCAGGCGTCTACATCACGAAGAACAAGAAGTTCGTGGTGAAGTGATGAGATGTTGAGGTGGTGAGGTGTTGAGATGTTGAGGTGTTGACATTTGAAATGTTGAGATGTTGAGGTGTTGAGATGTTGACATTTGATATTTTGATGTTGGGATGTTGACATCTCCCACTACTTTCAATGAAAAATCCCTCTAAGAGGGACAAATCTGCTGAATATTTCCCTCAATGAGGGACGTTTTAAGCCCAAAACGTCCCTCATTGAGGGATTTTTCGTATCTTTTTATTCACGAATAGGCATCGTGTAGCGTCCGCCGCCCGATCGGATTCCGTTCGCCGTCCAATCAGATTGCGTTCGCCGTCCGATCGTATAATCATAGAATGTACACACTCAGCATCAAGTCGGATAGTAATACAAAAAAAGGCATGGCTTTTATTGAGCCATGCCTTTTTTGTGCGTTATTGTTCTCTCCACACCCTCCGCTTTAACCACATTTGTAGTATAGGATCGCTTATTGCCAGAGTTTTTGGAGCAACAGTTGTAATAATATCCTTTTCAGTAAGCGACTTCTTCAGTCGGGTGATGTTGGCAGCAGTTCCGAGTTGGTATTTCTTTAGAACAGCAGATTGCGTGAATCCCGTGTTAACGCCATTGGCAATGGCATGAAGGAAGTTCATTTGATATGAAGACATATCTTCTGTCTGTTGTATAAAGAGCGGCTCACAAGCATCAAGAAGTCGGTCTATAGCATTCTGCAGGTCGGTCTCAGTCGCTGTATCATCAGTATGAAGCCACACAAGCCATGCGAGCTGTTGCACATAAGAAGAGTAGCGGTCTGTGACACGGCATATCGACTGCGCCAGTTGCTCTGGGATATGCTTGCCAGTAATCTCAAAACGCTGGCATATAAACTCTGTCCAATCGGCCTCGCTTATCTTGCCCAGATAGAACAAGTCGCCAAAGCGATAGAAAGGATAACTGCTGTTTTGGAACATTCGCTCCATCATGTGTTTCTTGCTGCCATACAAGCAATAGCTTACATGCGACTGCAACTGCCATACGCCACGCAACTTTTTCTGGAATGTCAGCGAATCGGGGTATTCTCCTATTTGCTGGAACTCGTCTATGCACACCACTATTCTATAACCCTTCTCCTGTGCTATCAGCTCCGGCAGACGCAACACCTCCTCGGTTGTGTTGTTGCTGGCATTGTACTCAAGCGATACAGAGAAATCATTGTAAGGATCCATGCCGAAACTAATCTTAGGAACAAAACGGCTAAGAAACACCTTGGCGTTCTCCATCCATTCCTCCCATTTGGAGGAAGTAGCACGTACAACAGCTGTGGCAAACGCATTTATGAAGTCGGCTTCCGAACGTGTACCAAAAGCATCTATACGCGCTATACGAATATCATCGCTACCAACAAGCGAGCACACGCGGTCTACAAGCGAAGTCTTACCCATACGACGCGGAGAAATAAGTATGGTGTTCACTCCGTAAGTGAAATTGGCTTTAAGACGGTCGGTCTCTATACGGCGATCGGTGAAAGTGTCGCCTTCTACACGTACGCCAAAGACAAAGGGAGATTCGAATTTATTTGCCATAAAAAAAATTTGCATTAACGGTTAGATAATGCAAATTTACACAATTTATTCGTTTTAAACAAGGTTGTTTAAAACAACCTTGTTTAAAACTGTATTTAATCATTGCTTTGCTGTATATTGTCAGCAATGAAACGGGTGATAGTCAGAGTTTTATTTCTTCACGAACTTTCTTGCTCCGAGGTCGGTCTTCACGATGTAGAGGC
>ENA-ORPK01001527-ORPK01001527.1-human-gut-metagenome-genome-assembly--contig:-NODE-1527-length-18001-cov-3.461106_pt1 | contig 18001 bp, 14 predicted proteins | sample MGYA00242139_ERZ509068 | MGnify/ENA primary metagenome ERZ509068 (study PRJEB26280, sample SAMEA2338687) | human gut metagenome | biome: human gut; feature: human-associated habitat; material: faeces... | reverse complement strand
CCGATACGTCTTACTCAATTCTCCCCAGCATAGCTGGGGGTTTAAGCATTTCAATTACATTATTCTTGATGAATTTCATAGGTGCGGTGCAGAGATATGGGGTCAAAGTGTATAGAATCTTCTTTCACTTTACCCGGATGTCCCTGTTTTAGGTTTGTCTGCAACCAATATAAGGTATCTTGACAATTGCCGTAATATGTCAGATGAACTTTTTGATAATAACATTGCTTCCGAAATTACTCTTGGAGAAGCAATTGTAAAAGGAATTCTTCCGGCACCAAAATATATTACTGCACTTTATTCATATTCAAAGGATTTTGAAAAATATGAAAAACGTGTTTTAGGATACAAAAGTCCTGGACTAAAAGAAAATGCAGAAAAGTATCTTGAAGCCTTAAGGAGAGCTATACAGGAATCCGAGGGACTTGATGAGATTTTTTATAAGCATATACAGAATATGAATTCAAAGTATATTGTGTTCTGTGCCAATAAAGAGCATATGGACGAGATGATCTCACAAATAGGTGATTGGTTTTGTAAAATTGACAATGCTCCTAATGTTTACCGTGCGTATTCCAATGACCCAGAGGCAAGCAAAGAATTTTCTGAATTTAAGTCAGATAAAAGTGAACATCTGAAGCTTCTTTTTTGCATTGATATGCTGAAGAATATTTTAAAGAAAATGGTGATTTAAGAGTTTCTCAGAAATACGTTACTGAGGATGGATTCAAACTTGGCCAATGGATTTCCGGTAATAAGTCAGCGTACAGAAAGAACAGTCTGTCTGATGAGAGAGTAAAAAAGCTTGAATTGATAGGAATTGCATGGAATGAAGTTGATGTTAAATGGAATATGGCGATTGACCATTTAAAAAATATTATAAGGAATTTGGAAATTATGATATTCCTCAGAATTACATATCACCCGATGGTTATTCATTGGGTGAATGGTTCAGAAGCCAAAAACGACGTTATAAAAGCGGACAACTAAAGAATGAAAAAATAAAGGAACTTGAGGATATTGGAGTGCAATTATGACGATGTGTACTGGAGGTGAGTTTAATGGACAATATCCAGACAACGGATACTGGTGTTATGATTGAAGATGCTGAGAACACTCAATCTGTTGACATAGTAAAAAAAGCGAAAATAGAATACAGACCAAAGCCTGTGTATGATTTCTTTAAAAGATTTTTTGATATTATATCATCACTTATTGTTAGCATTATTCTTATATTGCCGATATTGGTTATTTCTATATTGATCGTTATTAAAGATGGTTGGAGTCCTTTTTATAAGCATAAAAGAGTTGGAAGAAATTTCAAAATAATATATGCGTATAAATTCAGAAGCATGAAAAATCATGCGGATGAGCTTGAAAAGATGCTTACGGCTGAACAGCTTGCTGAATATAAAAAAGAGTATAAATTGAAAGATGACCCAAGATTGATAGGCTATAAAAGTGTAGGGGACGGCGATAGATGTTTTGGAGCAAAACTTCGTCGTATGAGTTTGGATGAACTTCCGCAGATCTTAGTGAATATTCTTCTTTTGGGTAATATGTCTGTGGTTGGTCCAAGACCAATTGTTGAAAGCGAACTTAAAGAAAATTATACTCCGGAAGAACAAAAGCTTTTGCTTTCAGTAAAACCGGGATTGACAGGCTATTGGCAGGCATATGCCAGAAATAATGTTGGTTATGCAAATGGTGAACGTCAAAAAATGGAGCTGTATTACATAAGTAACCGTTCTTTTGGTCTTGATATAAAGATAATCTTTAAAACTATAATAACTGTACTTAAAAGAAGTGGTGCAAAATAATGTGATTGGTTTGGATTTACATGAATTTGTATATTATGATTGGAGAAATAAATGAACATAATCCTATTATCAGGCGGAAGCGGAAAGCGTTTGTGGCCATTATCAAATGATATACGAAGCAAGCAGTTCATAAAGCTGTTCAAAACAGAAAACGGCAGCTATGAATCAATGGTGCAGCGGGTCTACAGACAGATAATCTCCGTTGACCCAAATGCCAGCGTGACTATTGCTACCAGTGAAACACAGGTCAGCGCAATAAAAAATCAGCTTGGGGAAAAGGCTGATATATGTGTTGAGCCATGCAGAAGGGATACATTTCCTGCAATAGCTCTTGCCGCCGCATATCTTCATTATGCAATGAAAAAGCCCCTTGATGAAAGCGTAGCCGTATGCCCTGTTGACCCGTATGTTGAAAATACATACTATGAGGCTGTAAAAAAGCTTTGCGAACTTGCATCGGAGGGCAGTGCAAACCTTACATTGATGGGTATAGAGCCTACATATCCAAGTGAAAAGTACGGATACATAATTCCAAAAACAGCCGATAATGTAAGCGTTGTAATGGAATTCAAAGAAAAGCCCGATACTGAAACAGCCCGAAAGTATATAGCTAAGGGTGCGCTTTGGAATGCAGGCGTTTTTGCGTTTAAGCTGGGTTATCTTATCGAAAAGGCACATGAGCTTATTGATTTTACCGACTATGATGATCTTTTCTCAAAATATGAGACATTGACAAAAATAAGCTTTGACTATGCTGTTGTTGAAAAAGAAAAAAGCATAAATGTTATGCGTTACAGCGGTGATTGGCGTGATGTGGGAACATGGAACATGATGACGGAGGTAATGTCCGACAATGTCAAGGGTAAGGCTGTGCTTGATGACAAATGCGAAAATACACAGGTGGTAAATGAGCTTGGCATACCTGTTTTGTGTATGGGCTGTAAAAATATGATAGTTGCGGCAAGCAGCGACGGTATACTTGTTTCCGACAAAGAGCGCAGCGGCTATATGAAGCCATATGTTGAAGATATAGCAAATGATGTAATGTATGCTGAAAAATCATGGGGTACATATACTGTCATAGATGTGCAGAACGGTTCAATGACAGTTAAGATAGGTCTGAAAAAAGGCAGCTCAATGAAATATCACAGCCACGAGTTTAGAAACGAGGTCTGGACGGTAGTTTCAGGCAGCGGCAGGGTCGTTATTGGCGGCGAGGAACGCTTTGTTTCATCAGGCGCAGTCGTTGAAATACCGATCGGTGCAAAGCATACAATATCTGCTGATACCGATATGAATATAATCGAGGTACAGATCGGTGAAAGCATAAGCGAAAAAGATAAGCAAATTTACTGCGAGGGGAATTAACAATGAAAAAAGCATTGATAACAGGCATTACAGGGCAGGACGGTTCATATCTTGCGGAATTTCTTTTGGAAAAAGGCTATGAGGTACACGGCATAGTACGCCGTTCCTCTGTTTCAAATACAGAAAGAATAGATCACCTTATCGCAGAAAATGCGGTTACTCTTCACGACGGAGATCTCTCCGATTCATCAAGCATAATCAGGATAGTCAATGAAGTACGTCCCGATGAAATATATAACCTTGCAGCTCAGAGCCATGTTCAGGTGTCATTTGATGCGGCTGAATATACCGGAGATGTTGATGCTTTGGGTGTATTGCGTATTCTTGAAGCTGTGCATATGCTCGGGCTTGACAAGACCTGCCGTATATATCAGGCTTCTACCTCCGAGCTTTACGGCAAGGTTGAGGAATGTCCGCAGAATGAAAATACACCTTTCCACCCGTACAGCCCATATGCAGTTGCAAAGCAGTATGGCTACTGGATGATGAAGCAGTATCGTGAAGCATATGGTATGTTTGCCTGCAACGGTATTCTTTTCAATCACGAATCCGAGCGCAGAGGGGATAATTTCGTAACAAGAAAGATAACTCTTGCTGCAGGAAGAATAGCGTGCGGACTTCAGGATCACCTTGAGCTTGGAAACCTTGATTCACTTCGTGACTGGGGTTATGCAAAGGATTATGTTGAATGTATGTGGCTCATTCTCCAACAGGATAAGCCTGATGATTTTGTCATTGCCACAGGTGTTCAGCATACTGTAAGAGAATTTACCGAGCTTGCATTTGCAAATGACGGTATAGAGCTTGAATGGCAAGGAAAAGGCATTGATGAAAAGGGCTATGACAAAAAGACAGGCAAAATGCTTGTTTGCGTAAATCCAAAGTGGTTCAGACCGACAGACGTTGTAAACCTTTGGGGCGATCCTACAAAGGCAAAGACAGTTCTCGGCTGGGATCCGCAGAAAACAAGCTATGAACAGCTTTGTGCAATTATGGCTGAGCATGATCTTCAGCTTGCCAAAAAAGAAGCGGCAGCAAAATGAATATGAAAAGATCGGTGCTGATATTCGGTATATCAGGCTTTGTGGGCAGGTATCTTGCCGATGAATTTTATACAAACGGATATGAAGTTTGCGGAAGCGACTTGTTCCGTGGAGAGATGCTGCCCGAATATGTGGATTTTTATGAATGTGACCTGTTGGACAGTGAAAGGGTCAGTGAGCTTATTGCGGAAACAAAGCCGACGCATATAGTAAATCTTGCGGCGGTCAGCAGCGTGGGGCTTTCGTGGAAAATACCGCAGAAAACAGTTGCGGTAAATGTCGGGGGTACTCTTAATATCCTTGAAGCAGCGAAAAAATGCGAAACTTTTCCAAAAATACTGCTTATCGGTTCAAGCGAGGAATATGAGATCTCGGACAAGCCGTTGAATGAAGCTTCACCTCTTAATGCAAATAACCCGTACGGCATATCCAAAATGATGCAGGAGCAGTTCTCTGAAATATACATAAAGCGTTTCGGAATGAAGATATACCGTGTGAGAGCCTTTAATCATACGGGAGTGGGACAGCCTGCAAGCTTTGTTATACCAAGCTGGTGCAGACAGGCTGCGGAAATTTCCAAAAGCGGCAGAAGCGGCATCATAAGGGTTGGAAATCTTGATGTAAGGCGTGACTTTACTGATGTAAGGGATATTGTCCGTGCGTACAGAACAGTTATCGAAAGCGACAATTGTGAGCAGGTCTATAACATTGGCAGCGGAAAAGCGGTGTTTCTCCGTGATATGCTGGATCATATCATTTCACTTTCCGAACAGCCTGTTGAAATACAGACAGACAGCGAGCTTTTCAGACCTGCCGACAATCCGTTCATCTGCTGCGATAACAGCCTTATACGCAGACAGCTTGGCTGGAAGACGGAATATGATATTTTTGACACGGTTAAGGAAATTTTTTATAGCTTTTAAAATTGGAAGGTTTATATAGATGAAAAAGATCTTACAGGTTGTATGCAGTTATTTTCCGAGAATAGGCGGTATCGAACAGGTGGCAAGGGATATTTCCGATGCGCTTAAAGATGAGCCGTATGAAATGAAGGTCATATGTCTTAACGAAAATGCCGAAGCTGAGGGAATGGTCTGCAAGCGTAATGAAACCGTATATGATACTGTTGACGGTGTAGAGGTAATACGATGCGGAAGTATTGCCAAGGTGGCATCTCAGCTTATTTCACCAAAATATATATCTGAACTCAGAAAAATTATGAACAGCTATGAGCCTGATATAGTCATATTTCATTATCCAAATCCGTTTCTTGCACAGTTTTTGCTTAGCTATAAAAGACGTCCGTTCAAGCTTGTCGTGTACTGGCACCTTGATATTACAAAGCAGAAAATACTTGGAAAGCTTTTTCACCCACAAACCCTTGCTCTGATAAAACGTGCTGATAAGATCGTCGGTGCGACAACAAATCATATAAATGAATCCGCATATACAAAGTATTTCGGTGAAAAGAAATATATCCTTCCGTATATGATAAGTCAAAACAGGATAACTGTATCACAGGAAGAACTTGCAGCGGCAGAAAAGCTCCGTGAAAAATACGGTGATAAGATAGTAGGCTTTTTTATCGGCAGGCACGTTCCGTATAAAGGTCTTACTTATCTTATACAGGCTTCAAAGCTGCTTGATGACAGATTTCGCTTTATAATTGCAGGCTGCGGTCCGCTGACAGATGAGCTTAAACAGCAGGCTGAGGGTGACAGTAAAATTGAATTTGTCGGCAAAATATCAGATTCCAAAATGCGTGAATATCTTACAGCCAGTGATATTTTTTGCTTTCCGTCAATAACAAGAAATGAAGCGTTCGGACTTGCATTGGCAGAAGGAATGTATTTTGAAAAGCCTGCCGTAACATTCACAATAAAGGGTTCGGGTGTGAACTGTGTAAATATTGACGGTGTTACAGGCATCGAATGTCCAAACGGTGATGTTAAGGCATATGCAGATGCATTGAAAAAGCTTGCCGATAACAAGGAACTTCGTGAAGAATACGGCAGAAACGCCAAGCTTCGTATTGAGGAGAACTTCACATTCGATATTTTCAGAAAGAATATTACCGAGCTGCTCGGTTCTTTATAGAGGTATTCAGTATGGAGAAAAATCAGTCAAATATCGAATGGATGAGTACACTCAGAGGTACTGCTGTCTTTATGGTGTTTTTCAGTCACCTGCCGTTGGTTTTGCCATTTGATATTCTTTTTATAATCGGCAGGGTGGCGGTAGTTGTATTTTTTCTTATGACAGGTTATCTGTCGGTTTCATCAAGGCGCAAGCGTTCGGGAAAACAATACCTTTTCAACAGGTTTATGAGAATGTATCCTGTGTATTGGCTGCTGCTTGTTTTGGCATATGCGGTAAGCAGCGGCGGTATATCTTTTAAGCGGTTTGCGGCAAATCTGACTTTATTTGAAGAATTTATGGGTCAGGAACCTATACTGGGCGGAAGTTGGATGATGCCGATGCAGGTATGCTTTTTTATATTTATTGCAATTGCCGGCAGCTTTTTATTTGATAAAAAGTTTTTCAATATGTCCTTTGAGGCTGTTATGATATTGATAACAGTGCTGCTTGCTTTAGCTGCTTTTGCAACAGGTTTTTTCAGACATATGACAGGGCTTCCGCTGCCGACAGCTTTTTTCCTGCTTATTTCTGTGTCATTTCTCGGAATGACATATAATTACAGCAACAGCAGAAAAACTGTAATTGTATGTTTTGGCATATTTGAAATTGGCTTGGTCTCATCGGTAATATTATCTTATCCGGATATGATCGCTTCTTATATTGTTGCATACAATTTGGGATTTTTGCTGTTTTTCGGTTTTGAAAAGCTTAATGCAAGCTTTGCTCTTGCAGATATGCTTGGAAGTATGGGTTTTACGTTTTTTCTTGGAGCGGATATTCTGTACAAGGTCGTATGCAGATATGTTGATTTCGGTCAATCTTATTTAATGACAGCTTTGGGCTGTGTTGTTAAGTTTGTTCTTGCACTTCTTCTTGCGTATATTGTAACAAGATTTGTTGAAAAGCCTCTGCTTGCGAGAGCCGGACGCTTTGAAAAAAAGATCGCTTGTGAGGAAAAATAAAAACATGAGGTTAGTTATTGTAAATGGAAAGTTTATGTCTCAGAGAGTTACCGGAGTTCAGCGTTATGCTCGAGAAATGCTTTGCGAGATAGATAAGCTGCTTCCTGAAAATGATGACATAAAAGTTATTCTGGCAGTTGATCCAAATGCAGAAAATATACCGAATTATCAGAATATACAGGTTGAATGTATAGGAAAACTTCACGGAAATCTGTGGGAGCAGATAAGCCTGCCGCTGTATGTAAAAAAGAAAAAGGCAATATGTGTCAGCCTTTGCAATATGGTACCGATCCTTTCCCCCGATATTGCGGTTATACATGATATAAGCTTTAAAGTAAATCCCCATTTTTTCAGCAGAAAATTCTCGCTCTGGTATCGCTTTGTCATGACTTTGACAATAAAGCGGATGAAGAAAATCATAACGGTTTCCGAATTCAGCAAAAATGAGATCATAAAATATTACCATGTCGATCCATCAAAAGTATTGGTCACATATAATGGCTGGCAGCATTTTAGCAATACCCCGTTTGATGAAGACAGCTTGAAAAAATATAGACTTGAAAAAGGCGGATATTACTTTGCGATGAGCAGTATGGCACCGAATAAAAACTTTGGGTGGATAGCAGAGGCTGCAAAAAGAAATCCCAATGCGGTATTTGCGGTAAGCGGTGCTGTGAACAGCAAGGTGTTTGGTGATAATTTTGATTTTGAAGTACCAAAAAATCTGAAATTTCTTGGATATGTAAGCGATGAAGAGGCAAAGACACTTATGCGTGACTGTAAGGCATTTTTGTTCCCAACATTTTATGAGGGCTTCGGAATACCGCCCCTTGAAGCTATGAGCGTGGGTGCAAAAGCAGTTGTATCAGATGCAAGCTGTATGAGAGAAATATTTGAAGATTCGGTTTATTATGTTGATCCAAATAATGCTGACGTTGATTTTGAACAGCTTATTTCCGAAAAGGTGTCTGATCCGCAGAAAATTTTAGATAAGTTCAGCTGGCAGAAAAGCGCTGAAAAGTTTATGGAGATATTGAAATGATGGATACACTGTACCAATCGCCTGTATTTGCAGGTATAATGTATTTTCTGCTTATAATTGTGGCAGCTGTATATGTTGTACACAAATTTAAGCAGGGACGTCCTTTTACAATATTTAATATATATATTTATGTGATGCTGTTCACTTATATCATTATTACGCCATTCCAGTTCAGTAATCAGGCGTGGTATAAGTTGGATTATGTTAATGCAGAGCCATTTTATCCCTATCTTTATAAGTCTATAAGCATAAATTTTATTGGTACAGTTATTTTTTTGCTTGCTGAAATATATTATGAAAACCGGAATAAAGCTTCATATATGGGTGAAGGCTTATGCCTTAAAGTACAGAAAAGCTGCAAATATCAGGCAGTATGTATGATTTTTGTGTTTAGTGCATTAAGCTGGCTATATATTGTATTTAAATATAATGGAGGATTACCTCTTTTTAATGGTGGACGAACTTTTTTTTATAACTCAGGAGCAATTTCATTTATTTATCAAAGCTTAGGCATAGTCATAAGCGCATTGGCTATGTATTTCGGACTTAACTGGATAAATACAAACAAGGGACTGATGTGGTTTTGCATAGGTGCATTTTTATCGATCTCAACAGGAAACCGAGGAACCTTTTTTCTCAGCATTGTCTATCCTTTTTTGCTTATGCTTATGTATAAAAGATATAAAAGGATCAGTCTTTCTATGATATTAAAGCTTGCAGTCGTTTTTGTGGTACTTATAGTATTTGCTCTGTTTATAGGTACATACAGAACAGGTACATTATCAAATTACAGTATGCTTTCGTCATTATTGTACGGAAATACATTCAGTGATATACGAGATGGCAGCTATTTGTTCTGGGGATATGATACATTTATGAATAATACGGTTATCGGTGGAAAAACATATCTTGCCGGTATTCTTTCTTTTATCCCGTCCTCTTTGTCCGAATTCAGAACAGAATGGTCATGGGGAAGATTCAGTACAATAAAAATGTTCAATGGTGTATGGTCCAATCATTTTGGATTTAGAGGCGGAAACTCATTTGAAGCATATGTTAATTTCAGAATGCCAGGTGTGATCTTAGTATCATTGCTGAAGGGATACATTTTTGCCAATGTTGAAAAGGCATATAATATAAATATACACGATAAACTCTGTGAAAATAAAAAGTTTTCCCCTGAAAGCATACTGTATTTGTTCCTTCTTTATTATGCATATGCAACTTTGAATGTATCACAGACAATGGCAAATTTATATGTTATAGTAGTTCTGCTCATATGCCTTAGACTCATTTATACTATACTGTCATCAAATAGAAATATAAGATATGCCGGAAAAATGAAAGTGTGATCTTTATATGAAACAAATTTATTCCGTATTTACATATTATCAGCTTATAACGGCGATACAAATAAAAAATAAGCTTTTTCCGGAAGCAGATGCGGATATTGTTATATCCGATCATTCGGCAGGGTATGAAAAAGCTGCCGAAAAGGTCAGAGAAAGCGGTATCTTTGATAATGTATATACTGCAAAGTCGGTAGATGCAATGAGGCTGGATTCATTTTCAAAAAAGCTGAGAAGAGTTGCGGACATTGTCTTTTATAATAATAAATTTCCGCTTAATTGCAGCGATATTGAAAAGCTTGGATATGATGAGATATTATTCTTCAATTTTAATTACTTTGATAATTGTCTTTATTATTTGCTGAAAAAGAATAACCCCGATCTGATATGCAGAAGATTTGAAGAGAGCTATACAAGCGGTTTTGATTTCGATATTTTCACTTCGGGGAGTGCAAAGCTTCAGAAAAAATTTGAAAGACTGCACAGCAGCACATTGGCAATGAAGGTAGATGAAATGTTTTTCTATGAACCTGAGCTTGTGCTTTTCAAAAACAGCTGCAAAATATCACCTATACCTAAAATAGATAAGAATGACTTGCAGACAAAGGATATTCTCAACAAAATGTTTGATTACACAAAATCAGATGAATATGACAGAAAGTATATCTTTTTTGAGGAGTCATATAACGTTGACGGAAAAGAAATGGACGATTTGGATCTTGTTCTTAATATCGCAGATAAGGTCGGCAGGGAAAATATGATGGTAAAGCTTCACCCACGCAGCAAGGTGGATCGCTTTGCTGAGTATGGCATAAAGACAAACAAAACTGTAGGGATACCATGGGAAGGTATTATTATGAATAATGACTTTTCAGACAAAGTTTTTATGACTATTGCAAGCGGAAGTGTACTGTCGCCGAGGATTCTTTTTGGTGAGAACGTTGCGACGTATATGCTTTTCAATTGTACAAAGGTAAAGTCATCTATTGTTACAGACAGCTTTTATAAATATCTTGAGTTGTTCAAAAAGAAATACGGAGCTTCGGGATTTTATATTCCCGATAATTTTGAGGAGCTTTCCGGCAGCCTATGAGCAATATAATAAAAAAATACAAGAGCCTGCCCATACAGGTAAAGGCTGCATTCTGGTTCACAGTATGTTCGGCGGTGCAGAGCGGCTGCAAATTTCTTGCGATGCCTGTGTTGGTACGTTTGCTTACAACAGAAGAATACGGAATTTACAGCGTTTTTCTTTCATGGATACAGATCGTTTCACTGTTCGCAACGCTGAATATGCACTGTGGTGTTTTCAACAATGCTATGTTCAAATTTCCTGACGATCGCAGCAGGTATACGTCGTCAGCACAAAGTGTAAGTATATCCGCAACGTTCGTATGCCTTGTTATATATCTGCTGTTCCATAATTATATAAATGAGCTTTTTGGTTTGCCAGGTAATTTTTCAATGCTGATATTCATACAGCTTTTGTTTACTGAGGGTTTTCCTGTATGGTCGTCCAGACAGCGTTATGAGTACAGATATGTGTCGCTTATTGCGTATACGTCTGTGCTTTCGGTACTGTATCTTGTACTTCCTATACTGGCGGGATATATATATCCTCCTGAAAAGCGTCTTGAGGCTGTCATTTACACAGGCACAGCAGTACAGGTGCTTTTCGGACTTGGATTTATCATATATAACTATGTAAAGGGCAAATGCTTCTACAACAAAGAATACTGGAAATTTGCTCTGTCATTCAATATCCCTCTGATACCCCATTATCTTTCCGGAATTATTCTCGGTCAAGCTGACAGGGTCATGATAAAAAATCAGATAAGCTCTGCCGCTGCGGGGATTTACAGCTTTACATATAATATCTCAATAGTGATGAACATAATAACGCAGGCTGTAAACAATGCTATCGTTCCATATACATATGAGAAGATAAAGGCAAGGGATTTTAAAAAGCTTAGCTCAATAACAAATTTCCTGCTTATAATGCTTGGGGTGATGGTGTTTATGTTTTCAGCAATAGCACCTGAATTTATAAGGATATTTGCAACGGAAGAATATTATGAGGCAGTTTATCTTGTTCCTGTAATATCCCTCAGTTCTTATTTTACATTTCTTTACTGCCTTTTTGCAAATGTCGAATTTTATTTTGAAAAAAATAAGTTTATAACCGTTGCATCTGTCATTGGCGCTGCTGCAAATGTTATACTGAATTATCTGCTGCTTCCTGTATTCGGATATTATGCTGCGGGATATACAACGCTTTTCTGCTATATTCTTTTCAGCGTTTCACATTATATATTTATGAGAATAGTATGCCGTGAAAAGATAGACGGTGAAAGGGTCTATAACGGAAATCACATTTTTGTTATATCAGTAACTGTGGTTTTTGCTACTATCGGTCTGACAGCACTTTATAATCATATACTGATAAGATATTGTTTGCTGGCGGCGGCAGTTGTTATCTGTGTCATCAAGCGTAAAACTATTGTAAATAATCTTAAAATGATAAAGGAGAAAAAGTCATGAAAATAATCGGAGTTATTCCCGCACGTTATAAATCTTCACGTTTTCCCGGAAAGCCTCTTGCAGATATATGCGGCAAGCCTATGATCTGGTGGGTATATAATCAGGCTCTTAAGGTAAAAAGTTTTGATGCTGTTTATGTTGCAACAGATGATGAGCGTATTGAATCAGCATGCAGAGAGCTTGGCATAAATGCTGTCATGACTTCTGAAAAGCATAATTCGGGAACAGACAGAACAGTTGAAGTAGCTGAAAATGTCGAGGGTGATATATTTGTTATCGTAATGGGCGATGAACCGCTTATCTCTCCGGATAATATCCAGGCTGTCATTGATGAAATGGTCAAAGGTGGATATGACGGAGGTATGCTCTGCACTAAGTTCAAAAACGGCGTTGATCTTATCAATACGACTACTATCAAGCTTGCGCTGAATGACCAAAAGGAGCTTATTTATATGTCAAGACTGCCTATTCCTTATCCTAAGGCATGTCTGGATTACGATCATTATAAAAATGTAGGCGTATATGCATTTACACGCAGCGCCCTTGAGTTTTATAAGAATACTCCGAGAGGACGCCTTGAAAGAATAGAAGATATGGAAATGCTCAGAATGCTTGAAAACCATAAGCTTGTCAAGGTCGTTGAAGTTGAAACTGAGTCTATGTCAGTAGATACACCAAAGGATCTTGAAAGGATCAGAAATGTTATTATGGCAGCGGGCAATAACAATGGCTGACAGCAGCTTTACTTGGAGGAACAATGAATGAGCGTTTCTATTTTAGACTGCACATTAAGGGACGGGGGATATATCAACAACTGGAGCTTCAGTTCCAAGGCTGTCACAGAAATAATCCATGGTTTGTTTATTGCTGATATTGATATTATCGAGGTTGGATTTCTTGATGATAAAAAGGGATCTGATGAAGGCACATTGTTTGATTCTGTCAATACGGCGGATAAATATATAAGCTCATCAAATATAAACAGGACTTCAAACTGTGTTGCTATGATAATGCATGGTCAGTTTGACTGCGAAAAGCTGCCTGAATGCAAAGATACCCTTTTGTCGGGCATAAGATACTGTTTTAAAAAGAATTGTATTAATGACGCACTTGAACATTGCAAAACAATAAAACAAAAAGGGTATGATGTGTATTTACAACCTGCTGCACTCAGCGACTATAATGACTATGAAATACTTGACCTTGTTGCTGAGGCAAATAAGGTCGACATATGTGCATTTTATATTGTGGACACATTCGGTGTAATGAGGAAAAATGATGTTATCAGATATTTTTATCTTATTGATGAAAATCTGAAAGACAATGTTGCCATAGGTTATCATTCACATAACAATCTTCAGCTTTCCTTTTCAAATTCACAGGAGCTTATAAGCTTGAATCCCAAGCGTGAAATAATTATCGACTCTTCTGTTTTCGGTATGGGACGTGGTGCAGGAAATCTCTGTACCGAGCTTATTACACGGTATATAAACGAAAATATCGCAGATAAGTACGATATTATGCCTATACTTGAAATAATGGACGAATATATAATGCCTGTTTACAGACAGCATCCATGGGGATATTCGGCACCGTATTATATTGCCGCAATAAATGACTGTCATCCAAATTATGCAACATTTCTTATGAACAAGGAAACGCTCTGCATCAGGGACATCAATTCCATAATCAAATCAATTCCGGAAGAAAGTAAGCACATTTACAGCGAAGTGCTTATCGGCAGAATGTATTTCGACTATCAGGAAAAAAGTATTGACGACAGTAGCGTGATAAGGCAGCTTTCCGAATTGTGCAGTAAACGTGAGGTACTTATTCTTGCACCAGGAAAAAGTCTTGTGACAAAGGAAAAGGCCATTTCCGATTTTATAAAGCAGAATGACCCTGTTATATTTGCTATAAATCATATACCGGAAAAATACAGCTATGACAAGGTGTTTATAAGCAATCTCAAACGCTTCAAGTGTATTGATGATGCGGAGAACAGGCTTGGCGATAAACTTATCTGTACTTCCAATATTATGGTAAGCAAAACCGGTCGTGCTGTCAATTATTCCGCATACCTCAATGATGATGAAACAATATCCGACAATGCAGGACTTATGATAATAAATGTACTGAAAAAAGCAGGAGTAAAAAAAGTAAATCTTGCAGGCTATGACGGCTTTTCCTATTCAGAGCAGAATAATTACTGTGATGAAAGACTTATAAGCAATGTCAGATATGAAAGACAGACCGAGCTTAATATGTCAATGAAAAAATATTTTAAAAATATCCGCAGGAGCATGGAGATCTGCTTCATCACTCCTACAATATATGATAGTGGTGAAAAAGATGAAAAAGTATAAGCTTGTGATATTTGATATGGACGGAACAATTGCTGATACATCACCCGGGATTTTTAACAGCATAAGATATACAGAAGAAAAAATGGGACTGCCAGAAATAACCTATGAGCAGATGTATTCACATGTTGGACCGCCTATGGAGGAATCATATAACAGAAATTTTGGGCTGACAGGTGATGAACTGAAAAAAGCAGTGATGTACCATAAGGAATATGCAATAAAACAAGGCTTCAAAGAGCTGAAAATTTATGACGGTATGCTTCCGCTGATAGATGAATTGCGTAAAAACAGTATAAAAACCGCAGTTGCGACATTAAAGGCACATGCCACAATAATAAAGATATTTGAAAGCTTTGGCATATCCGATAAATTTGATGAAGTTATCGGCGTATCACAGGATGCCCCTAAGACCAAGGCACAGCTTCTGGAGCATTGCGTGGAAAAGCTTGGTGTGAGCAAAACCGATGCTGTGCTTATAGGCGACAGCAAGTATGACGCCATAGGTGCGGAGCAGGCAGGGATAGATTTTATTGCCGTTACATATGGATTTGGTTTTAAAAGTGCTGCCGATGCCGATGAATATGCAAATGTCGGAGCTTTTGACAGCGTGGAAAAGCTTAAAAGCTTTTTGGTATAAATAATTTTAAAGCATTAAATTTAAAGCATTAAATCAGACTTCGGTTTGTTTTGATGCTTTTTTAACAGCAAAATTGTTGACCTCACATTGAAATATATGTATTTGTGCATACAGAAGTATTGCACAATTAATACTGGATGTTTGCTGAATAAAATATGTAAACATTGTATTGACATTTTTTATTAATAGTAATATACTTAATATTAAGGTAATTTTTATGAGGAAAAATGTAGATCAAAGCGGGGTTTTTAGGAATATTATACTTGTTATGGTATTATAAAAACGATAGGGAAAAGATTATTTGATTATGAAAAAAAATGTTTTGCATTTAAGTTGTCGCATAATTTCACTTTTTATTGCAGTGTTTATGATGACAATGGTTATTTTATCAACTTGTATTACAGCATATGCTCAGATTCCAGAAAATATATCAGATCTGTTTAGTTATGATGATGTTCAGCCAAGTCCATGCATTATTGAGGATAACGGTGTAAATTCTATTAAAGATAATTACATTGAGTTTCAAAAAGAAGGCTCTGAAGATTATAGAGCGTGGAGTCAGTCTGATTCCAGGTGGGGTTATAAAATTCTTGGATATAATGGTACTGATACTTGCTCACAGTCCGGATGTCTTGTTTCTTCAGTAGCAAAATTGATTATTCAGTGTGGATTAAGGAGTTCAGAGAGTTTTAATATAGGAACATTTATTGATTCATTGAACGCTGTGGGTGGTTTTGATAGTAATAGCTGCTTATATTATGGACCGATAAGTACGGCTGTAAATGGATTCTCTTATTATGATACATTTAATCATCAAGGATATGAAAGCGGAAATTCATATTCATCAGCAAATTATAACGATATGCTTATAGGTTGGGTAAGAGATGGTTATCATTTAGCGTTAAGAGTTGGAAATCATTATGTTGCTGTTGATGAAGCACTGACTCTTTCAACTGGTCAGGTATATATAATGGATTCTGCATTTGCAAATCTGCATGCTTTAGCGGATATAAGACTTGTTGATACCTATTCGGTTTTTTATGATGTTGTCAGATTTAGGGGAGGAACAACACCGAGCGGAAGTTCCTCATCAATAACTATTAGTGGTCAGTCTACTCCTATTGCGATATGGGAAGGTGATATGGTTTCAATAAAGGGAAATGTTACTTCCAGAACAACTATGAGTAACATTACTGTAGGGTGTTATGATTTTAATGTCAATATGATAACAGGTGCAAGTGCAAATCCACGTGGCAATACTTATAGTGTAAACGATTTGGATCTGTATGTAAGATTTGACCAACTGCCTGCAGGAATGTATATTTACAGAATTACAGCGACAAATACGGATGAAACTGTAACTGTATATGAAATTGGTTTTTCTGTTTGGACCAAAAACCAGTCAATACCGAACGGTGAGTATATAATTGAATCAAGTTTAAGTGATTATTATGCAGTAGGATGTTCCGATAATAATGTTGTTTTGCGCAGGGCAAAGCATAATACACCGCAGATATGGTTATTTGAATATGCCGGTGATGGCTTCTATACAATAAAAAATAAAGAGAGCGGGTTATATCTGGAGGCATATGATTGTGGCTCTGCTTCAGGTACTAATATTCAGACATATACTAAAAATGGCTCAACAGCTCAGTTATGGCAGGTACTTAAGGCAGGAAATGCGTATTGTTTTGCTCCAAAATGTTCGTTGTATGCCATTATGGATATTGAAAATTCCAAAACTGAGGATGGAGTAAATATATCTTTGTTTACACCACATTTGCAGGGTAATCAAAGATTTTTTATAAAAAGTACTGATGATATGCATGCAGTTTATTCAATGGAATCATCTCCTGATTGTACGACTGGTGGTGCAATAATTTACGAATGCAGAATATGCGGTGTAGTAACCTCAAAAGTCCTTTTGCCAAAGCTTGGACATGATTTCTCATCATCAAGAGTTATTACAGAACCTACATGTACAGAGGATGGTTTAAAGCAGTATGTTTGCGGCAGATGCAGCACAATAAGTACTGAAGCTATACCAAAGCTTGGACATGATTTTTCTGCTGAATTTACTGTTGATGTGCCTGCAACATGTACAACTACGGGTATTAAGTCCCAGCATTGTCTGCACTCAGGATGTACAGCAGTTCAGAATGAGACAGTTATTGAAAAAACTGAACATAACTGGGATAGCGGCATAATTATAAAAAAGCCTTCATCATATCAAAGTGGTAAAAAAATAGTATTTTGTCAGGATTGCGGTGCTGAAAAAAATATCGAAATCAGTTCTGTTAACGAAAGTGAACTGGCTGATTATGCAGAACTTAATATTGGCAATGGAATAGAAGTTTATCCTTACAATGAATATAATGATAATGCAGTAACGGATATTTTACTGTCAACAGATAACATTTATCGTTCAGGTAAAAGGCTTGTAATAAGAATAAAAAAAGATTATATGTCTGAAGATGAATATATATGTATAAACGGAAATAAAGTTGAAAATGTAGTATCAACTGATGAATATTATGTATTGTGGGGATATACTGTTGATATTAATAACGGAAAATTTGATATAAGCATATCTGCGCCTATAACCATAACATCTCAGCCGGAGAGCAAGAGTGCAAATGTCGGTGATATAGTGTCATTTGAAATAAAGGCAACAGGAATAGACCTTGCATATCAGTGGCAGTACAGCACAGATAAGGGAGCAACATGGAAAAAC
>ENA-ORPK01001515-ORPK01001515.1-human-gut-metagenome-genome-assembly--contig:-NODE-1515-length-18120-cov-3.027180_pt1 | contig 18120 bp, 18 predicted proteins | sample MGYA00242139_ERZ509068 | MGnify/ENA primary metagenome ERZ509068 (study PRJEB26280, sample SAMEA2338687) | human gut metagenome | biome: human gut; feature: human-associated habitat; material: faeces... | reverse complement strand
GGGCAGTAGAACAGATAGATAAAACGCTGGATGTTATGCGAATATCTCACAGATATACTGAGCGAGAAATACAGCGTTATCGTGAATTTATTCTTGATCTGGATAGAGTAGAAGATATTCAAACAAGATATTGCGAAGGTGGTATTCAGTGGAAATACATAAAGAATACGAGATGGAAACACATTGAGCTTGGTGTTGATGTTGAAGAATTAAAGAGCAGAACTTAATAAAATTCTGATTTAGTGAAGGTGATAATAAATGATTGAGGTTGATATTTACATTGATAACGGTTTGACTCATTTTGAATTAGATGATACTCTAAAAATAATTATAATGTGTAGTAACATAAATAATGAAGATGCCAAAGACATTAAATATGCTACAATAAAACTTAATAGTCATTGGGATAAAAATGGTTATCAGTTTAAAATAAGGTATGATGACAATAAAAATCTTTGGGAATGTAAGCGAATAGTGCCATTTTATGACGGCTGCATAGCAATTTTATGTGTTTATCATAGCGATTGTTGTAAAGCGGTGAGAAAAAATGAAGATGTTTTTCATAGACTTCAGCAACTTTATAATCCCGAAAATATTTCGTTTTGAAGGATGTGATAATATGGGACAACATAAACATAATTCAATAGCAATTAAAGTCAAAAACGGTGACATTAAGCCTAAAGAAAAAGGTATGAGTAAAGCTGAATCTCGGAGAAGAGTACAAGATGTTTGTCGTTCATATTTGAAAGAAAATTTTAAATTATATACACCAACTTATTATAATGTTTGTGATGATGTGCTTTGGAAATTACTTGGAGGATAAAGATAATGGAACTTAATTCTCACGGTGCAAACAAAGTTATTAAAACACATATTCTTTCAGATGAGGAGTAGTAATTATGGGAAATCTTAATATGGATTCGGTTATAAAGCGTTATAATAAATTGATGCAAAGTTTGGAACGTGACGATTTGACCGTCGGAATAAAACAGTTTGAGAAACCAGACAGATGGAATATTCGTGACTTGGTATGCGAATGTGACTGGTTGCTTTCTACATACTATATGAATAATCATAAAAATGGAGAAATGTGCTTTTCATATTTTAAGGATGTACGGCAATGTTGGCAGTCTGAAACTAAAAAATTAAAGCGTTTTATAACGGCATACTTGCCGTTTTGTGACGGGATAAAATGTGCGGAATATCATTGTAGCCGATATGATACGAAAGAATCTTATTGTAGCAAATGTGACCACTTTCGTATTTGTTCAAGGATTAATTGGCAATGTGGTAAATCAAATTAAATGTATGGAATGCAAGAAATTTATTCTTAAATTATGATTTATGTAAACAGTTTATCACAATGGTTATAATATAGCTTTAATAGAATGCTGTAATGTTTTTTATAAACTTCAGCAAATTTATAATCCTGAAAACATTTCATTTTAAATGGAGGTAAAATAATAATGACAACTGAAGAAAAAATTGCAGAACTTAAAACTAACTGTAAGGCAATGACAGAGGAAATCGAAAAACTCAAAGCTGAACTTGCCGAGAAAGACAAGCATGAAACAGTGTGGATTCCTGAGATATATAACACATATATGTGCATCGATTCATTTGGTTATGTTTATAGTACAATTTTGGAAGATATGTCATCAGAGAAACAGCGAATAGATTTTAATAATGTCTATCATTCAAACAATACGACACAAGAACATCTTAAATGGTACGCCAACAACGTTCTCCGTATCCAGAACAAGCTAATGCAACTTCACGAGTTGCTGTGTCCTGATTATTTTCCTAATTGGGATACAGATAAAGGTAAATGGGCTATATCTTACGACAATGAGCATAAATGTTTTAGCTGCGCTCCTTGGTATTGTATGAATTATTTTATTGTTTGTTTTACCAGAGAAGCAGCAAAAAAGGCTTGTGAAATTCTCAACAGAGAAAACTTTATGATGGAAAGTATATAATACAATAAAAGAAATGTTTTGTGGTGGGAGGTGAAAATGTGTCCGATAGAAAAGAGATAACACAACTTTTATCTAAAGTATTAGAGCATTACATAAATCCTAAGAATGACCCTCGTATTTATTGGTCTAAAGAAGTTACATTTAACTACGGAACACTTAATCAAGTCAGAGTGGACTATATGCGATTTGTTCCCGTAAATAACACTATTTCGGGAATAGAAAAAGGTGATTTTTATTGCTACGAAGTCAAATCGTCCGTTGATGATTTTCATTCTAAGAATGGGCATAATTTCATTGGCGATTATAATTACTATGTTATGCTCAATCCGGTTTATGAAAAAGTTAAAGATGAAATTCCTTATAAAATTGGTGTTATGACACTTGATGATAATGAAGTAATGAAAATTATCAAAAAGGCTAAACGCTGTGATAGAGAACGTCCTGTTTCAGAAATGTTACTTATGATGTTTAGGTCAGCAAATAGAGATAAATATAAGATTATGAAAGGAGGTAAGTAAATGAATTTTGAACTTTCAGAAAACGATGCAAAAGAAATCAAGAAAATTTTACACGATTCTTGGAATGACATTTTTCAGGTATATCGTGACAATCCTGATGATAATGATGAAGATATGGATTATACTTATGAAGAAGAATATGCTGAAAATAATTTGATTGATTATATAAACGCACATCTTAGACATAATTTACTTTTCTATAGAAAAACGTTTCACGGTTGGTTTATGAATTATATCGTAGATGATATTATTTCAAGAGATTGTAATTGTGCTGATATAGGAAGTTATCAGATTGTTGGACGTTTATATTATAATATAGAAAAAATCATTGAAAAATATTATAACCAAGAAGGAACACAATTAATCAGCTCTAAGCTGTTTATATAGATTTCATCTTAATTCCGTCCGAAAGGACGTTTATATAGATATTTTTATTTTGTAAAAGGAGTGTTTGAAATATCAAAAGACACAAAGGAAGATATTAAAAGTTTTATAAGAATTTTTATGTTTCTTGTTGTTATTCCATTTGCTATAGGTGTCATAAGTGGAACGATTGAAGTAAACCAATCAATCGAAGCTTATAATAATGGAATTTGTTCTGAATGTGGCGGTCATTATAAATTTGTAAGTTCTTCTCACATTAGGAATAGTAGTGGTGAATATTATTACTCTTGCGAAGATTGTGGCTATACGATAATGACACACATATTTTACCGAGGAGGGAATTGAGTTATGGGTTACAGGGCGAGAGACAGAACACGACTAAACCAAGATTTTATTGGATTTTAAATTTTATAGGTAATTATAAGTAAATGTTAAAATAAGTGATAAAATAATCAAATTATACATATTGAAAGGATTTTGAATTTATGAGTATGAAGAAGTTTGAAAACACAATTACAATGGCTGGTATTCTTGTTAAGCACACACTTGAAGAAGCTACATACGGAACTAACAATGATATTGAGTGTATTCGTGGTGAAGTAATTATCAGAACAGCAGACGAAGGCGAACACTCGGTTAGATTCTTTGCTAATAAATATAAGAAGGATGCGAATGGTAACTTTACATCGGAAGAAAATAAGATTTATAAGTCGCTCAGTACAGTTATGAACGAGTACAGAACTCTGGAAGAATATCCTGATGACCCTGATTATGTCGAGATTACATCTGCTTCATTTGGTGTAATGGACTATGTGTCTAAGAATACAAATGAACTTGTAACGATCAATACTATTTCTTCTAACTTCATCAACAGAATTACTAAAGAAAAGTACGAAGCATCTTCTCCTACAGCGACATTTGAGGTTGCCGGTGTAATAGCAAGTATTAAGGATGAAATTATCAAGGAAACTCCTACTGGAAATCTGATTGTTATTATGAATGTAATCAATCAGATTAAGAAGGGTAACGGTAAGGATGCTACATTTGACGTTAAGGATATGTTTCCTCTTAGACTGACTATTCCTGCCGATCTTGCCGACACTTTTAGAAGTATGTATTCAGAGGGTGTGTTCACTAAGGTTTGTGGAGATGTAATCAATAGAACAGAAACCACAACAAAGACCGAAAAGGCAGCTTTCGGCAAGGATATTGTAAAGACATTCACAAATACAGTGAGAAAGAATGAAGTAACGAGCGGTATAGAACCTGTAGATATTTATTCCGTTGGTCTTACCGATGAAATTTGTTCTCAGCTCATTTCAAGAAGAAATGCAACTATTGCAGAAGTAAAGAACGGTAAGAAGAATAGTTCATCGTCAAACACAACAACTGAAAACACAGTGTCAGCTTCTACATCTAATCCTTTTGCTTCAAAGAACCCTTTTGCTAAGTAATGCTAAGTAATTGTATATAAATGACTGTCTATTTGAATTTGTAATTGTGATATTGAAAGGAAATAATAATATATGATTAATTTGATGACCCTTGAAGATAATAAGATTAGCACTGATTTCAGTGGTTATCCCGTTGTATTTGTAGGAGCTACAGGCGATGGTAAGACAGATTCTATGAATCGTTATCTTCGATCTGTTGCTCCAGAAGGTAAAGTTCCTTTATTTATCGAATTTGAAGATAGATATGCAACGATTAAGAATATTAGAGCACAAAGAGTGTATTCAATGACAGATATTCTCACTATCGTGTCACAGCTTAAAAACCCAAAGATACGAGAACGTTTTTCGGGTGTGGTATTTGATACAGCTGATAAGTTTAATAATATGGTAAATAAATTTGTGGCTGAAAATAAGGAAGTTACCATCGTTGATGACATAGGCTATGGCAGAGGTAAGAAATATGTTATTTCAGCAGCGAGTGTGATTGATGAAATAAGAAATCTTGGACTTCCTGTTCATTTTTGCGTACAGTCTTATAAAACAACTGATTTTAATTCAGGCGCAATCGAAAATAGATGTAAACTTGATGAACCTATTAAAAATCAAATTTTCCATGATGCCTTTCTTGTTGGAATGGTTTCTATGGATCCCAGAGCAAAAGGAAATGTAAATGCAGATAGGCTTATTACTTTTAAGAAAACACCAGAAAACATTGAACTTAAAGATGCTTGGGGACTGCCTGACAAGATGTATGTGTCTGAAATTAAGGGTAATCTTGAAAAGCTGTTTAACGCCAAGTATGATAAGACTGAACTTGTAGATGCTCCTGCACTGGAAGAAATCAAGGACGAGGTTTCTTTTGATGAAGTAAAGTCAAGAGGTATGGAACTTGGTTCAATTCTTGCCGAAAACGGTTATCTCAACGAAGCAATGAATGTACTCAAGACTACAATAGGTCAGAATGAGGACGGTTCTGCTAAGATGTTTGATGATATTCTTCCTACTCAGATCGACCTTGCACAAGTAGTAGTTATGAAGCTTGAAGAACTCAAGTCATCTAAGGGTATCTGATAATACAATTAAACAGCTAACAAAAGGGCGGTGGGTGGATAGCCTGCCGTCTGTTTTGTCTATTCAGGAAGTGATTATATAAGCAGACCTGCATACTGCAAATGTTGCAATAAAGAAATCCGAGGAGACGAAATATTCAAACACAATAACAAGTCATATTGCAAGCAATGTTATGAAATAATACACTCTGAAAGTGAAGATTATAAAATGCTTATATCTATGATTTGTGAGTATTTTGAATGTGATGAACCCACCGGAATGATAATAACACAGATAAAAAATTACAAAAAAGACTATGATTTAAGTTACGCTGCTATTGGATATACACTTTGGTATGTCAAAAACATTATCGGAGATAAATTCAATATAAAATATGGTATCCTTCAAGTCAAAAATGAATATAAAAACGCTGAAAAATATTTTAAGGAACAGCAGTTGAACAGTGAAAAGGCTTATAATTTCGAAGAAAAAGAACGGATAGTAAAATTAAAGCCTAAATCAAAGAAAAATAATTATCTTATAGATTTAGATAAATTTATAGAAGGGGAGTGACTACTGAGTTGGACGTTAAAGGTCTTGTTGATAAAAGAAATATATTCCTGCTTTTAGGTTGTTATTGCAATAATCCCAAAATGATATTTGATGAAAAGTATGAAACAAACGCTTATGATTATTCAGAAACGTTTCATAAAACAATTTGGGGAGCTATTGTTAATATCGCTAAAAAGGGAAATATACAAAAAATTTCACCTGTTGAAATAGAAAATGAAATTGCTCAGTTCCCAAGTGCAACTGCTGTTTGGAAGAATAATGACGGTTGGAATTACATAGATAAGGCTATTGCAGAATCCGCAGATAAGCTTTTAAACGCTGGATTTTACAGAGATACAGTGCGTAAATATTCAATTATCAGAAATGCGGTTGAATCTTTAAAGTTGGACATATCATTTTTGTATGATGAAGAAGACGAGGTTAAGCTTGATAAATTCAATAGTATGACAAGTACAGACGTGCTTAATGAAATATGCTGTAAATTCAGTGATTTTAAAAACCTTTGGAAAAGTGCTTTTGGAGATAATTATTCTTTTCACGCAGGTGATGATATTAAAAATCGAATATCTGAATATAAAAATCAGACAAATACATATGGTTATCCCTTTCAAAGTGGCTATCTCACCACAGTATATCGTGGAATGAGAAGCAAAAAGATGATTATTCGCAGTTCTATCTCTGGTGGTGGTAAATCTCGTTCAAGTATGGCTGATGCTGTAAATATAGCTTGTGATAAGATTTATGACTGGCAAAAGAAAGAGTGGATAGCAACAGGTGAAAAAAGACCTGTGTTATTCATATCAACAGAGCTAACAAAGGAAGAAATTCAAGACTGTTTGCTTGCACATATCAGCGGAATTGAACAGGACAGACTTGAAGAATGGAAAGATATAACTCCCGAAGAAGAAAAAGTTCTTGATAAATCCGCTGAAATTGTAGAAGAATCACTGCTGTATGGAGAATATCAACCCGACTTTACCATTGATACTATCTGCGAAACCATAGAACAATACATAATAAATCAGAAAATAGAATATGTTTTCTTTGATTATATCAATGACAGTCCTTCTCTTTATGCTTATTACTTTGAAAAAACCAAAACACGACTTAGAACAGATCAGATTTTGTTCCTGTTTAGTGCAGCTTTAAAATCAGCTTGTAATAAGTACGATGTTTTCTTAGGAACATCTACTCAGCTAAATGATACATATAAAGATGATATAAATAAGGATTCGGGAGCATTGAAAGGTTCAAAGAGTATTATTGAAAAAGCTGACGGTGGTATGCTTGCATTACCTGTTACAACTAAAGACCTTAAAAAGCTTAAACCAATACTCGAAGCACGAGGAAACTTTAATCCTACTGTTCCCAATATGGCATATTGGATATTCAAAAATCGTGGAGGAAAGTGGAAAGCTATTGTTATCTGGACTAAAATCAATCTTGGTACAATGCGAGAGATGGATTGTTTTGTCACGGATTATAATTATGAGCTTATAGATGATATTGAAAAAACGATTATTGAATTTGAATTTGACGATGTTGGCAACGCCGAAATGTTTGATACAACGGTAGACGTTGATGCTGTGAAGGTCATTGATAACATTCTGAATCCAAATTAAGGCGGTGAATAAATGACTGCCGAAGAACTCAAATCAGCTTTAACTACTGAAAATATAAAGACTTTGATGAAAATTCTCGGTGGAACAGTATATACAGATAGTGATGATTATATGATATATGATACTATTTGCCATTGCGGTACAAGTCATAAACTTTATTACTACAAATCATCTAAATCTTTTTACTGTTATACTGAATGTGGAAGTCTTGATATTATTGAAATAGTGAAAAGACTGAAAAAATATAATCTTCCAGAAGCTATTACTTGGATTTCAAATCAGTGCCATATTGATGAAAGACGAGGCTTCGGAAACAGTTATATCTCTGATTGGTCTTTTATAAAGGATTACGATAAATCCAAATCAAAGCAAACGATCATCAAAGACCTTGATAGTTATGACAGTAAAATTCTAAATGTTTTTCAGAACAAATATTATCAAGGTTGGATTAATGAAGGCATTTCCATAGAAAGTATGCAGAAATACAACATTAAGTATTCTCCTTACTTACGTCAGATAATTATTCCTCATTATGATATAACAAATCGTTTAGTTGGAATACGAGGACGAATGATGACAGAGGAAGATGAAGAACGCTATGGAAAATATTCTCCCATTAAAGTAGGAGATATAATGTATAAGCATTGCCTTTCTTATAACTTTTACGGCATCAATCAAAACCTAAACACAATAAAAAACAAACATAAAGTTATGCTTGTAGAAGCTGAGAAATCAGTTCTGCAAGCAGACACAATGTTTGGAGAGAATAATTTTACGTTGGCTGTTTGCGGAAGTGCATTTCATTCTTATCAACGAGATATGTTGATTATGCTCGGAGTAAAAGAAGTGATAATTGCACTTGATAAACAGTATAAAACAGCCGATTCACAAGAAGCTATGGATTGGCAAAATCATATAATAAAGCAGTTTATAAAGCCTTTGTCTCCATATTTTGCGGTTTATGTACTTTGGGATACAGAAAATTTGTTTGGTTATAAGCAATCTCCTACCGATAAAGGTAAAGAAACGTTGTTAAAGCTTATGAAAAATAAAATTTATGTTCCGTCTTATGATTAAACGAGGTGAATTAAGTGACTTTTGAATATCAAACACGAGGAAGTATTGGAATAGGTAATCCGGTTACAAAAATCCTTGAAAATCGGGGAATAAAAAATGTTCCTATGTTTTTAAATCCTACAAAATCCTGTTTAGAGGATAATCACCTGTTAGATAATATTGATTTAGCAGTTAATATTTTTCTTAAACATATGAATAATAACAGCAAAGTTGTAGTGTTGCAGGATTGTGACTGTGACGGTGTGACTTCCACAGCTTTAATGATACAGTATATAAATGATAATTTTCCGTCAATTTCAGTGGATTACATTATACACGACAATAAAGAACACGGTCTTGATAATAAATCTATGCTTGAGATTAAACTGAAAAAGCCTGATTTGCTTATTATTCCAGATGCAGGAAGTAATGATTTGAGACAGTTAAAAACATTGAAATCTGCCGGTATTGATGTAATTGTTCTCGATCATCACGATGAATCGGAAAAGGTCACACGATTAAAGTCTATATATAGGCTTGAAAATCTTAATGATTTCGCAGTGATAGTAAATAATCAGATGTCATCAAAAGTAAATGACAAGTCAATGACAGGCGTAGGAATAGTCTATAAGTTTTGTTCTGTTGTTGATGAAAGACTAAAGCGTGATACAGTTAATAAATATCTTGACTTGGTAGCCCTCGGAATGATAGCTGATTCGTGTGATTTGACACAGTTGCAGACACGATATTTAGTTCTCGAAGGCATTAAACAGATACAAAACGAGACAAATCATAATAAATTCATTTCGGAATTAGTCAAGTCTCAGGCTTATTCATTACATAGTAAAGCAACCATTTTAGGTATAAGCTTTTATATTGCACCTCTTGTAAATGCTCTAATCCGACTTGGTACAAAAGACGGCAAAGAAATAATGCTTAAAGCATTTCTCAATTCATCGGAAAAAGCGATTGTTAAAATTCGTGGTAAAGGTGAAATTGAGGTTTCAATTCAGGAACAAGCAAGAAGATTGTGCGAAAGTTATAAACGCAAACAGCAGAAAATAACAAGTGATTACACAGAAGTCCTTAAAGAGCAAATAAATGAATTTGGATTGAACGAATATCCTGTAATCTGTTGTAAAGCCGATAAGTCATTTGAAAAAACATTTACAGGTCTGATTGCAAATAAACTTACATCTATGTATAATAAGCCGTGTCTGCTTCTGAGAGATTGTAACGATATTCTTATGGGAAGTGCAAGAGGATTCGATAAATCTCATATTAAAGACATTAAGGATTTTTGCTTACAGACAAAATTGTTTGATTTGGCAGAGGGACATCCTAACGCTTGTGGTGTAACTATTAAAAAGGATAATATTTCAAAGTTTTATGAGTATCTTTCTCAGCAAAATTTTGATAATACCTTAAATTATACCGTGGATGCAGTTTTTGATGAAAAATCACTCACCGCTGAGGTAATTCAGTCAATTTTTGCACTTTCTGACGTTTGGGGAACAAATATTGAAGAACCTCTATTTTTACTAAAACTGAAATGCCCTATTGATGGGGGTTTCACGGTGCTTGGAAATGAAAAAAACACAATAAAATTGACATTTCATAATATCGAGATTATTAAGTTTCGTTCCTCTGAAAATGAGTATAATGAGATAAAAAATCTTGGTAAACTGGTTGAATTTACAATAGTGGGTAAGTTTTCAGTCAATGAATATAACGGAAAGAAAACTCCACAGGTCATAGTGGAAAACTGGATGTATAAACCTTGTAACGAAAAGCCCAAATTCAGATTTTAAGGAAGTGATAAAGTGGATTACAATATCTTTGGTTACGATTTTGAGGTTTTTAAGTATGATTGGCTTGTTGTATTTATAAATAAAAATACATCCGAAAGAACGGTAATCGTTAATGACAGACAGGCATTAAAGGATTTTTATAATACAAATAAAGAAGCTATTTTTGTAGGATATAACTCAAGAAATTATGACCAATTTATCTTTAAAGGTATTTTGTGTAATATGAACCCAGCGATTATCAATGAAGAATTGATTGTAAAAGGAAAATCGGGCTATCAGGTTGTAAAAAAGGCAAAGGATATTCCTTTTAATAATTATGATGTTTCGGATATTCAGCACAGCTTGAAGCAGCTTGAAGCATTTATGGGACACGATATTAAGGAATCGGAAGTGGATTTTACAATAGATAGACCTCTAACACAAGCCGAAATTGAAGAAACAATTAAGTATTGTACTCACGATGTAACGGAGTGTTTAGCTGTTCTTGATTATAAAATCGGCGATTTTGATGCTCAGTTCAGTCTTATTGAAGCCTTTGATTTACCTTTTGAAATGTTCAATAAGACGAAAGCACAGCTTTCAGCACATATCCTCGGTGCAGTAAAACAGCACACAATGGACGATGAATTTGAATTTACAATTCCTTCAACTTTAAAATTGGGTGGAAAGTATCAGTTTGTAGTCGATTGGTTTAAAAATCCTGCAAATAAAGCTTATAAGACAGCTACTTATTCATATGAAAATCAGCATAAACGTGAATTAGATTGTATGATAGCAGGTGTTCCTCATATTTTTGCTTATGGTGGAGTACACGGAGCTATCCCTAACTATCACGCAAAAGGAATAATATTATGTGCTGATGTTGCCAGCCTGTATCCGTCAATTATGATCGAATATGGTTATCTTAGCCGTAAGCTCAAAAATCCTCAGAAGTATAGAGAAATCCGTGACGAAAGACTTAGACTTAAAAAGTTAAAGGATAAACGTCAGCAACCTATGAAAATCGTACTTAATTCCACATATGGAATACTCAAAGATAAAAATAATCCACTTTATGACCCTCTTATGAGTAATAATGTTTGTGTTACAGGTCAGCTTTTACTTCTTGATTTAATTGAAAAGGTAGAACCTTACTGTCAGTTAATTCAAAGTAATACAGATGGTATCTATATGCTTGTTGAGAATATGGAGACAGTGAAAATAATTGAAGATATTGCTCACGAATGGGAGACAAGAACAAGGCTTTCTCTTGAATTTGATATTTACAATGAGATTTATCAAAAAGATGTAAATAACTATATCATTATCTCCGAAGACGGACATTATAAATCAAAAGGAGCTTATCTCAAAAAACTCAGTCCTATTGATAATGATTTGCCTATAATCAATACTGCTTTGATTGAATATTTTGTACATCAAACTCCTATTGCAGATACAATAAATAAATCGAATAAGTTGATTGATTTTCAAAAGGTGGTCAAGCTTACAAGTCTTTATAAGGGCGTTGTTTATGGAGAAGGCGTTGCAGAAACAGTAGATGGTAAGTCAAAAGTTGTTGTTAAAAACGGAGAACATCTCAGAGAAAAAGTGCATAGAGTATTTGCATCAACTGATCCTCACGCAAAAGCATTGTATAAAACTAAAACAGAAAAGGGTGAACAGGTGTATGAAAAGATAGCTTATACTCCTGACCATTGCTTTATCAATAACGATAATATCTTAGATGTTCCTGTCCCCGAAGAACTTGACCGTCAATATTATATCAATATGGCAACAGATAGATTAAATCAGTTTCTTGAAGTTACCGAAGAAAAGCAAGATGTCATTCCAGAAATTTTGTATGATAATATGCTCAAGACAAATAATTTTTATGAATTTCTGGAATTATGTACACAGACCTTGCCTATTAAAATCAGCAATAAGATATTTACTAATTACATAATTGCCGATTGTTGTTCTAAATACGGTAAAACAAAGCATCTGCTTGATTTTATCAAATGGTTTGACTTGCTGTATGGAAAGGACAAATTAACAGTAAAACAAGCTGAAACTAAGTTTGCTAATATCAAGTATGTGATTGATAAATATTCGGAACTAAGCACGACAGGTAAGACACTTATTATAGACAGTAAGAAAATTTTAACTGAACTGTTTGATAATATTCCCGATGAAGATTTGTATTTGCCTGAGATACTGGAGATGCAGATAAAACTATTTGAGAATTTAAGATATGCAAATTCAGAAATGAATGAAAATTACTATTATGTTCTCAATAGCAGAAATGAAATAAAGCCAAATTTAATAATTTATCAGCTTAGTACGGGTAATATTCTTAATGTTAAAGTTGATAAACAGATGTTTGATATTCTCTTTATACAAGATGGCGACATTATTCAAGTTAATAAATCTGAGTATAGATATGGAATTAAAATCATCGGTAAAGACGAAGACGGAGTAAATATCACCGATACAGACTATAACAAGCAGTATTTATACTTGCTTGGATATGATATTCTGTACAGAGATTACTCAAAGTCCAATAAATCATTAGTGGAGGTTTAATACAATGTTTGAAGATGACGAGTCAATCATAAAATGTGAAATAAAACTTAGCAGAATATTCTATCCTAAGAATGTGAAATCTGTAGAAACAGGAGAGTATGCAATATTTGCAGGCACAGTAGTTGTTCCTATTGAGAATTGTTGCTTAGATGATATTATCAAATTTAAGGGCAATGTTCCTGTTCTTGAATATGGCACATCATATAAAGTTACTGCTTCTCTTGCCGATCATCACGAAATTTATGGTGATACTTATGAAATTCTCTATATGAGCAAGAAAATAAATATTTCAAACAAAGAAAGTCAAAGGGAATTGTTGAGTACAATTTTACCCGAAAAGACAGTAGAAAATTTGTTTAATACTTATGATGACATTGTTTCATTGCTTGAAAAGAAAAATACAGAAGCACTGTGTAAAGTTAAAGGTATTACAGAATCCAATGTGGATAGACTGTACATAGCTTATGACTATACAAAAGATTACAGTCAAATTTTTGTAGAGCTTAGTAGGTCTGGATTGTCAGGAAATCTTATTAAGAAGATAACAGATTATTATAAATCTCCCGAAAAAGCATTAGACGTAATCAGAAAAACACCATATGAACTTGTAACAGTTGATGGTATTGGTTTTAAAAAAGCAGATGAAATCGCTCTTAAAATGGGAGTAGATAAATTTGATTGTCAGAGAATTAAGGGATATTTAATTCACGTTTTGCTTGAACAAGCGGAATTAGGCAGAAGTTATCTTCATTATTCTGAGCTTATGAAAATGTTATATGACACCTTAGGTTTTGTGCCTGAAGAAATTATCAATAAGACAGCTCAGATAATGATAGATGATGGAAAAATACATATATCTGAAAATGGTGAAAACATAGGTCTTACAAGATATTATAATCTTGAAAAAGATATTTGCAATGAAATTGTAAGACTTATGATTGGTTCATCTGAAGGCAATGTTGATACTGATAAAAATTCTGTTCCTAAATATATTCCCAAAGATTTTAATATCTTTAATCCTGAAAATGTAATAGCGAAAGTTGAAGATGAACAAGGCTTTGAATTTACAGATGAACAGAAAAGTGCGATACATACTTGCTTAAACAACAGAGTTATTGCTATTACAGGTGGGGCAGGCGTTGGAAAGACTTCAACAGCAAACGGCATTTGTAAAATGTTTAATGGCTATTCAGTTTATGCGGTGGCACTTTCCGGTAAAGCAGCTTTGAGAATAACAGAAGCGACAGGACTTCCGGCAAGTACAATACATAAAGCATTAGGGTGGTTTAAGGGACATTTTATTCATTGTAAAGAAAATTCTCTTGAAGCTGATATTGTCCTTATAGACGAAGCAACTATGATAAATGGCTCATTATTTAGAGATTTGCTTGAAGCCATTCCAACAGGGGCGAAAGTAATAATAATGGGCGATGTACAGCAGTTGACACCAATAGGAAGTTGTCAGGTGTTTGCTGATATGTTAAACAGTGGTGTAGTTCCAACAGTGAGACTGACTAAACTTCATAGACAAGCTTTGAATAGTGGTATCATTCCTACATCTATTAAGGTAACAAACCAAGAACAGTTGTTTTCAAACACATATCAGGGTTCAGAAATCATTGGTGAATTGCAAGATATGGAATTAAATATTACTACTGAAAAATGTAATTTATCTGATTATGTAGTTGAAAAGTTTAAGCAAGAATATGAAAAATTCAAAGATATAAATGAAGTTCAGGTTGTATCAGCTATGAAAACAAGAGGTGATCTGAGTTGTTATAACTTAAATACCAAAATTCAAGAAGTATATAATCCCATTTCAGAGGACGATATTTTCATTGAAATTAAGCTTTCCGAAAAGAAGGGTAAGACAACAGATACATCTTCTGTCAAGAAATACAGGATTAAGGTTGGTGATAAAGTAATCAATACTAAGAATAACTACACCTGTACTGATTTAGATGGTAATGTCTGCCCTGTATTCAACGGTAATATAGGTACAGTCACCAATGTAACACAAAACGGTATTACTATTGATTTCATCGGTATTGGCGAAGTGTGGTTTGGCAGAGACAAATTCAAAAATCTTGAATTAGGATATTGTATTACAACTCATAAATCACAAGGCTCGGGTTTTAAATCGACTATAATAGCTTTAGATGGCAGTAGCTATATAATGAATAATGCAGAATTGCTCTATACAGCTATCACAAGAGCAAAGAAATATTGTATCCTTGTGGCAACAAATTCTGCTGTCAGAAGTGCTATAAGTCATAAGGAAGTTAATAACAAACAAACATATCTCAAGGATATGCTTATTAATAATGAAGACCTGAAAGGAGACTTTACAAATGAATGAAATGACTAACGTATTCAAAATATTCAATCAGCTCCAGTCAACAAGCAAAAAAACTGAAAAGATTGAAATTCTGAAAGTTAATGAAAGAAACATTTTATTATATTAAAAAGGAGAAATATAAATGAATAATGATGCAACTATAAATTTACCACAAATGTTATGTATAAAAACAGATAAAGGTTGTTTTATATCTGATTGTCTTACTGTAAATGGCTACAACTATAAGTATCATGAAACTAAAATTAATAATTTGTTATTTAATGGTAAGAAAGCTACGGAAACATATTGTAAAAATTGGTATTACATTGATGAATACCCTTCACTTATTCAAAGAGAAGAATCAGGAAAGATTATTAATAAAAGATATGAAATTAAAAATGCATCTTTGATTTCAGATAGCTTACCAGCTGTTATTCCTTATGAAGAAGCCGAAAATTATGACAGTGATGTTGTTGATAATTTATATTCGTATATGTACAATCAAGAACCATCGTATTTAAAGGAAATAGTTTATGATATTCAAGTAATTTGTGAGATAGAAAATTATAACTTTCCACCTAAAATTAAATATACGGGTATTCATAAAGTAGATTTCTCGGATAAGCAATATATTATCACAAATGCAAATGTTCAACATCAGATGTTGGATACAATTATTTACCCAGAAGTGATGCTTTTCAATAGACCTTGTAAGTTCACATCAGAGCAAATGTACGATATTACAAGACAATATATCAGTGAGCATATAGATAATTCAGTTGCAAAAATTACCTCTAATCACGACTTTTGTTTTGAGGTGGTAAAAATCATTCCGCTGATTGAACCTAAAACTATCATATATAGTGACATTTTTGCAAAAAGTAAACGAGAAAGAAATAAAGTGCATAGAACCATAAAGAAATACAACGAACAGAGAGTTTTTTCTATGACATCTATGAAAGAAAGTTTTAGAAATTATCCTATTATACCAGAGTTGTGCGCAAATAATGAAACTGAATTAAAAGAAAAAGTTGATATGTGGTTAGAAAACTTAATCAAACTGATTAATGAACCTTTATGCCAGTGTCCACAATGTAAGGGTCTTGGTTATATTAATAACGTTTCTGAGATTGGTTTTGATTATGAATGATAGAGGAGAACACAGATGAATAATGTTTTTAAAATTTTCAACCAACTTCAATCTACGTCAAAGAAAAATGAAAAAATAACAATTCTTAAAGTTAATGAGAGTAATAGCCTTTTTACTGATACATTAAAATGGCTTTTAAATCCGTTTGTGATAACAGGAATCAGCACTAAAAAGCTTAACAAATCAGTTAAGTATGATACAACTCCAATTCAAACTTGGCAAGATATGATGTTCTATCTTGAGACCAATAACACTGGTAGAGATACAGATATAGCTATTGTGCAAGGTTTTATCAGTCTACAGCCCGAAGAGTATAAGGGATATTACAGACAGCTTGTAACGAAGTCTCTGAAACTTGGTATAGATGCTAAGATCGTAAATAGTGTATATGGTAAAGGATTTATTCCTGTGTTTGATGTGCAGCTTGGCACTCCTATTGATAAGGTTAAACTCAAGGGCAATGAATATATTTACATAAGTCAGAAGATGAATGGAACACGTATGGTAAGCCTGGATAATAAATGTTTTACTCGTTCAGGTAAAGAATTTACAGGTCTTGACCATATAATTTCTGATATTCAGAAGTTCAATCTTCCTGACCTTGTATTTGACGGTGAACTTATTCGTAAGAATACAGACGGTAAATCAGACAGCGAAAATTTTCAGATAGGTACAGGAATTGCAAATAGTAAAGATGTAGATAAGTCTTGCCTTGAATATGTAATTTTTGACTGCCTTCCTAAAAATGAGTTTATGACTGGTGAGAGTTTATCAAAATATGGAGAGCGTAAGAAGTATCTTACTGATATAATTGCAAAAAAGATAAAGGACAATGATATTAAAAATCTTAGAATTGTGCCAATGTGGTACGAGGGTACAGACCATTTGCAGATACAGAAATGGCTTGAATATGCCGAAAACACAGATAAGGAAGGTTGTATGGTTCAGTTTGATACTACATATAAATGTAAGAGAACCAAGGAACTCATTAAGGTTAAGTGTTTCTATGACTGCGATTTAAAGTGCATTGATATTGGGCAAGGCACAGGTAAGAATGTAAATACTCTTGGTTCAATTCTCTGCGAGTATAAAAACAACATTGTAAAAGTTGGTTCTGGTTTTACCGATGAACAAAGAAATCATTATTGGAATAATCCTGATGAAATTATTGGTAAAATAGTTACAATTAAGTATAAAGAAGAAACTAAGAACAAAGACGGAAGTTATTCTTTACAGTTTCCAGTGTTTCAGACAGTAAGATTCGACAAGACAGAACCAAATGTATAATTATAAGTAAATAATAAAATGAGCAAAATAATTTGAAAAACCACTTGACATTTCTATTATATATGGTATAATAAGTATGTAATCAAATTATAAGTAAATAATAATATGGTTACACAAAATATAATAAACTAAAGGAGAATATAAGAATGACTTACAAAGACCTGAATAATGTTGTAAAAGCAGTAATGGTAAAGAGGGATGATGCAACAATGCCTCTCATATTTGGAGCAATGTCTGATTTACCTAATTTTATGATTAAAGACTCTAATATAGATGATGTGCGTTGCAAGGTTGTAGACTATCACGCAGAACAGTTTACTAAGTACAACACTATAT
>ENA-ORPK01001504-ORPK01001504.1-human-gut-metagenome-genome-assembly--contig:-NODE-1504-length-18157-cov-35.826539_pt1 | contig 18157 bp, 15 predicted proteins | sample MGYA00242139_ERZ509068 | MGnify/ENA primary metagenome ERZ509068 (study PRJEB26280, sample SAMEA2338687) | human gut metagenome | biome: human gut; feature: human-associated habitat; material: faeces... | reverse complement strand
TAACATATAGATTGCCCGCTAGATTTTCTTTCCGAGGATATTTAGCGGGCAATTTAGCTTATTTAACTGCAAAATAGAGCAAGATATTGATAAATTTACTATCTTTGCGGTATGAAATTGAATATAGAACAAAAAAGAACTCTTTATGAGGAAGGATATAAATTCTGTTTTGATGTCATCAAGCTTATAATAGGAGGTGTTATCTTGACAGGTATCATGCAAGATTCTATAGATAGAACCAGTCTGTATGGTTGGGGACTCTTCTTTATTTTCTTGCTAGGAGTGTTAGGTGTGTATTTAATTATCAAGGCTAAAAATAAAAAGAAATAGCTTATGAATGTGATTGGTTTTATGGGTGCTATCACCTTTATGATAGTTGCTGCTGGATTAAGTTTTATCATTTGGGATTCACGTCAGGAAAAGAAGAATGCATAAAGGATTTGTTCACAGCATAGAGAGCTTTGGTTCAGTTGATGGACCAGGCATCCGATTTTTGATCTTTCTGCAAGGTTGTCCGATGCGTTGCCAGTTCTGCCACAATCCGGATTCCTGGAAGACAGGAGTAGGAGAGGAGTGGACTGCCGATGACCTTTTGGACAAGGCAGAGCGATTCAAGAGTTATTGGGGAGATAAAGGAGGAATTACCGTGAGCGGTGGCGAGGCATTGATGCAGATAGACTTTCTCATCGAACTTTTCGAGAAAGCCCATCAGCGTGGCATCAATACCTGTCTTGATACCTCGGCTCAACCCTTTCATAGAGAAGGGAAAAACTTCGAGAAATTTGAGCGTCTGATGACCGTCACTGATACTGTTCTTCTTGATATCAAGCATATCAATGAAGAAGAGCATCGTAAACTCACGCTTCATTCCAATAAGAATATACTGGATTGTGCCCGCTATCTGAGCGAGATCCACAAGCCGGTATGGATTCGTCACGTCCTCATTCCAGGTATCACCGACAAGGATGAATACCTGGAAGAATTGCGCGACTTCCTCTCTACGCTCTCTAATATAGAGCGCATTGATGTATTGCCTTATCATACGATGGGCATCTACAAGTATGAAAAATTGGGTATACCTTACCCATTGTCAGGGATAGAACCTCCTACAGGTGACCGTGTGGCTCATGCCAACGACATCTTGCAGAAGGCTATATCTTAATTTCTGCTGAGATTCCTGAGATGAGATTCTATTGAACTGGTGAGTCGGGCTTTGATCACCGGTTTGGTGATATAGTCGTTGACTCCCAGTTCATAGCATTCATCGATGTTGTCCTCGTTGTTTAACAGGGAGACAACGATGATGACCATCTCGTTCTTACTATATTTTTTCCTGACGTAATCTATCACGTCCCATCCATTCACATGAGGCATCATCAAGTCGAGCAAGATGATGTCTGGTGTGTATGAATCAATGATGTCGATGGCATCCTGACCACCTTCTGCTATTTTCACATCCAGGTCAAAATCCTTGATCATTTCTCCGAGAGTCTGGATATTCTCAGGGATATCGTCAACGATCAGCACTTTATATTTGTTCATAATCATTTACTTATTCTTTGGTTTTTCTTTTATTGTACAGTTAGGTCTTGGACGTCGCTGCTCTAAGCTTTTCTTGCCTTGTGTACTCCGTATATGTCGCACATGAAGCCTTTGGCTGAGAGCAACTTGTTCATATTGATGTTATCGAATATCTTGTGATGTGTACCTATCACCACGATATCGTAGACTTTATCCAGTACTTTAGCGTCATCCTCTACATGGATGCCGTATTCATTCTTCACTTCCTCTTTGTCTACCAGCGGGTCGTAGAGGGTAGTCTTGTATCCTGTTCCCACCAGGTTGATGTAGAGGTCAGCCACCTTGGTGTTTCTGATGTCATCGCTGTCAGGCTTGAACGAGAAGCCCAGGATGAGCACCTTGGTCTCGGGAGCCTTGAACTTTCTGAAGTCGCATGCACTCTTGATCTTGCCTGCCATCCAGACCGCCATCTGCTCGTTCACCTCGCGTGCCGTAGAGAGGAGCGAAGGAACCACGTCTACCTCCAGTGCCTTGTTGATGAGATAGTATGGATCTACAGCGATACAGTGACCTCCAACAAGTCCTGGGGTAGCAGGAACGAAGTTCCATTTTGTACTGGCTGCTTCCGTCACATCCTCGATGCTGATGTTCATCTTGTCGAAGATTTTTTCCATCTCGTTGAAGAATGCTATCTGAACATCTCGCTGGCAGTTCTCCATCAGCTTGCAGGCTTCGGCTATTTTGATGCTCTTAGCCTTGTGAGTGCCATGGGTGAGAACCGAGCTGTAGAGGTTGTCGATGATTTCTGCCGCTTCGGGTGTAGAACCACTGGTCACCTTTACGATGTTCTCTATGGTGTGGACGGTATCTCCCGGGTTGATTCTCTCAGGTGAGAAACCTACGAAGAAGTTATCGTTCAGCTTGAGTCCCGATGTTGATGCCAGCAACGGAGCGCATACTTCTTCTGTCAGTCCGGGATAGACTGTAGATTCATATACCACGATGTCTCCCGGTTTCAGGATTTTGCCTACTGCTGTAGTAGCATTTCTGACGCAGCTGATATCAGGTTTGTTCGACTTGTTTACCGGTGTCGGTACAGCTATGATGTATACATTGCAGCCTTTCAAGTCGCTGATGTCGCAGGTCAGCTTTAGTCCCCTTTCGAGAGCTTTAGACAGCATTCTGTCTTCCGATCCCTGTTTCCTGGCTAATTTAGCTACCTTGGCAGCATTGATGTCGTAGCCCCAAGTATCGTATTTCTTTGAGAATAAGCATGCAAGCGGTGTACCTACATAGCCTAGTCCAATCACGCCTATCTTAAACTCAAAAGATTTGTTATTCATATACTATATATATTAAGTTTATATTATTGTTTATTCATTCTTTACATTCCCTCCAGCTGAGCGTATCGGGAAGTCTTCTCCGGATTCCATGCATCGGCATACGAGCGATGGAAGAAGAGCTCCTGCAGATGGGCTGAAAGTCGTGCGATACGCAGGAAGTAACCTGTATACGGCGACATCAGCGGCAAGAATCGGTAGAGGAACATTTCCTCTTTTCTTCTCTCTGTCACCATCATCACCAGTAGGAAAGCGAATTGGGAGAAGCATACTCGGATGAAGTAGCCCAGCGCCAATATCTCTACGATGTGGCTATTGAAGGTGATGGCGAGTTTCACGATATACCACAACCACAGGAAGTTGAGGAAGCAGTCGTACGTTACGCTCTCCATGTTGGAGATCCAGTTCAATATAGACCAGTTCTTGGTTGGCAGCAGGATGTCGCGGTGTTTGCGCAAGCGGAATCTTACGAGCGAACGCGACCATCTGATACGCTGGTGATACAGTTTATACCATTGCGTTGGCACATTGGTCATGCAGATGGCATCTTCTGCGAATTTCACCTTGTATCCTGCCTTTCTTATCTTTTGTGTGAGGTCACCATCCAGTCCTGGTCCGATGTCCCAGAATCCTACCTCTTTCAGTGTTGCTCTGTCAAAGGCGCCGAAGGCACCCGATATGATGTGGTAGATGCCCAGCTCGCTCGTCACGATACGTCCCACCTGTATTCGTTTCAGGTATTCGAACGCCTGCAGCGATGAGCAGATGGTCTCCTTGTTGTTGCGTACCTTCACGCATCCGCCTACACCCTTTACCATACCGTCGATGTAGAAGGGGAGGAGAATCTTCTCCAGCGCATCACGGTCCAGTGATGAGTCGGCATCCAGGCAGACGATGTATTTTCCTTTAGCCATCTGTGCACCATAGTTGCTTGCCGCAGCCTTGCCTCCTCGGTCTTCTAGTCTCAGATAATGGGTGATGTAACCAGCCCGATAGAGGTCGGTGCATATCAGTTTGGTGTAGTCATCGCTGCCGTCGTCTACCACTATGATTTCATAGTTTCTGTAGGTCTGTTCGGCGAGCGATTTCACCATCTTGTATATATGTTTTCCCTCATTCTTTCCCGGTACGAGTATCGAAACGAGCGGATTCTCTCTGTAGAGATAGAATCTTGCCACTTCCTTTTCCTTTTCTATCTTGTTCTTATTGGTCAGTCGGTTGAATATTACCAGATATTCCAGCAGGTAATATCTCGGCATCTCAATGAAGAACAGAAACCAGTAGGTACTCAGGATGCTGCTCAGTGAGAGTGTACTCAACCAGTCCATGAAGTGGTTCAGAGTTTCTATGATTTCAAACATACCTACTCATCTCCTTTCTTTACTAGTTGTTTCTTATCTCAATATCGTGAGCGCCAGTATGGCTAGCAGTATCAGTATACCGGCAATGGTAATCAGCACGGCTACCAGCTGCTTGTATAGCTTGACGCGCTTCATGATCTTGTCGTTCTCATCTTCCTTCGGCTTTATTTCCAGTGGGGTCTCTGCGGTCTTGTTTTCTTCTTCTTCGGTCATTTCTTCCTCCGAATAACCGCAGTAGTCGTCTGGAGTCAGCTCTACGTAGTTCATCTTGTCGAAGAATTCCTCGTAGTTGCCGGCCACCTCCTTGGTCTTGGTATCGAGAACGCAGCATATCAGCTCGTCCGGTTCTATCTTGTCGGCCACCTTTCTGATAGCCTTTGACATCTGCTTGCTCAGTTCATGCTGTGCATCCTCTATGGTAATGTCGCTGAATACGGAATACGTGATGTAGAAGATGTTGTTGTTGTACGACACCTTGTGGTTGGAGAAGAGGCGGCAGAAGTTGGCTTGCAGACTGTTCTTGATCTTCACCGTGTCCTGTTCGGCATTCAGTATCCATATCTTTCCTACCAGTACAGATACCTGTTCCTTGCGGTAGGTCTCCATCAGGAGTCGGCGCAGGCGGTTTACCAGCAGCTGATATTCCATGAAGTTGTCATAGAGGTTGGTCATGTTGTTGAGTATGAGGCTGTCCTGTGTCAGGGCGCGCACACCTTCCTCTGTTATCTCATAGTCTACTACGTCTCGTGGCACCAGTGCATTCACCGGGAAGGTACTCTCGCAGTAGCAGCAGGTTGCCTTGGTCAGTGGCGTTGTGAACGAGTTCTCACAGTCGTTGCAGGTATATACCACTGCAGGTCGGTCATAGTCTACACCGATGTGGCGCAGTTTCTTGTGACATTTCGGACAGACCAGCATACCGCCGATGTTGTATGAACTCTCCGGCGAGACGTTGGCGCAGCTGAAGTGGTGGATGATGTTCTGAATCTTCAGGTTGGAACTTCCACACTTCGGGCAGCACTCTGTATACAACAGGTGCGAGTGGTTGCACTTCGGGCAGAGGTGTTCCTTGATGAGGAAGCGGTGCATCTTGAGTACACCATATTCCACCATTGTATCCTTGAACATGAACATCTCGTTGAGATGGAACAGACCCATACTGTGATAGTGCTCAAAGATAGGGTTGATGTATCCCAGCGATGATTTCTCCAGGAGTCGGTGTCCCATGATTCTCTGGTCGCGTGATAGGAGATATCTCAGAATGTTGGCAAAGAGCTGATTCGGCTGTGTAGGTCTTGCAGTTTCCTGCTTGATGCCGTACTTCTTTTTTGCCATCTTGATTCGGTCGATAATCTCGTAAACTTTCTCATTGCTCATGTCGCTGACGTATGCGTCTACGATATAGTCAGTGATCTGATTCTTTCCCGATACCGCCGTATTGACGAATATCGGCTTATAGCTACATTTATACGATAGGATAGGGCTGGCTCCAAACAGGATTGCATGGAACGCACGTTCACTCGTCGTATTGATGTATATGCAGTCGAAGTAGTCTGACTGGATATCTGGTGTTGAGTCGATATCGATGTAGGTATCGATGGTCAGCACCATGTCTCCTCTTTTGTTTCTTCTTAGTCCAATCATTTCTTCACGTTGTCTTTGTTTTGGTCAGGTGTGACGAGCTTTGAACTTCTCATCACATTTTGATTCTTGTCCACTGGGATGGTATACATCGGCAGTGGCTTAGGGTCTAACATCGCACTGATTTTGTTCACCCTGATTCTCACCGGCAGTTTGTTGCTCATCACCCAAGCCGGCACTCGCTGGTTGGGTTTGAAGGTGAATACTGCCACTACGGCATTTGCATCGTGCGAGAAGTTGCTCTGCAGGTGCTTTGGAATTTCCTCCACTCTCAGACCCACCATCTGCAGCTTAGCCTTCAGTACCAGGTCCTTGTTCACGATGACGTCAGCATCGTCAGGACTTTCCATATACTTGATTTTCTCACTAGGTACGTATGTGATGATGCCCAGGTGGCATGCTGCATAGTCAGTATGCTGGATGGTGAGCACTTCATCGCTCTTGAACACCAGTGTCTTGTCGCTCACGTTCACCTTTGTGACGTAGGCATCGGCAGGCGCACAGCAGTAGTGTATCAGAGCGTGGTTGTAGATGCTGGTATTGCTGGAGTATGGCATGTCAGCACCCGCCATGCCTGCACCTCTTCTGCTCATGAAGTTATAGGTGGTGTTCTTGGCTTGTGAGTAGATGGTCACCTTGTTCATCTGCTTTCTTATTTCTTCCTCCACCTCGGCAATCTCAGCATCCAGCTGGTTGCGCTTGGTGTTGTTGGTCAGTCCGTAGTAGATGTCCGAGCTTTCCGATGCCTTCTGTTTCTTCAGTTCAGCCAGTCGGGTACGCAGTACCGGAATCTCTTCTCTAGCCAGTTTTGCCTGCACCTCCATATCGTGGGTTTCCTTTACCGCCGATGGAATGATGTTTGGGTCGTATTGGTTAACGATATTACCCAGCAGTACGTAAGAGTAGAGCGTATCACCTTTGTGTACTATTTCTCCCACCTCCTTGTTTACCTTCAGAATGTAGATGTCGTCAACCGCACAGATATGGTTCTCATCGAGTGTTACATATCCGTCATAGATGGCCCAGATCATTCGGGTAACGATATAGTATGCTGCCAGTACGATGATGAGGAGGAAAATCAGCGCGAATATAATCTGCTGTCTAGCCAAGCGGTGGCTTTGCGATTTCAGCAAGTCGGCCATCGCCTGTTCCTGTGGCGTGCTGTCATATTGAAACTCATTCATAGTTCGATCTCGTTGAATATATTGTTGTTGTTATAGATGCTTACTGCCTTCTCTATATTGATGATGGCGAGTCCGCGGTTCAACATCAGCTTGTACATTCTTTCCATGCTTTCCAGAAGTCCGGTATATTCTTCCATTCTCATCAGGTAGTTGTACCCGTTTTTCTGGTTTTTATATGCGAACCGTCGCATGTCGATGTATTTTCCTGTCTGCTGTATGTGGTAAGCCTCAGTGGCTATAGCCTGGTTGAGGTTTTCTATCTTTTTCAGCAGGATTTTTACCGACTGTCTGATTTCCTTCACGTCGGTGCTTCTGCTGTTCATGATAATCTCTTTCTGTGTCTCCAGTGCCTTTCTCTTTCTTGGATTTTCGTTGTAGATTGGCACGGTGAATCTGATTCCTACATCACCATTGTGCGAGAACTTGTCGTTGCTCTGCCAGTAGGTTGACCATCTGGCGAATGGAGTGAGTCGGGTAGTGCTGAGATAGTTGTTCAGCTTGCTTTCGTTGTTGGCTATCTCCAGCTTTGTCATTACGATTCTTGCATCCAGGCTTTCCTTGTCTATGTGTTCCCAGAGGGCTGTGGTGTCTACCACCACGCGGGTAGGCTTGATGCGGTAAATCGGTTTGTTGGTGATGTCTCTGTCGGAGCAGAGGATGGAGATGTCGTATTCCGCCTCCAGCTTGTCGTTCATCACCTTGAGCATCTTGTCGTTGCTTATTCGGTCTTTCTCCAGCATATACTGGTAAGCCTCGTTCATGATGTCGAGGTTGTCCAGCTTGTGTGCTATGACGGTACCGATATAGAAGTTATATTGTTCGGTCAGCTCATCTGCTGCCTTTTCATAGATGTCTGCAGTCTGTCTCTTTTTGTCTTGTAGACGTGAGAGTTCGTTAGCTAGGGCCACTTTGTTTCTCTTTTCCTTTCCCTGGTAGAACTTGCTGTTGATGATGTTCCATCCCAGTTCGGCCTGTACTTTGGCTTTGTACTTGGAGACCTGTTCTGCATCGTCGTTGTCGGCATCGAAGTATGCGTCTGGTCTGGCGTATATCTGACCAGTTACTTCCAGTCCGTTATGTCTGTTGATAGCCAACTGTTCGTATGCAGTTTTAGCCCAGTATAATGAGTCAGTGGTTTTAATGTCAGCAGTATGTTGTTTGTTGAGTCCCAGTTCGATGACTGGTGATTTCACCCAGATTGGGTTATTGATGAGTGTGTCGAGTTGTGCGAAGCGTTGGTTGAAGTGTCTCAATACGTTTTCGTTCTTCAGATTTTCGTAGACGAGCATTTTAGGGCTGAAACTCTTCTGCTGTCTTTTGCCTTGAGTTTGTGCCCATCCTTGCTGTCCTCCGATCATTGTCAGAAGAGCCGTTGTTGTGTATAGTATTAATTTACGCTTCATAGCTTTACTTATTTAAACACGATGAATGCAGCTGCAAGCTGTTGCAGCTGCATTCACTATGTTCTTAGTTTATTAAAATATCTATATCAATCTGTATGCTAGTTTTTTATGCTAGCTTTTAAGATTAATTTTCTACGAGTTGATAAACTTGCAATCTCTTCTGTCCGTATGCTACATAGATGTAACCATTGTAAACAGTGATATAGTTGGCAGACTTGCCTTCTTCTCTATGAGCAATGGTTTCAGGACTTCCTGATTCAAGAGTTCCAGCTTTGAGAACAACGACACCGTATGAACCATAAGCAATGTATACCTTGCCGTCGTCACCAACGAAGCAACCGTTAGCATAAGCCTTATAGGAACCGTTCTTACCCTGCTTGCTATCCTTGATAATAGGATTAGGCATCTGGTAGTGTCCGAGTTCTGTTCCTGTATTCAAGTCGTAGCAGTAGAGACCTGCAGCACCGAGGCAAGCATAAATCTTACCGTTCTTCACAGCGATAGTATTTTTACCGTAGTGAGGTAAAATGGCAGGTGTTGTGATTGTAACATCCGGTGTAGATTTCATACTTGCCGATATGTCTCTCACTTCAATCTGAGCATTAATCCATTCCTTGGCTGCTTCTGCAGGGTCCTTGGATGGATTGTATTGTGCTTGTTCTGTGAATACCAATGTAACAACCTTACCGTCTCCAATAGCAACATGCTTTGCTTTACCAGGTTTTTCTACAGTCTCAATTTCATTTAATGTTGCAGGATCGTATGTTGTGTATCCCTTTGTTGTTGCAACAATAAAACGGTTAGAGTTGCTGTCGTATACGATGCAGTTTTCATCTGTTCCCTTTTCTTTTGCATTCAGAGGAAGAATATTCAGCGGTTTGATTTCCTTCTTTTCTCCTTCTTCAGTTACGATAGTTTTTGGATCTGCATTTAGCAATCCGCTACTTGTGATATCAATGTAGCCTAATGTACCTGCTTTCTTGTAGTGACAACCAACAGCGTAAACCTGTTTCGCATTGTTAGCATCGTACACCATCAAGTGGTTCCAGTCTAACAAACCTTCACTATCGTAAATGTACTGGAGCAGTTTCACTTCGTTGTTAGCATCAACTGGGTCGAAAACTTCCAAACAAGAACCATGTCCGTCACCACGAGTATGATATGACATATACATCTTTCCTTCGAAAGGCTGAACACATGTTGCAGAAATATCATGTGTATGATCAGGCTCTATCACGCTGATTGGTGTAAGAGGTGATGGCTTTGGAGTAGGAGTTGGATTTGGATTTGGATTTGGTTCTGGATCCGGATCCTTTCCTGGCTTCCAACCTGTCTGTCCATTACATTCAGTCTTATTGATGATTACATCAGAGATGTTGTCTGTCTGATCAATTCTGTAAATCTGAGTTCCTGGGAAGAACGGAATGATTTCCGTTGTTAAATTCTGCTGATAGAATTTACCGTCAAGAACAATCTTCGATGTTGCTGATGGAGTTCTGAACATGAAACAGTCAAATTTCATAGTTCCATTCTCTGTTGGAGCTCCTGTATTGAAAGCAAATTTCTTGGCTTTGATGACAGCTACTGCGTTGTCGCCTTCAATGAGTGAACCGGCATTTGAAACATTGTTGTTTATGTCCCAGTCATTACTTGTGTTGTTGTCTGTATATGTGTTACATTCAATCAGACTTTGGTCTTTCAGTATAAACTTGCAGCCTGAACTCTGAATGATGTCTCCTGCCTTCAAATAGGATATATGAGTTCAGATCCACTATTAACATTTACAGTTCCTGCAACTTTGGTTGCGCAACTGCTATATAGTTTAGCATCTGAGTTGAGTTCTAAAGAACCGCAGGTGAATGTTCCATCCACATTCATGATACCTTTGGGACCATTCCATGTGCTACCATTTAAGGTAAACTTACTATTTCCCAGGTTACAATTTCCTTTAACATTAAGGCACATACCGCTATTCGTCAGCTCCTTAGCTGTAAGATTACCTCCAACATAGCAGCTACCTTCAATGTTTAACTTATCTCCAGGGAAGTTTAAGTCGCTATCAGTTAAGTATGTACCTTTAATGGTGAACTGGCTATTTGTAGCCTCCAGCGTTCCATAATTGTAAACTGTAGCGTTGCCGTTGACTAATCCTTCGGAGGTTGTCTTCCACTTTCCACCTTTCAGGATATATATCTTGGTGTTGTCGTCGGCATTCATTCCGTTCTGGATGAATGTTCCTGCCACATAGAGTGTCACGCCAGAGTATGGATGGTTGCATTCTACTGTTTCGCCTGCTGGTACATAATATGTTCCTGCAGGTAAATCCCAACCCGTATAGTCTTTCAGATTCTTGGCATCAGCAGGAATAGAAGCTGGCGCCTCTGGCATGCTGAGAATATTTGTAAAATATGATGAGTTGCTTTCATCTATAGTTCTAGATTTAGTCGCAATTTTACTCTTATAGTTAAATACGCGGCTAGCTAATTCCTGAGCGTTCGTGTTTTGCACCAAGTCGCTTCCTATAATCTTGGAATTCATGCTGGCGATAGGCACATTTGTAGTACCATCGCTATTGCTATCACTACAAGATGCGAGAAGCAATGCTGCAAAGCTGAATGTGGCAAGTTTGATATTTAATGCTTTCATTTTAGCTTTCTGTTTTGATGTTATTTCTTGATTGATATTTTGTGTTTTGCCTTAATAAAGGCTTAGCCGTTTGCTTTTGATGAGCTGGTTAAGTTTTTAATAAGGTTTGCTCTCCCATCCATCGATAGGATGGGAGAGCAGAGGGTATTGTTATGATTCTGTATTATTTAGCGTCTCCGCTAGTGAGCTTGAATACCTGGATACGTCCCTTACCGTATGCAACATAGATAAGACCATTCTTAACTGCTACATAGTTGGCAGAGTTTTCAGATGTTCCAATTCTCTTGTGAGTAACTTCCTTGCCATCCTTGGTGAGGACTACAAGGCCATAAGCACCAGCTGCAACGTATACGTAGTTGTCGTCTACTGCTACACCATTGATGTAACCCTTACGCTTGTCAACGCTTACGTTTTTATCACTCTTAGAAGTTGGTGTTGTCCATTCTGATGCCCATGCTTGGTTGCCGTTGCTATCATAGCACATCAAACCCTTAGCGCTCTTGCAGACGTAGATTCTGCCGTTGCTGTCAATGGCAATCATATTCTTACCGTTGTTTGGTGCAATAGCACCAACGTTGAAGCTACTTGTTTGCTTCATTGAATTGTCGAATACTTGTACCTCACCCTGAACTTCTGCATCACCTGCAGCAATCTCAGATGTGTAGTTCAAGCCAACGAGTGATGTACCATTTACTGCCACGAACTTAGCTTTGCCTGTAGTTTTAGTTAGCGTACCTTCTACTAATGTTGGATCGTAAACGGAGTAACCTAGGGTGCTGGCTACAGCAATGTTGTCGCCGAAAGGCACAATGCAGTTAGCATCGCCCTTAACAGTGTTGTCTAACGACTGAGAAGTCAAACCCTCTTTGACGTTCAATGTACCATCACTGCCGATGGCTGCATAGCTAATAGCAGCACCACCTAACTGTTTGCCATCCTTGCCCTTGGCACTTCCAGCCAAGTACAGTTTGTTGTTGATGACGTTCAAGTGGTTGAAGTCGTATGTAGCTCCAGCATCTGCCTGCTGTACTCTCTGCTTCAATGTAAGCTGTTCGCCATTCATTTCTGCAACATCAATGCTTCCACCGAAGTCTTTACCATTGGTATGGTATGAAACGTATACCTTGTTGTTGTCAGTAGGTACGATGGCAGTTGCTGACTGAGCGTCTCTATCGTAGTTTGCGATAGTAGACAACAGCATAAGCTTCTTCTGGTCTGCTATCTTGTACGCATCTTTCAGTACATAGCTGAAGTTTGGTCCTGCAGTCAAGGCACCGCCACCTGTGATGTAGTCGTAGCTCTGTACATCAGAATTCCAATTCAAATCTTCAAATTCTACCTTGTTGCCTTCAGACTCTGCGCCATTCTTATAGCACTCCTTGAACTGAGCCAGGATAGTCTGGTTGTTTGTATTTGGAGTGCTGGTGAAATTGACGTTTATGTCGCTTCCTGCATAGATAAATTTGTCTGCCTTGATGACAGCCACGTTGTTGTCATCATCGCCCATTACTATCTGACCAGAAGTGTTGTCTGTCTTCAAAGTATTGAAAGACATTACACCGTGGTTGCCGATTATAATCTGGCAGTTGTCCTGCAAGTCTGCTACAGCGTTTCCTAGAACCTTGGTAGGCTTTTCTGTGCCATTGTCGGTGTATTCGTTGTCTGTTACGTTCAGGTATTTTAGATCCATGTATGAACCTGCCTCCATAGTGAGCTTGTTCTTAATCTTGGCAGAGTTGTCAGAATAGAATACACCGCCATTTTTGATCGTCATGTTCTTGACAATGGCAGCCTTACCTACATGCAATGCACCGGCAATAACGACGTCATTGGTAAAGGTGACACGGTCCAAAGTGTTGACTTTTGCACCAGCGTTGATGGTCAAAGTCTTTGCACGAAGAGATGCGTATTCTGTTATTGTTTTATTGTAATTCGCGCTTTCTGGATCTGTTACAATATGGTCGTAACCGCTGAGGAATACAGAACCATTGATGGTGATGTTCTGTGTTGGAGTGCCTTCTGATTTCTTGTCTGTGATTTTGCCATCAATCTTTCCGAGAGCTCTTGAAGAATACAAAGCACCATCAATGATGATGTTTTCATTGTCGATGCTGTATGAGCCAGACTCTAGAACATAAATTGTGTTGTTCTGAGGAATAGCGCTTCCTGAGCCAGTATACTCCAGTTTACCACCCTTCATGACGACGATGGTGTTGCCAGTTCCTAAGTTGCTATATTTTACGGTACTGTTACCAGCAACAAAGAGAATTGTGTTCTCAATTGTATTGTTAGAGAAGTCGTAAGTCTTTCCGCTTCTGGTCTTGTATTTGTCGTTTGACAAATTTGTTGCTGCATTCAACTGTTTTGCACCATCAACAGAAGGAGCTGGTTGTACGGTGCTTTCAGTAACTCCATTGAACAAGGCCTCGTTAAAGGCACGAGTTCTTGCCTTGTTAGAGCTGCTGCGCTTGTAGTTGGTAACGCTTGCTGCCAACTGTGCAGCATCAGTCTGTGTGAGTCCAATCTTGGTAATCTCAGAAGGGACTGTACCAGGGGTGATAGGAGTGGCAGGATCCGAAGAGCTGTCGCTACATGATGCGAAAACGAATGCTGCCAAACCTATAGCAGCAAGTTTAGAATTGAATACTTTCATATCTATTTAAGTTTAAATTGTAATTTCTTACTTTATGATTCTTTTTGTTCAATTAATCAATATTTTGCCTAAAATCTTTTACTAAATTTGCCTAACAAAGTAGTTTTTGATTACTTTTAGGAGTTAACTAGTTAGCTCTTTGGGCTTTAGCCATCAATTAGACGGTGCAAATATAGTGTAATTATTTCAAACGAAGCAGATTTTTTCGTTAAAGGTGTTTAATATTAGCAAAGTTTAATGAATAGATAGCTGTGAGCGATAACAATGATTGCTCTAAGCCAATCTGTTCAAAAACTCTACCGCAAAGATACGGCTTTATTTCCTAACCTGCAAGCTTTTTCCGGTTTTTTTATGAGAATAGATTTGGAATAAGGCTTACGTAAGGTTTGTTTAAGCCTAACGTAACAGTTAAATGAGCCTTAAACCAACTCCGTTTAAGGCTTAAATGAAACCGTAAAGAGGCTTCTTTAAAATTGAATTAGGGCTTTTTTGAAGTCTGGGGAAAATATTTTTTGAAATTTCCTGCAACCTTTTGCTCCTTTCTTTCGTCTAAATGCCAGAAATACGAACAATTTAAAATTGAAGGATTATGAAAAGTATTGGTTTGATGGTGGCTGGTGCCGCTATGTTCTTGGCTGCTGCCGGGCTTACTGCCTGCAGCTTTGATTCTACGGGTTCTACCGTGAAGGGAGATTTGAGTTACGTGCAGGATGACTTGCGCCAGAAGCCTTTCAAGGCGATTGATGTGGAGGCTGTGGCTGACGTCTATTACACCCAGAATGATGGCGATGAATGCGATGTCCGACTGGACTACTCTGCCATCAAGGACGCAAAGTTCCTGCAGCAGATGAAGGAGAAACTGAAGGTGGTGTATCGCAACGACGAGGTGGTTATCGGATACAACGGCAGACTGACCGTGCCTGCTTCCTGCAACTCAGAAAACAAGCGACTGAAGATTTATATCACCAGTCCTGACCTGGTGAAGGTGACACAGGAGGGTACGGGAAGCTTCCATGCCAAGACCATCAACAGCGACCGTTTCGTCATTGATAACGAAGGCGTAGGCTCTGTCTATATCGGAAAGATTCTTGCCAACAAGGTGACTGTAGACAACGAGGGTGTAGGCTCCGTGAATATCGATGACGTGGCTGGAGATAACATGACGGTTGATAATGAAGGCGTAGGCTCTGTGAAAATCACGAACGTTTCCATGGAAAGTCTGAAGGTGGACAACGAGGGCGTTGGCTCTGTGAACCTGGGATTCTTCAAGGGTGGCAACCTGAATATCCTGAACGAAGGTGTAGGAAGCGTGAAAGCCAAGGTTGATTGCCAATCTGTCAATGCAACATCGGAAGGTGTTGGAGGAATCAATCTGAGTGGCGTCACCCGTCAATACAGCAAGAAGAAAGACGGCATTGGAGGAATTTCGGATAACGGACTGACGGTAAAAAAATAACGTAAGTTGTTGAAAATCAAAATAAAAATCGGAAGAGGAATGTTCCGAAGCCAAATTGCGAAAATTTGAGCAATTCGGCTTCGGATTAAACCTCTTATTTTTTTCTATTTTTTCTTTTATTTATTTTCTTTTTTATCTTTTCTTCTTGCTACTTCTTCTTGTCGCTTTTTTCTTTTCTTTTTTTCTTGTTTTCTTTTTTTCTTCTCACAAGAATACCGAATTTACGGTATTTAACATTTGAAAAGCATCAGAGGCGCCCTCAGAAAAGGTTCAAAAGAGAACGGTTAGAAGTCCCATTTCACACCGAGGCAAGGACGAACCATCCAGCCGGCATTGCTGCCGAAGTTGTGGCTGATCTCTACCTCGCTACCTACGCTGAGGTTCTCGCAGCCGAAGTGCTGGCCTACGTTGTACCAGAGCTGTGGTTCTGTGGTGAAGACGGTGTGCTCAGGAGTATAGGCTACTTCGCCATTCTTGTCGAGCTTCACGTTACCATCCTTGTCAAGCATACTGGTGTGGTCTTCCCACCAGAAATCAGCGAAGCCGCTAAAGTTCAAACCCTTTAATCCAAAGATGTCCTTGCATCCCCAAACTGCGGTAAACTGCATTGGCACATTCTGGTCGGTCTTGCGGATAGTCTTGTAGAGTGCCTGGAGTGTCAAGGTGTTCTTGAAACTCTTGTCGTGCATGAAATACTCCACACCGAAGAGCCATGCGTTGTTGATAGGGTAGTTCTTGGTGATACCGCCATTGTACTCTACGTGGAGATTCCAGTTCTTCATCTTGGTGTTCTGCCAGAAGTTCAAGGCACGTGAAATCTCTGTGTAGGTTCCACCCTGTGCTACGTTAGGACTGCTGGAGTCCATCTTGTCGTAATTGAAGTCGTGGTCTACAAAGAAATAAGTGTTACCCCATTTGTCCTGCTTGAACATTTCAAGTGTGAGGGTAACAAACTTGCGGTCACTGCCGAAATCATAGAAGACTTGGGCGTTGGTCTGTGCTAAAGTTTTGCTCGCAGGGAGCAACGCAAGTGCCATGAGCAGTAGGCTTTTCATCTTTTTCATAAATTTTTCCTTTTCTTAATTATTTATTTAGTGAAACAAAAAACTGCGGACGGTAAAGCCCGCAGTTTGTAATAAAAATATTCTTATTTTGTAAATATCTTTTAGTATGCGAACAAAGGATAGTCCTTCATGGTCTCGTTCACCTTCTCACGAACGCGTGCGATTACCTTCTCGTCCTCAGGAGCATTCAATACTTCCTCGATGAGTTCAGCGATGAGGTGCATCATGTCTTCCTTGGCGCCACGGGTTGTCATGGCTGCTGTACCCAGGCGGATACCTGATGTCTGGAAAGCAGAACGGCTGTCGAATGGAACCATGTTCTTGTTGACTGTGATGTCGGCTGCAACGAGCGCATTCTCAGCCACTTTACCTGTAAGGTCTGGATATTTACTTCGGAGGTCAACAAGCATGGAATGGTTGTCTGTACCACCGCTCACGATGCTGAATCCACGGCCGATGAGGTCGTCAGCAAGAACAGCTGCGTTCTTCTTTACCTGAGCAGCATACTCCTTCCATGAAGGCTGCAGGTTCTCGTTGAAGGCAACAGCCTTGGCAGCGATGACGTGCTCCAAAGGACCGCCCTGCTGACCAGGGAATACGGCAGAATTCAAGAGCATGCTCATCTTCTTAACCTCGCCCTTCTTGGTAGTCAATCCCCAAGGATTGTCAAAATCCTTGCCCATGAGGATGATACCGCCACGAGGACCACGGAGAGTCTTGTGGGTAGTAGAAGTAACGATGTGGGCATACTTCAATGGATTGTCCAGCAGACCAGCTGCAATCAGACCAGCAGGGTGAGCCATATCAATCATGAGGAGTGCACCTACCTCGTCGGCAATCTTGCGCATACGTGCATAATCCCACTCACGGCTGTAGGCACTACCACCACCGATAATCAGCTTAGGCTTGTTCTCCAGCGCCAACTTCTCCATCTCATCGTAGTCCACGCGACCGGTCTCCTTGTTGAGGTTGTAACCGATAGGGTGGTAGAGGATACCGGAAGTATTGACAAGGCTACCATGAGAAAGGTGACCACCGTGATCGAGGTTCAGACCCATAAAAGTATCGCCAGGCTTCAATACTGCGAGCAATACAGCTGCGTTAGCCTGTGCGCCAGAGTGAGGCTGTACATTGGCGTACTCAGCACCAAAGAGTTTCTTGACGCGTTCGATAGCCAGGTTCTCAACGATATCCACCACTTGGCAGCCACCGTAGTAGCGCTTTCCTGGCAGACCTTCTGCATACTTGTTAGTAAGGTAAGAACCCATAGCGTTCATCACCTCGTCACTCACGAAATTCTCAGAAGCAATCAGCTCCATACCTTTCAGCTGACGCTGATGTTCTCTTTCGATTAAGTCGAAAATCTCTTGATCTTTTACCATTCTCTTTACTTTTTATGGTTGATGTTTAATGAAATCGGGTACAAAAATAAGCAATATCTCTCAAACTACCAAATAAATCGTAATATTTTGAGTGATATTGCTTACTTTTTGTTATTTTATTGCCTCTAAATTACTTGCAAAGCTCTACTTTGCCCAGTTGCTGCTCCTTGTCGCAGTAGTGGCAACGCACGATGCCGAGCACCTTGTCTACGGTGTGGAAGAGGGTCTGCATAGGCTCGTTGTTGGTGATGCACTTAGGGTTGTTGCACTTCACGATGCCCTTCAGCGTATCCGGAGTCTCTACGGTCTTCTTCTCTACGATTTCGTAGTCCTTGATGATACTCAGTCCGATGTTAGGAGCCACCACGGAGAGGCGGTTGATTTCTTCATCGGTGAAATACTTGTTGGCAACCTTGATGATGCCCTTCTTGCCAATCTTCTTGGATGGCAGGTTGTAGCCGATGGTAACAGGAGTGTCCATCTTCTCCAACTGGAGCAGATTCACT
>ENA-ORPK01001502-ORPK01001502.1-human-gut-metagenome-genome-assembly--contig:-NODE-1502-length-18185-cov-2.698290_pt1 | contig 18185 bp, 17 predicted proteins | sample MGYA00242139_ERZ509068 | MGnify/ENA primary metagenome ERZ509068 (study PRJEB26280, sample SAMEA2338687) | human gut metagenome | biome: human gut; feature: human-associated habitat; material: faeces... | reverse complement strand
CAATGCGCTGCTGGCTCTGGTCAACCTCTTGTTTGCGACGTCCCAGTTCCTCCTGGCGCTGGTTCAACGAAATTTCGCGCTGTTTCAAACGGTTTTCGCTCTGCTGGATTTTCTGGTTACGGCTTTGCACCTCCTTCTCCAGTTCCGACTTCTTGTTCAAGAATTTCTCCTTTACTTCAAGAAGTTTCTTTTCTTTCACCACTTCCGCTTCTTTACTTGCGGCATCAATCATCTCATTATATTTCCCTTTAAGGATATATCGGAAAATAGAATAGCCACCTACGCCACCTACGACCAGTGCGACTATTGCGGTAATTATGATTTCCATTCGCTAATATATAATTATGTTTTATTTATTTTCATCTATCTTGTCGTCGAGCGCGTCCTCAATCTCACGCGTTAAGTCAGACATAATTTTATCGTAAGGCTGAGTATCGTTACGCTGCATCTCACGTTCGTGACGCAAGGCGATATCAATCATTGCCATATACAACAATTCTTTATCCGACTTTTTATCTTTATAATAAGCAGCATATGAATTGATAGTATCGGTAATAAGGATAGCGGCATTGCGATACAGAGCTTCGTCAGAGCGCAACACATTGACGGCCATCTCAGTATCATAAACATGCAATCTGATAAGCAGTTTATCGTTATTGGTATCAGCCATAATACTCTCTCTCCTTCTACGTTAATTATTTCTCACTCAGCATCGTGATACATTTGTTCACGTCGCGAATAAGTTTTGCTACACGCTTTTGAGCTGTTTCCATATCTCCATCCGTAATTTCAAGCATCTTTGTTAGTTTAAGGTTGTCATACTCGGCTTGCCATAGCTCCAATTCGGCTTTCAAGTCGGCAATCTCAGCATCACGTTTCATCACCTCTTTACGCAAAGACGCGTTTTCCTTCTTCAGAGCATTATACTGAAGTAACATTTGGCGCACGCGCGTTGCAAAGGTGTTGATTATTTTATCGTGTACTGTACCCATTACTGTTGTTATGCTTTTATTACATCATCGATCTGGTATATCAGCCTTTATTATTTCTTTTGCTCATCATCAGCAGGCTTTGGCTCTTTTTTGGCAAGCATCACCACCTGATAAACAAACTGTGTAACCCACTGTTGAGAGAAGCCCAGACGTTTATTATACTGACGAATTGCCACAACGGCCTTCATAACGGCCACATCTTTGTAGTCGTTCTTATTGAAAATCTCGTTCACCGTCTTCTCAGTCATTGCATACAATGCCTTGCGGAAGATAGAGGGCAGACGCAACTTAAACTTCATCAAGTTGCCCATCAACATCATCAAGTCTTGGGTAAAGCCCTGAAACTGTATCATATAAGTTTGCACATCTTGCATCTTATGGCAGTTTTTGCGCAAGCTTTGATCAATCTCCTTGAAGAAGATATCATCAGTTCCATACAATTGTTTCATCATTTTACGACAATGTGCTTTCTCACCTAATCCCAGTTTGTTATTAACGGTAGGCACATGCAACGTAGCCTTGAAAGTACGCAAGTCGGGCAACATGGCCAAATTGGTAATACCCAAATTGGCTGCCATCGAAGCCTGGAAATACACACGAACCAAGGTCATATAGTCTTCCATGCCACCCACTCGGCTATTTTCGTTTTTCTTAGAAAAAATCTTTGTTAAAAATCCCATTTTAATTTAAGTTATTAAGCAATGCACAACACATGCATACTCTAATTGTGCAAAATTAATAATTAAAATCCAAATGACCTAAAAAATCAAAAGAAAATAAGTTCTTCGTTAATGCTTTTATAGTGCATGATAGCACATTCTGTACACAGCTTTAGCAATCTAATTTGCAAATAACTAAAAACTTTTGCCTTAAGATAAAACAAAAAGTGCGCCGCATATAGTTAAATTTTGTTTTATTTGTTAACGCAACACCTTCGAGTAACACGCACAAACTAGCAGTTAATTATTGTATCTTTTTGTATTTATACTTTAAATTTCATCGTTTTTCGTCATTTTTTGCTTTAAAATCGTTTGCGAAAGCATGGGTTTTAGGTTGTGAAATGCAGCATATCACGCCCTAAAACCCATGCTTTCACCTTGTGAAATGCCGCATATTACAAGTTTTAAAGCGCAGAAGGGTATCAAAAATCCATTGTTTGTCAGGTCAAAAAATTCATAAAACATTAACCATCAACGAATTAAACGCATATGACTCCTAACCCGATTTTCAGCCCCATTTCAGCCCAACGCCAATTATTTTTCGCAAGGAGAGGCTTCTAGAGGCATTAGAATTTTAACATAGCAACAGCATATTAGCACAATTTGTTAATATTTCCAAATTCACATAACCTTAATCATACGTTATAACACGAATATATCACAACATCACAAAACGCAGGAACTGCAGCAACTTCATACTTTTTGTATAAATTTAGAGCCAAACTTCAAAATATATCATATTAAAACTTTTTATATCTAAACTATTTTTTGTAATTTTGCGCACATATTGAACGCAAAAACACGCCACTGCAAAACAACCGCAAAATTTTCAGTGCAACGAGTTTTACAGAGAGAAGATAAAAACTAAAGTTTTACATTTATCGAAAAGGAATGAAAGGTATAGTTTTAGCCGGAGGTTCAGGCACACGTCTCTATCCCATAACGAAAGGCATCAGCAAACAGCTGATACCCATTTTCGACAAACCCATGATTTACTATCCATTGTCAGTACTGATGTTGGCAGGCATCAAAGACGTGCTTGTCATCTCTACGCCCTACGACCTACCAGGCTTCAAACGCCTTTTGGGAGATGGCACTGATCTGGGTATGAACATACAATATGCCGAGCAGCCATCGCCCGATGGACTAGCACAAGCTTTCATCATAGGCGAAGAATTTATTGGCGACGACTGTGCTTGTCTTGTATTGGGCGACAACATTTTCTACGGTGCGGGGCTAACAGCAATGCTAAAAGACAGCGTGAAAAAGGCTGAAGAAGAACAGAAAGCAACCGTGTTTGGTTATTATGTTAACGACCCTGAGCGCTATGGAGTGGCCGAATTTGATGCTGATGGCAACTGTCTGAGCATTGAAGAGAAGCCTAAACACCCCAAGAGCAACTATGCTGTGGTAGGTCTCTACTTCTACCCTAACGATGTAGTTGAAGTAGCAAAAAACATCAAACCCAGCGCACGTGGCGAGTTAGAAATCACCACGGTAAACCAAGAGTTTCTTGAAAGAAAGCAGCTCACCGTTAAGACCTTACAACGTGGCTTTGCATGGCTCGACACGGGCACACACGACAGTCTGTCAGAGGCAAGCACTTTTATCGAGGTAATTGAAAAACGACAAGGACTAAAAGTGGCTTGTTTGGAAGAAATTGCTTATAAGCAAGGGTGGATTAGCCGTGAACAACTGATAAAAGCAGCCACACCTATGGCCAAGAATGGCTACGGACAATATCTGCTTCGTTTGGCAGAAGACAAAAAACAATAAGAAAAAAAATAATAGAAATAACATAACATGGAAGAAAACAAGAATTTGCAAACCAGCCCCGTACAGGCTGAGCAACCCGAGAAATCGGCTTTCGACTTCCAAACCATCTACACCATGCTCGTTCTGAACTGGAAGTGGTTTGTGCTGTCGGTAATACTATGTCTTGGATGCGGAGCTATCTACTTGCGCTACAAAACACCTACATTCCAAGCGCAGGCTAAGATGCTTATCAAAGATGACGAATCAAACAACCGCGCTACAGGCAAGAGCGCACTGCTCACAGCCAGCAACTTGGGCATTATGACCAACTCGGCGGGTATTGACAATGAGATGGAAATTCTCACCTCACTGTCTATCGCTCAGCAAGCAGTGCGCGACTTGAAACTGTATACCACCTACAAGGCGAAAGGTAAAATCAAAGACCAGCTGATGTATAAAACAGAGCCCGTCTTTGTTGACCTCGACCCAGGACACCTTGAGAAGCTGATTTACCCCATCCAGTTGGTCATCACGCGCGATGGCAACGAGTATAAGGTGAAAGGCCAATATACGGTTTCGGCTTTTGAAGAGACCGAGAAAACAGTATACGAAATTGAAAAGACCCTCAACGGGTTGCCCGCTCGTATCAGCACTCGCGTAGGCACCATCACCTTGAACGCCAACTCACAAGTTGCTCCCATGGCCGATGGCGCCACTATCAAGGTAACAATTGTGGCACCTAAGTATATGGCTATAAAGTATGTAAAGGCGCTGTCAGTAAGTCCTACTTCAAAAACAACCACCATCGCACAGATGGTGCTGACTGATGAAATTCCGCAACGTGCGGTCGACTATCTGCGTCAGCTCACCGTGTGCTACAACCGTCAGGCTAACGAAGATAAGAACGAAATTGCAGTACGTACAGAGCAGTTTATCAATCAGCGATTGGAGAAAATCAACGCTGAATTGGGTAGTACAGAAGGTCAGTTGGAAAATTACAAGAAACGTAACAACATGGTTGAGTTGAAGATGAACGCAGCACAGGCTGTTCAAAACCAAGACATCTTTAGCCAGAAACTGGCCGAGGCTAACACCCAGGTAGCCCTGTTGCAGAGCATTTCTCAATACATGAACGACCCCGCCAACCAGTATCAGACATTGCCCTCAAACGTAGGTTTGACTGATCAGTCGGCTACACAGCTCATCAACAAATATAACGATATTGTGCTTACACGTAACCGTTTGTTACGCAGCGCCAGCGAGTCGAGCCCCACGGTAACACCGCTCACTGCACAACTCGACGACCTGTCGGCCAGTATTCGTCGTGCCATTGCACAGGCACAGAAGAATATGGCAACACAGCGCCAGTCAGTGGCCGAGCAATACAGCAAATACGTAGGTCAAACAAGCGCCACACCTGAACAAGAGCGCATCTTGACACAGATTGGGCGTCAACAAGACGTGAAGTCGGGTCTGTACCTGATGTTGCTACAGAAACGTGAGGAAAACTCTATCTCACTGGCTGCCACTGCTGACAAAGGCAAGCTGATTGACGACCCACAGTATTCGGGTAAGGTAAGCCCTCGTGGTTCTATCATCATGTTGCTGGCTCTGGTGCTGGGCTTCTTGATACCTGGGGGTATTCTCTATATCATCAACTTCTTGAAATTCCGTATCGAAGGTCACGACGATGTTGAGAAGCTCACCAAGTTGCCTATCCTTGCCGACATTGCAGTAGCTGGCGAAGACACAAAGACCAAGGGCGACATTGTGGTGCACGAGAACAAAAACAATCAGATGGAAGAGGTATTCCGCTCGTTGCGTACCAACTTGCAGTTTATCATGAGTAAGGACCAAAAGGTTATTCTCTTCACATCAAGCCTCTCAGGCGAAGGCAAGACATTTACTGCAGCCAACCTTGCTGTGAGCTTCGCGTTGCTTGACAAGAAGGTAGTATTGGTAAGTCTCGACATTCGTAAACCACGTTTGGCCGAACTGTTCGAGATTAAAGACCATCACCACGGCATCACTAACCTGCTGTCAATGGCTAATCCTACGGCTGAAGATGTAGAAAAGCAAATTCTTAATTCAAACGTAAACGACAACCTCGACATATTGATGGCTGGTCCTATCCCGCCCAACCCCACCGAGCTGATTGCTCGCCCCACACTGGAGATGGTTATCGATACGCTGAAAGAGAAATACGACTACGTGCTTATTGACAGCGCTCCTGTAGGTTTGGTTACCGATACACTGCAAATCGGTCGTGTGGCAGATGCTACTATTGTCTTGTGTCGCGCTGATTATACACCGAAGGATTCGTTCAACTATATCAACGACTTGGCACGCGACAACAAGCTCCCGCACATGACCATTGCCATTAACGGTATTGATATGTCAAAGAAGAAGTATGGCTACTACTATGGTTATGGTCGATACGGACGCTATGCACGCTACGGTCGTTATAGCAACCACCGCTATGGCTATGGCAACTATGGTAACAGTCGTTACGGTAACGAGAATGACACTTCAATTAAGCAATAATAGTGTATAAAAGAAGTATGGTGTAAGCAATAACAAAATGGTTTACACTGTTGCATAAATATAAAAGGTGTAATATCTCGCACACAAACGGGAAATTACACCTTTTTAAATAAAACAACAATCTCTTATCACACGTATCTCTTCTAACAACATATATGTATCATATACATAAAAAATGTGACACACTTTTATATAAAAAAGAAGAACACGTTACTGCAAATATAAACCAATAATAATAACAAAAACAAGAATATGATTATAGCTATCGACTTCGACGGTACTGTTGTCGAACATAAATATCCTGAAATTGGAGAAGAAAGACCTTTTGCCACTGAAACGCTTAAGATGCTTATCAAAGACCATCACAAGCTTATCTTATGGAGTGTGCGCGAAGGAAAGCTCTTGCAAGATGCCGTAGATTGGTGTCGTGAAAGAGGCGTTGAGTTTTACGCTGTGAATAAAGACTTCCCTGAAGAAAAGGTAGAATATAACGACCACTTTTCGCGTAAAATTAAGGCCGACCTCTTCATCGATGACAGAAATATTGGCGGTCTGCCCGACTGGGGACAAATTTATCAAATGATAAAAGAGCGAAAAACCTATGCCGAAGTGCTAAGAGAACAAAATGGCGAGGTGATGGCATCATCAAAAGGCAAGAAAAAACATTGGTGGCAGATATAATAAACATCTGTAACAACTGTAACATAACAGAGAAAGAAATGGATAAGAAAGATTTAAGAATAGTATTTATGGGAACACCTGAATTTGCAGTAGAATCATTGCAAAGAATGGTGGAAAACGAATATAACGTTGTGGCTGTGGTAACCCACCCCGACAAGCCTGTGGGACGTCATGGCTCAATTCTGCGCCCCTCACCTGTAAAGCAGTATGCACTGGAACATAATATCCCTGTACTGCAACCTGAAAAGATGAAAGACCCACTATTTGTAGAGCAACTGAAAGCACTGAACGCTGATATTCAGGTAGTGGTGGCGTTCAGAATGTTGCCAGAAATAGTATGGAGTATGCCTCGTTTCGGAACTTTTAATGTGCACGCAGCATTACTACCACAATATCGCGGAGCAGCGCCCATCAACTGGGCTGTCATCAATGGCGAAACAAAGACGGGTGTAACAACCTTCTTTCTCGACCACGATATTGACACAGGACGCATCATCATGCAACGCGAATTCGACATACCTGATGACGCTGACGTAGAATATGTTTACGATGGACTGATGCACCTTGGTGCCGACATCTGTATCGACACTCTGAACCTTGTATTAGAAAAGGGCGAAGAGGTTGAAGCTATTCCTCAACAAGAAGAAGGCACACTACATGCGGCACCCAAACTGTTTAAAGAAACATGCTGCATCAACTGGAACCAAAGCGCCAAACAGGTTTACGATTTTGTAAGAGGTCTCTGCCCCGTACCTGGAGCATGGTGCGACATTGCAACAGCAGAAGGAAAGCCCGTTACTATTAAGATATTTAAAGCCAAGAAATTGTCAAACGACAACACACAAGCTCTGCCTACACCTGGCACAGTAGGCTCTATCTATAGCCAACACGGACATTTATATATTGCCGCCACCGACAACTGGCTCGAAATTACTGAGCTACAGATGGCAGGAAAGAAACGCATGAGTGCGAAAGATTTCTTGAACGGCAACAAACTGATTGACGAATATAGCGTAGTTTAGCCACATATATTGACGATGATAGCACACTTAGAAAAAGAAAAACAAAAACTTGTATAGTTAAAAATATTTTTCTAATTTTGTGCTACACGTCTTATATGTATTGAGATATAACACGATATAGATGATTATTAGAGATTAATATTTTATAAAGATGACACAACAGGAAGATATCAAAAGAGCCATTGAAACACTTAGAAATGGAGGCGTTATACTCTACCCCACCGATACCGTTTGGGGAATAGGTTGCGACGCCACAAACCCAGAAGCCGTAAAGAAAGTGTATGAAATAAAACATCGCGACGACTCGAAAGCACTCATCTGCTTAGTCGATTCAGATGCTCGTCTGCAACGCTATGTACGTAATGTGCCCGATGTAGCATGGGATATTTTTGAATTGGCAACAAAGCCCACGACCATTATTCTTGACGATGCTGTAAACCTCGCACCCAACTTGATTGCTGAAGATGGTACCATTGCCATGCGCATCACACAAGAACCATTCTCGAAAGAACTGTGCTACCGTTTTCAAAAGCCATTGGTAAGCACCAGCGCAAACATTAGTGGCGAGCCCGCAGCTCAAAACTATTGCGATATTAACGAAGAACTGCTGAACGCAGTCGACTATGTATGCTGGTCGCGCCGACAAGAGCACAAGCCTCACACGCCAAGTAGCATTATCAAATTAGAGAAGAATGGCACTGTTGCCATCATTCGAAAATAACCATGATAATCAAAAGACGATAAAACTATTATCAAAACACGATAAGAGCTTTTATCAAACACGATAAAAGCTTTTATCAGAACAAGAAAAAGTGTTTTATCATTTACATACGAAAGAAGCCTTTATACACAAATAACAGATATATCATAAAATGGGACAGGCAACAACAATCATTGAAACTCCAAACAGCACTGAAGGAAAAGAATGGCAGCAACAGTTGCTAAAAAGGTTGTTGATATGGCGAGAAAAGCATATCACCGACCGACAAATGACAATTATCCTTGCTTTCGCCATCGGTTTCTTTGCTTCAGTTGCTGCCTTTGTTCTGCATTTTATCATTAGCGAGATACAGGTGTTACTGACATCACATTTCAGCAACAGTTCATATAACTGGTGGTATCTTGGTTTCCCTGTTATCGGCATCTTTTTAACCTCACTGTTCGTGCGATATGTTGTTAAAGACAATATATCACATGGTATCACTCGCATCTTGTATGCCATCTCATCAAAACGCTCACGACTGAAACGACACAACTGCTGGACATCTGTTATCGCTTCAGCCATAACCATCGGATTTGGTGGTTCGGTAGGTGCCGAGGCCCCTATTGTGTTAACAGGTTCTGCCATCGGTTCAAACCTTGGACAATTGTTCAAGATGGATAACAAAACATTGATGTTGCTGGTAGGATGCGGCGCTGCAGCTGCTATTGCAGGCATCTTTAAAGCACCTATAGCAGGACTAGTGTTTACGCTTGAGGTGCTGATGGTAGACCTCAGCATGGCATCATTGTTACCCATCTTAGTGGCCAGCGTAACAGCCACCTGCTTCACCTATATATTTATGGGGTCCGACTCGCTCTTCTCGTTCCATCTTGATGGCGCATGGATTGTAGAACGAGTGCCTGCAAGCATCGTGCTGGGCATTGTTTGCGGATTAGTAAGTCTTTATTTCATTCGCACCATGACTGTATGCGAAAATGTTTTTGCAAAAATGAAGAACTCAAGATACGGCAAACTCTTTTTAGGAGGCCTTATGCTTAGTTCGCTCATCTTCCTCTTCCCTGTTCTTTACGGCGAAGGATATCACGCCATAAACATCTTACTAAACAGCGACACTGAAGCCGACTGGAACGCATTGCTCAACAATTCACTCTTCTACGGACACGGCAATCTGCTCATTCTGTACGTTGCTTTGGTAGTATTGACAAAGGTGGTGGCTACATCGGCTACAAATGGTGGCGGTGGCTGTGGTGGTACTTTTGCCCCATCTCTTTTCGTAGGTGCCTTCAGCGGTTTCCTTTTCGCTCGTCTGTGGAACATCTATCAGGTAGGCATCTATATCCCTGAGAAAAACTTTACATTATTAGGCATGGCTGGCGTTATGTCTGGCGTTATGCATGCGCCCCTTACAGGTATATTTCTTATTGCCGAGATAACAAACGGTTACGACCTGTTTATCCCCTTGATGATTGTCAGCACCTGTTCAGTAATGACCATCAGCCTCTTTGAACCTCACAGCATTTATGCCATGCGTTTGGCACGCCAGGGCAAGCTAATCACGCACCATACAGACAAATCGGTTTTAACGCTTATGAGCCTCGATAGCGTTATTGACAACGACTACATAGCCGTAAGCCCTGATATGCAGTTAGGCAAGCTCGTAAACGTCATTAGCAAGAGTCATTCAAGCTTCATACCAGTACTAGATAGTGCTGGTGCATTGTTAGGCGAAGTGGATATTACAAAGATCCGACACATTATGTTCCGCATTGAGCTTTATTCAAAATTTCATGTAAGCCAAATAATGACGCCTGTGGCCGCACGCTTAACAAATAACGATAAGATGGAAGATGTTATGAAAAAGTTTGAAACAACAAACACCAACTATCTTCCTATTGTTGACATCAACAACATCCTTATTGGCTACGTGTCACGCGTAAGAGTATTTAGCATGTATCGCAAAACCGTAGCCGACTTCTCTGCCGAATAATGCCTTTTAAAAAGCATGTACAGATAGAAAGATATATTGTGAGAGAGGATATATAGATAAAACTATATATAGAAAGAAATATCTGTTGAAAGAAATATCTGTTGAAAGAAATATCTGTTGAAAGAGGTAAATACAAAAAAGATAAACATACAGGTAGGAGATGTACACAAAGAGAATACATTAAAGAGGATACGTTAAAGAGAAAAAACATAATCATATAAGAGCAAAAAAAATTGACTGTCTCACGACAACCAATTTTCTTAACCTTAATAATCTAATACCATGAAAAACACGGTACAAAGTTACGAATTTATTTCATGTATGCCAATTATTTTGCATTTTGCACATGCATAGTAACATTATTTAAAGAATTTCCCATCCCATTTATATTTTCTTTGCAAGAATAAGGTTCTTAGTGCCTTATCTTCATCCGTAAAATTCCAGGCTGTATTAATATTAACAAACAAGCATTGGGTTTGCGGATCAAGTTTTGCCTCAAAGAAATAATGATCTACAGAAGCAAGAAGTTCTTCATAACGTTGAACCGACATCGTGTCAGGTTTCTGTACAAACGTATCAAAAGAAAAAGACATTGTTTGCAACAGTTTCCATTGCATTGAATACATCTGCACACTACTTTCTTTTTCAGGACCAGCAAACGTTTTAATCATGCAAATGAGGCTATCGCCCTCTGTACGAGGCAATATACACAGTTGCAACTGGCATGCGTCGCTCAGCTGTGCCTGCAGATAGTTAGCCGACAACGTATCTATTTTACTTGTTCCTTTCAACAAATTCTGCACCTCAGCCTTCGCCCCCATCTCATAAAGGTCAGCACATTCTAGACGCAATTTTTGATTGAGATAAGGTGCAATAGAGTCAGGCATACTTACCCACACATCTTTAACCGACGTGGCCGAGATAGCACTAAAAGGCAAACAACACAATGCTGTAACAGCCAGTATTGTCCTTACATATTTCTTTATCGTCATATCTTTGTTACAGAAAAAGGAACAAGTGTGCTGGAACAAATTTCCAACACACTTGCCATATTAATTGAATATGATATTATTCAAATCAGAACAGACTGAATAATCACAAATAAGATTTAAAACAATTATGTGATTAATCATCCAGGCCAAGGCTCTTCTTGATAGCCTTAATCTTTTCTGTACCTTCAGCGTCGCAACGCTCATAGCAACCAGCACACTTCATGGTGCCTTTCACCTCAAGATAGAATTTAATCTTGGGTTCAGTTCCTGAAGGACGTACGCTAACCTTAGTATCGTCATCGCAGAACCACTGCAACACGTTGCTGGTAGCAGGCATATCAAGTTTAACAACAGATCCATCAGCGTTCTTCTGTTCCAGTGTTTGATAGTCTTTCCAAACTACCACTTTGCTGCCACCAAGCTCTACGGGCGGGTTCTCGCGGAAACGAGTCATCATAGCCTTAATTTCATCAGCACCAGTTTTACCAGGACGAACAACGTTTACTGTATATTCTTTCGAGAAGCCATACTCGATGTAGATATCCATCAACAAGTCGTAGAGAGTTTTACCCTGATCCTTAGCATAAGCACAGATTTCAGCCAACAAAGAGCAAGCCGAAACAGCATCTTTATCACGAACAAAGTCTTCAGCCATAAAGCCGTAACTCTCTTCACCACCACCAATATATTGTTGTTTTCCTTCAGAGATAGCAATCTCACGAGCAATCCATTTGAAGCCAGTAAAACAGTCGCGCATCTCGATGTGCTGCTTTTCAGCAATCTTACGAATAACCTCAGTGGTAACGATTGTCTTCACGATGAAGTCGGTGGGCTGCATCTTACCCATCTTAATGCGGTTTGTGATGATATAATACAAGAAGATAAGGCAAGTTTGGTTACCGTTAATCAGCACCCATTCGCCCTTATCGTTCTTGCAAGCCATACCTACACGGTCAGCATCAGGATCACTAGCCATCACGATGTCGGCATCAATAGCTTTAGCATCGCGCAGAGCCAATGTCAGAGCCTCACCATTTTCAGGGTTCGGGCTCTTCACTGAGGGGAAGTCGCCACTTCTTACCATCTGCTCTTCAACACAATGCACATTGTCGAAGCCCCAGAGTTTCAGTGAGCGAGGGATCAATGTCATACCTGTTCCGTGCAACGGAGTGTAAACAATCTTCAAGTCGTGCTGACGCTTGATAACCTCGGGATCAATAGAGACGGTACGCACCTGCTCAAGATAAACCTTATCAACGTCTTCACCAATAATTTGGATAAGTTCCTTGTTGCCAGCAAACTTAACGTCTTCAATCGACACTTTATTTACCTCGTCAATGATTCCAGTATCATGGGGTGAGAGCACCTGAGCACCATCTTCCCAATAAGCCTTGTAACCGTTATACTCGCGAGGGTTGTGTGAAGCGGTGATGTTTACACCTGCCTGACATCCGAGATGACGAATAGCGAACGAACATTCAGGTGTTGGACGCATATCATCAAAGAGATAAACCTTAATGCCATTGGCCGAGAAAATGTCGGCTACGGTTTCAGCATAAAGTCGACTATTGTTGCGACAATCGTGGCAAACCACTACCGAGATAGTCTCGCGTGATGCGAAGTTAAGCTTCAGATAGTTGGCAAAGCCCTGTGTGGCCATACCCACAGTATATATATTCATACGGTTGCTGCCAGCACCCATAATGCCACGCAAGCCGCCTGTACCAAACTCGAGGTCTTTATAGAAACTTTCAATAAGGTCGGTTTTATCCGTGTTGTCCAACATTTTCTGAATTTCAGAACGTGTTTCTTCGTCAAAAGAGGGTGAGAGCCACTGTTTAGCTTTGGCCTCACACTGCGCAATAAGCTCTGTATTATTTTCCATAATAAATATGTTGTTTTTAGTAAATATGAATGTCAGGTTATGTCATTACCTACATATAGGTTATGCAAAGATAACATAAAATGTAAATAACGCAAAACAAAAGGGTGTTTATTTTTAAGATTATCTCAATTCAGGAACGACGGCAAAATACACTAATTCTTTATCAGTAAGATTCTCCATATAGTGGCTATGACCTTCGGGGCAATAGTGCACTTGTCCTGCCACTGCTTTTTCTACTTTTCCATCATAATGTATCGTAGCCTCACCGCTTAGCACAAATACTATTTCGCAATTGCCCTCATGGCAATGCAAGCCCGTTGAAGCGCCCGGAGCCAGCGAGTGTTTCATTATTTTGCATTGTTCGTCAACATAGTTGCGGGCCGTTAATATGCCCTTTCCACCTTTGAAGCCGTCGATATCAACGGGATTAATCTCAGAAAAATCTATAATCATAATTATATTGAAATTAAGAAGGCGCGCCAAGATATACTCTTGCGCGCCTCAATTGTTAATGTTTCTTCTTCAGTTTCAGTTTCGGTATATTTACCTTATCGCCTACTGATAGATGACCTTTATTTACAGCCTCGACATAGCACTCCATACCTTCGCCCAAATAAGCACGGCTAATCGATTTCAGCGATTGACCTTGGCGTAGTGTCACCGTTTTATCAATTCCAATAATCTGATAGGCGCCAGTGCGCACACGAGAGTCAGCATCATAAGCCGAAGGTGCAGGAGCTATTGTCTCAGATGCTTTCACCGTCACCGCAGGTTTCTTAGCCTCTTCATTTGAAGGTTTTGCTGCCGAAGGTGTTGGGGAAGCAACAGAAGCCGAGACTGTCATGAACGACACATTCTCGGTTTGGGCATCCTTCTCATTTACCAACGTTCTGAAACGATTTGACAGCAAATCATAATCTTTTTGCAAAGTTGCCAGTTGCATTTTGTTTTGCTGTTCTATTGACAAATGATAATAAATGCCCCATATGCTAGCAGCCACAAGAACAATCGCTACAGCCGAAACCACTCCCATTATCCACATGGCACGTTTATAAATGATGGCCGACCTTCGACATGAATTCTTTAACTTTCTGTTTTCGTTCTTCAAGGCAAAGTTTTCATTTTTCAACCTTTCAATACATTCAGCAGCAACTTGAGTTTTGTGCGAATCGGTTTCTTCTTGAGTCGTTGCACATTGGGGTCGCGATGAAGTATCCGTATTAGCTTCTTCTGTCTTTTTCGCCGAATGCATTGCATCAATATGCACATTAGCGATATGCAATGACGATATATTAAGCGAAGCCATATCATTGGCAACGGAATCGTGTGAAGATGAGGTTGCTTCTTCAGTTTTCGCTACAGGTTTTTCAGGAGCAGAAGGCGTGTTTTCTGGAACAGGAACTGATGCTTCAGAAGCAGGAGCTGGCTTTTCAAGAGCAGCATCAGTTTCACTCTGAACAGGCATTGATTTTTCTGTTTCATTCGTTACGACACCTTCATCTACGTCTGAAGAGTTTTCCATTTCCTCAGTAACGTCAGCAGTATCATTCTCCGACTCTGTTTGTGAAAAATCGACACCTTCGTTCAGCACCACAGTTTCAAATTGAGCAAACGGGCTGTTCACTCTATCACGCAATACCACATCAGGCGTAAAGGTAATCTTGTTGCGTCCCTCAATAACGATGCGTTCGCCAGTGTTTACGTCTACACTTTCTCGGGCATTTACGCTCGTTATCTTAAACGTTCCCAGCGATTTTACCTTCACGTTTTTTTCTCGTTCTATCCCTTCACGCAGCACGGCAAACATCTGTTGTACAAAGCGTTCAGCGGCCTCCTTATCAAGGCCATACTTAGCTATAACATCGCGTGTAAGATCTACGCGTTTAACGTTCGTCATCAGCGCCTCCTTTCTTCAACATCTCTTTCATTGAGACATCAGGTTTAAAGTTCAGCACCAGTTTTGGCGGCACCATCATACGTTGCCCTGAAGCCGGATTTACGACGATGCGTTCCATCCGGTTTTTCAGTTCAAAGGTTCCAAAGTCGGGAACAGAAACATTGTCGCCCTCATCAAAGTAAGACGCCATTGTTTCGATCACGCACCTCACAAGCTTTTGAGTATTGTCTTGCGTATAGCCAGTACGCTGAGCCAATTCAGTGATGAAATCTTTGTTGTTCATAAGAATAGGAATAGAAAAGTTATGACTGTGGTTACGACCCTTATTTTTCTATCAGTGTAGCATAAAGGTCAAAGTCGTCGCTATCATTAATATGCACGTTGTAGAAACAACCTACACGCAGACGTTTGTCAGCCGACACCAGCACCTCGGGGTCAACCTCGGGCGAGCAGAATTCAGAACGTCCGATGTAATAGTCGCCCTCCTTACGGTCAATGATAACACGCATATCGGTACCCACCTTTGCGGCCTCAACCTCAGCGCTCACCTGTTGTTGCAAGGCCATCAGTCGGTCAAGACGACGTTGTTTTACCTCGGCAGGCACATCGTCATCATAATGTTCAGCGCTATACGTGCCCTCTTCTTCCGAATAGGCAAAGGCACCCATACGTTCGAAACGAGCCCAACGCACAAACTCCATCAGCTCATCAAAGTCGGCATCGGTTTCGCCAGGGAAGCCTACCATTAATGTGGTGCGCAAGTGTATGCCAGGCACACGTCGACGAATTTCGGCTACGAGATCCATGGTTTCTTGCTTCGACACATGGCGGTGCATGCGTGTAAGCATATGGTCAGAGATATGCTGCAATGCAATGTCAAGATACTTGCACACATTGGGGCGAGCTGCCATCACATCGAGCAGTTCAAGGGGGAACTGATTCGGATATGCATAATGCAAGCGTATCCACTCCACTCCGGGAATATCCGAAATCCGCTCAACAAGCTCGGGCAACATTTGCTTCTTATATAAATCTACTCCGTAATAGGTCAACTCCTGGGCTATAACCTGGAATTCCTTTACACCCCGTGCAACCAGATACTTCACCTCGTCAAGTATTTCCTCCATCGGGCGCGACACATGCCTTCCCGTAATGATGGGAATAGCGCAATAAGAACATTTACGGTCACACCCTTCGGATATCTTCAAATAGGCATAATGCTTTGGAGTGGTCAATGTACGCTCTATGTGCAACTCGTCATGATAGGCCTTTCCCAAATCCTGCAATAACTCTCCCCAATTGAATTTACCATAGAATTTATCCACCTGGGGAATTTCAACGGCCAATTCCTTCAGATAACGTTCCGAAAGGCAACCCATTACATAAAGCTTCTCCAAGTTTCCTTCCTCCTTGGCCTGCGCAAATTCCAGAATCATATTAATGGATTCCTCCTTGGCGTCACCGATGAAACCGCAAGTATTGATTACGGCAATCTGCCCTTTCGGCCTTTCCGCATCATGTGTCACATGGAATCCCGCTTCCTCCAACTGGCGCATCAAATGTTCCGAATCCACCAGGTTTTTAGAACATCCTAAAGTGATGATATCTATAGTCTTCCGTTTCATGCATTCTCCCCGAACAGTGAATCAACAAATTCCTTTTTACGGAACACCTGCAAATCTTCCATTCCTTCACCCAATCCAATATATTTAACCGGAATTTTAAACTGGTCTGAAATGCCGATGACTACGCCACCCTTGGCTGTTCCGTCCAACTTTGTAACAGCCATTGCCGTAACCTCTGTTGCCAGAGTAAACTGCTTGGCTTGCTCGAATGCATTCTGTCCGGTTGAGCCATCCAACACAAGCAACACCTCATTCGGAGCATCAGGAACAACCTTCTTCATCACATTCTTGATTTTCGTCAGTTCATTCATCAAACCGACTTTATTATGAAGGCGTCCTGCCGTATCTATAATTACCACATCGGCATTATTGGCAGTTGCGGAACTCAGTGTGTCAAAAGCGACAGAAGCCGGGTCAGCACCCATTTTCTGCTTTACAACAGGCACACCTACCCGTTCACCCCATATCACCAACTGCTCCACAGCAGCAGCACGGAAAGTATCGGCAGCACCCAGATAAACAGACTTTCCAGCTTTCTTGAACTGATAAGCCAGTTTACCAATCGTAGTAGTCTTCCCTACACCATTGACCCCCACTACCATAATGACGTATGGTTTCTTCGCAATCGGCGCTTCAAAGTCATCCACATCCTCCGAATTATTCTCTGTAAGCAACGCTGCGATTTCATCACGTAAAATATGATTCAGCTCAGTGGCATTCATATATTTGTCGGCTGCTGCACGCTTTTCGATACGTTCAATAATTTTCAGTGTCGTTTCCACGCCCACATCCGAAGTTATCAACACCTCTTCCAGATTATCCAATACTTCATCATCAACTTTTGACTTTCCTGCCACGGCACGCGCAATCTTGCCAAACACACTTTCTTTGGTCTTAGATAATCCTTTATCTAATGTTTCCTTTTTTTCCTTGGAGAAAAAACTAAAAAATCCCATACACTAATTATTTTTATGCAACCTGTTTTCGCATTCCCTGCAAAGATAGTGCAAACCGGATGCAGAATAAAATGAACCCGTTCATTTTTTATGCCGAGGTGCAGCCTATCTTCGCATTTTCAGCAAAGATATAACAAAACTTCGTCCTCTTTTTAAAAAGAAATCCCCTTACCGGAAATTCCGACAAGGGGATCTTTATAAGTCATCAGCGCTTTACAGCCACTGTATTCATCTTATTTCTTAAAGAAGTTCTGAACATCTTCATTACGGACCATCTGTTCATCAAAGATGTAAGCACCAGTCTTAGGAGACTTCACCATTTTGATAACCTTTGTATAAGAACGTCCTTCTTTGCTTCCTTCGTGCAAGGTTGCTACCGCTTTCTTTGCCATAAGTTATAGATTTA
>ENA-ORPK01001500-ORPK01001500.1-human-gut-metagenome-genome-assembly--contig:-NODE-1500-length-18191-cov-5.087230_pt1 | contig 18191 bp, 13 predicted proteins | sample MGYA00242139_ERZ509068 | MGnify/ENA primary metagenome ERZ509068 (study PRJEB26280, sample SAMEA2338687) | human gut metagenome | biome: human gut; feature: human-associated habitat; material: faeces... | reverse complement strand
ATCGTTATAAAGGAACGATGTGGTCGGCTGGATTTCCAAAATACGCAGGCTGTTCTTAACAACCGCCAGTCCTCTTCCATCACTTACCAGAATATACTGGATTGCAACTGCCGGCGTAACACTTGTAGGCATCGCACCTGACAGTGAATTCTTGTTCGTTGTATTGATATAACTCAATACTTCAGAAAATCCTCTGGAAGAGACAGACGATGTATAAGCTGACGTAAAATCACCATTTCCAATGAAATCAAGCGCATCCACCATTGATCTCGGGCTTTCAAAATCTGCCATGTGGTGATTATAAACATATGTATTGCCTGTTACGAAATTGCCGTTACCACCACTCAAAATAGATTTTTTCAATGTCTTTACAATTGTTTCATCAGCTAATAATTCCTTAACACTTGTCAGCTTCTTTGTAGTAGCATCCTGCTTTCCAAGATTCTCTGCATTTGTTGTAATATAAGAATAATCATTCTGCCACAATAAAAGTGCTAATTTACTGATATTTTTTGTAGCCACGGAATCCGGATTATAACTAAGATAATCCATGATCAATGCTTTGTGATCCACCGCTACTTTATTAAATAATGTAAGTAATACATCATCCGAAATATCCTGCTTTGCAGCTACATAATCTGCATCTTTTCCATTGATATAAATCAGATTTGCAGTTTCAATATCGCTTGCAGTTACCTCATTAGCAGCTTTGGTTACATAATCAATCTTCATATAATCTTTGAAATCATAATAGTTTCCAAAAACATACTCCTGGAACCAGTTACTGTTACTGAGTTTCCCGGTTCCTAAATACTTGGTTGCGTAATAAAGCGAAATCTGATCTTTCTCTGCATCACTGACATAACCCCAGTATTCTGTAAGTGCTGATGTATTCAAAGATCTTGTAAAGGCTACATTGCCCTTGCCGTCTCCCTCGTAAGTAATAAGTTCTGTACCATCCTCTGCTGTAGGCAGTCCCATGACAGATGTATTAATAACTACAGGCTCAAGCCTTTTTACAATAGAATTTCCACTTACCTGCGGATCTTCGCCGATCACATCGTCATCCGGTGTCAGATCATTCTGACTGACACTTTCATTTTTTATAAGGCAGATACGTCCGTCCTTATCAATTGTATAACCGTCTTTCAGCGTGTATCCACCATTTTCCTGCATGGAGTATACACCCTTTACATAAACGCTTTTATCATCGTATTTTTCAAATCCGTCTGTCTTGAAGGAAGAAAATACAGCATTACCCGGTGCATAAAACAGGTATTCACCCACCTTACCCAGTTCTGTCTGGGCATCAATACCATCCGGCTTGATCATACCGTAAGAGCGCATCTGGTACTGTATCTTTACATATTCCTCTTTATGATTACGCAGAGAGTAACTCGGATCCCCCAAAGATCTACCAAAAGAAGTCTTTCCAAAGCCACTGCTTTCATCCGGATGATTCCGATCAGCAAACAGATATCCAAGTTCTGCATTTTTTGACTTTGAGGCATCGTCCCCTGCATATGTTTCCGCAGTTGATTCGATTTCCAATATCTTAAATGTCGTGTTTTGGCTCTTCTGATAAGTATCTTTGATTTTATCAAATACCCTTGTTTCAGCCTGGACATCCGTCACATTTGTCATAACCTCACCGGCAAACACTACCGCCGCCATGCAAAAACCGACTAATCCAATTATTGCCCTTCTACTTCTCTTGCTCATTTTCATACGCTCTCCCGTTAGCATTACCTTTATTTCTTCCAATACTCATAAGTTTTATTATAGGTATAAGTTATTGCACCATATACGCACTTTATTTTACTTCCTGATTTATATACCTTTGCAGATACAGCACCTCCTGTTGCACTGATACCTGAGATTGTTACAGCTGATGCCTCATCCGTTGGCAGCGAACTTTCTGCCGGAAAGCTGCCCTTTTTAGAATTCGGTCCTGGAATATATACTCCCTGTCCCTCCACATTGGCAATATATACCTTATAATTATAGTATGAATCCGCATATCCACTTGAACGGTTAAAATATTCCTCCGAAGTTACCCTGACTGTCAAATAATCAGTTGGATACTGCCTCGTTGATGCTTTTGCCTCCATCTGACAGGATACAAGATCATTATAAGAGTCTGCATTACCATAAGAAGATGTATCCCGGAAGCTTAAATACTCGTTTGTACCTTCCATTCCCGCACGGTTCAGATTGCTGGAATACTTTGTTTCATCATCAGATACATAAATGCCCCACTCACCACGCTTAGTCACATTATAATAATGCATCCTTGTATTCAATTCCATGGATCTTCCTTTTTGCAGACATATTGAAGGGGATGTCAAAGGCTCCATCTTAACAGGCTTGATTTTGTATCTCATGGTACCGGTTCTTGTTTCTTCTTTATTAGCCGGGTACTTTTTACCGCCCTGATTCTCATATACATCATATTTATATTCGAAAGTGATGATCAAATCCATGCCATCATGCATATAGAAATCCTTCATCTGATCTATTTTAAATCCAAAGGAATTCATATCTACATATATATATCCCTGTCCATCGTCTGGATTTGATACCGGATGATAGAAACGTTTCAATCCCTCCTGCGGATTACCAATGCTATTAGGGCCGGTCGATGTGATGCCGGTAATCTTGGTTACTCTCTTAACCTTATATTCACCAAAGTTACCATCGTCATGTTTATCGTCAGCATAACCGCCTCTTGTCACATCTGTTGCCCAGTCATTAAAATTCAACTTATAACCACGGCTGTGATCTCCGTTTCCGTTAGTTGTCTTTTTAGGCAAAATACCAAATATATACTCCGCTTTGACAGTATTATCAAATACAGAAACAACCTCCACCTTGAATTCATCTGTATTAGACACATTTTTCCCAATTGTAATTGTATTTGACTGTCTGCCCCCGCTTGTTGTTATCGATGCAAGCTTGGCATATGCCTCCTCTGTACATTCTACCCATGACGTTGCAGCTGTATTTTTTCTATACAGCTTCCATGTCAGATCTGTACTGACATTTGACTGGTCAATAGAAGGAATCAATGTGACAGATGTACCTGCTGCTGCATAATTCTGCGTATCAGGAGCCGGCGTTCCTCTGTAAATGGCACTTTCATATTCCGTTTTCCATCCGGAAATACCAGTAGATCCTGCCCATGTGATCTTTCGTACAATACGCAAACGAACTCTTGCTTCTTTCTTAATAGACCCCTGCGATGCAACAACACTGAATTCCGTATTCGGTGTATTGATAAATACATCCCTTCCGACATTAGTCCATGTCAGGTTACTTTTGGTGCCCTTATCTGCACTCAAATTAAAAATGCTCTTGTCGTAATTCATCAGACTCCAATCACTGTCTCTGCTTGCAGGTGTACCCTTATATATTGGTTCAGCCGTGAATTCAATACTTCCTGCACCATTTACAATGCTATACGGAGTTGTATTGATAGAATCTTTATAGTATTTTGTTGTTACACCATTGATAACATCCACATATACCAGCTTCGGAGTTAATGTCAGTGTTTTAAGCTGTGCCTCTTCCGGCGTGTCTTCTTTCGTATCCGGGTCTGAATATGCTCTGTTACGCATCAGAACCTGATAATCTCCGGTATAGCTTTTGCCATTTTTCGTATATACTAATTTAAACGAAATAATATTCTCATCCTTAACTCTGTCAAGTGATACTTCGAAATTATCCAGATACTGTCCCAATAACGAAGGACCGTCCAAAGAACTATAGGTTTTGCTGGAAGCATTATATGTCTGGGAATATAATTCCAGCTCTTTTTTTGTTCTGTTCAGTGTTATGTAATATCTGGTATTTACCGTTTTTGTCCTGGATAATAATACAAGCTGGCTTGTATCTGAAATGCCGGTATCATTCTTTGTGGTATAGTCCGCTTTCATGACATTACCTGCATCAAACGAATCAATTGCCAGCTCTGAAATGGCATTTGCCACAAGCTGCGCCTCGGACTGCAACTGTGCCTCTGTACTGAGTGAACTATAAGTTTTTGAAGAGGTTGTCATCATATAGCCAACCGTAGTAACAATAACTCCCATAATTCCAAAAGCGACCAAAAACTCCGTTATTGTAAAACCTTTGTTATTTTTGGCTATCCTTTTTTTTGCTTCCATAGTTCCTCCCATCTTACCTATAACCCTTTTACCCTATTATAGAAATCCGATTATTTCCCTTTCACTTTTCCTGTTGCCGGAACAATATCAATTGTGTATTTATAACCGCCTGATGAAATAATTATCTTCTGCAGTTTGGATACCTTATACGAATCATCCGGATCTACCAGCGCACCCGATGCTCTGTTAAAACAGATATTGAGCGGATGATTCTTTGTAGCAGTCTTTGTTGTAACGGATCCACCATTTTTCAATTCATATGTCACTGTAACACCTGATCTTTTTGTCAGTTTTGTCTCATCCGTATATTCTTTTGATGCTGATTTTCCGTTTCTGACAGTTCGAACATATATCCGATCCTTAAGGGTATCCTGATATATCTGTAAATATATATCCCCTGTTTCTTTTGCTTTACTAAGTGTTTCTATTTTATTTTCGGTAATAGCAGAAGAAATTTTCTTATAACATTCCTTTGCATTATATCCGGTAATACGACCGACATTTACTACAAAGATGCCAATAAAAATGCTTAGCATAGCAACAACAACGATCAACTCTACAATTGTGAAACCTGCATTTTTTTTCTTCATCAGACACCGCCTATTCTTTCTTCCAGTTCTGGTATACGATCAGTGAACCAAGATCGATATATTCATTACCCGCTACCTCTGTTGTTTCCGCATAAGTAAACTTGCCGCTCTCTCCCAGAGCTTCGTACGCATAATAACCTGCCGCGCATTTTCCACGCATCGCCTTGATTACCTCTGCCGGGTTATATGTAACAGATGTACACTGGGATCCGATTACAATATCTCCCCCTGCAATTACAAGTCCGTCAAAATTTCTCTCCAAATACACATTACCTACCGCAATAATCAGTTTTAAGTCGGTATTAGCCCCATCATATACATAATCGCCGGTATCTACATGTGCTATTACAGGATCCGTCAGGCTTGTAGGATCTTTCTTGAAATCCTGTGTTTTAATTTTTTCTGTTATTGTTGCAACATCCACTACATTTTCAAATACCGTCTGACTCTGCTGCATAGAAGTCGTTTCCATAATATTTTCTTTCAGCATATGCATAAGAGATGTATAGGTATCTGAATATGTATCAACATTTTTAAGAGCCGCTTCCATCTTATCATTACTGTCGTTTAACGTATCAGGCTGTAAAATCAACTCACCTGCGTTATTATAATAGAAGGAATTTCCTGCAAGTGTTAACATATCATTATTATTTCTTGCAAGTGCGGTATTCCATTTGATATCCGAAACATAAGACTTAATATATCTGGAAAGTCCGTCTTTATCATAATTGTAATATGCTTTAAAAAATTCATTTGCCTGAATTTCATTTGTCCCAAAATCCAAATAGAAATACACAAGAACAGATCCATTCACACGACGGAATACAGCTTTATAATCGGAAGTAAAAGATGCTCCCAGCTTCGTCCATAGTCTGGAAAGATCTACAACCTTATACTTTAATTCATCCGTTACCTTTGTCTTGTCATTTGGATCCGGCTTATATGTTGTGGTGAGTTTTTCATACTCTTCATAACTCATCGGATTCTTTGCAAGTACCTGTTCACCTGTCTCCGCATCAAATCCCATACATTCTGCCGGTACCATATAAATCAACTGGTTTGCTTTGACTGAAATCGATTCGCCCAGCATAACATCCTTTGTATTTTTTTCGATTGCATCCGTTCCGACCGTATTTCCGGATACAGAATCTAATTGTTTCTGGTAATCCTGTATGTCCTCAATATAATCGCCTTCTGCCGCATTTCCATATACGTGCTGATAACGATTTGCATCAGCATCATAATGCTTTGTTCCAACATATGCATGACCTACCAAAAACAGCTCTGTTAAATTTGAAAAATCCAGACTTGTATTGGCACCATTTACCAGAATCGAACTACTTGCACCTGAATTGTTTAAAGAATCTCCATATCCCCTGTAAATACCGGATAATTTAATTCTGTTTCCGTTTCCATCTGTTGTAAGGTCATCACTTACATAGGTAGCACCATCCAGAGAAAGATTACCGGTTGTTACATTAATATTAGAAGTATAATTCAAATGTTTTTCATCCGTCACCAATCCTACAGATTGCTTTGCGTTATTGACATTATATGTATTAGCGATCAGATAATATTGCGTTGTATCCGGATCCGCCGGCGCCTTTACAAATGAAAGGGATTTCTGGTTAGCTACATAAATTCCATCATTTCCACCAAATACATTTCCTGTTACGGTTGTATTTGCACCAGGTGTAAAACCGGTAACCGATTTCTCATATGTACTGGAATTGACCAGTCGGTTATTTGCTATCAAAGAATAATTTTCAACATTTAATCGGGATGTGGCGACCGCATAATTTAAATCCGGCACTTTGATTCGGATATCCGTCTCAATAATAGATACATAGCCATCACTATTTGTATATACGATTCTCAGGTTTTCCATTGTTGTATAATCTTTACCTGAAAGACGTACAAGCGCATTATTCATTCCGCTTACTATACCAATATATGCTGTACCGGGCGTACCAATAGTGTCGTTGGTCGTAACTCCTCCTGCAGCTAATATATCCTTTAAATGAGGAATATCCCATCTGTTTGGATCATCCACCGCACCTGTTGCGGGATTTTTCAAAGCAACTTTTGTTTCAATCTGTTTAAAATACTGATCCTGAAATTTTGCAGTCATCTGCTCAGCAGAAAGGCTGTCGGAGTTTTTCATTGCATACACATAAGCCTCTGCCATACTATCTGATACATCCTGCTGCAACCCTGCATTTATGATATCCAACACTTTTTCCGCAGAATAGAAGTTATCTTTTGCAACCCGGTCAGTTCCTTTCATCAAATAGTTGCAATATGCCATATAAACAATCATTGCTACAAGCATACCAATGAAAGCAATACTGACAATGACCATGATCATAGCTGCACCACGATCATCCTTTTTTGTTTTCATTCTATTCCTCAAATTCCCGATCATCTTGTACTTCCTTTCCACCTGTAGAACATCACTTTAATCAGATAAGCTGCTTGTAAACGAAGCTACCTTCTTCCCGGATCCTGTGTCCCATACATCAAGCGTTACATCATAAATAAAATTCTTATTATCCGCCTGATATCCAGCCGAGAAATTCGTCTTATACAGATTTTCCGTAATTGCAGACCCATTATAAGTATATTGGCATCTGTCCTGCTTATAATCTGTTGGTGTAGTTGCAGTATACTTACTGTCTACCACTTCACTGACACTTCCCTCTTGCAGAACCCTGATATTATTTTTGATATCTGTGTTCAGATTATATCTGAGGTTTGATACAATATGTGTCATCGTATCATTTGTGTAATCCCTTACCTGTGTCGCACTTGGTGTAGCGGAATTAATCACTACATCCGCACCATAAGAATTGTTGTAGTTTTGAACTGTAAGTGTATCTTTCTCTGATTCTTTCTGTGTACGGATCAGATATACCGTCATTTCTTTTCCTGTAACATTTATAATTTCAATATGATCTTTGACACTTGTTTCTGTTGAACCGGGCATTCCGTTAAAATACAGATAAACACTTCTCGGTAACAAGGTCTCATCCAAGGTTGAAATATTGGATGTTGTTTCTGTAATAACCCTCTGACCATCTGCCACGCCAATGCCACTCGGCACCTCATATGTCCTGATTACTTCTACCACATACTTGTTTCCTGATGCCTTCGTTGCCGCTGTACTTGTTGTTCTGTCATTATTATCATCCAAAATGCGAATAGAAATCTTCCGGCTCATTTGATTCAGATAAAATGCCGCATCATGCCCGGAACTGCTTCCGGCTCTGTTTACAAACTCCGCTGCCTTACTCTCAGCTTCATCATTTGAAAGATTGAATATCGCATCATATGTTTTATTGATAGATGCAATATTGGCAACGTTTTTATCATTCTGACCATTTGACGTAGAAAGATGGAAACGCAGATTATAGTTATTTTTTCCCTGCTTCACACCATTTGCATATAAGTAATAATCTGTGATCGGTGTTTTTACATGTGTTGCCGGATCTTCTTTTTCTCTTTTTACATCCTGTGCAAGTCCGGCCTTAACACTTGTTGTATACTGACGGTCTCCTACAGCACCATCACTAACATTAAGACTCGTGACAATAGCTTTGTACGTTTCCCTACCCGAAGCACTATTCATCCCCGCAGCCTCCATATCTCCATGTGAAGTATATGTCAGTCCCGCCGGAATGATCTGACCCACTAGGGTAGCTTCGCTTTCAAACATTTTGATAAATTCATCTGCCGAATAAGAACTTGCGCCCTCCAAGATATCCTGCGCCATATTGGTGGCATTCAAGCTTATTTTTGCCTTTCTATTCAACTTTGCAGATTGTATAAAGTTCGCGATCAGTGGAGAGATCACAATGCCCAGTACGGCAACTGCAATGATCAGCTCCACCAATGTAAAACCTTGGTTTTTTCTTTTTTTCTTCATGAAAGAACCTCTTTTACTGGCTTTTTCGTTCAACTATTAATCAGTTTCTCTTATCCTCAGCAGATTCTTCTGCCTCATTAGCTTCTTCCTGTGCCTGTGCAGCTGCTTCTGCTTCAATTGCCACTTTCTTATCAGCACTGTTAAAGATATTATTTGTACCAAATGTAATGCCCGGGATCTCAGGTGTTGTATATGTAACATCTGTTCCTGTCAGAGAATACATATTGAAAAGCATTGTACCGGTCAGATCTCCCGTTTCAGAATCAAATGCCAAAGAAAGGGTTTCGACGGATTTTCTCATTTCATCTGTATTCAGTCTCTTTACGATGTCCTTGATAGAATTGTAAGATGCCACAAAGTTAATTGTTACCGGGGTCTGATATAAAAGGATTTCCGGAGCTGCTGTCTGCGCCGTTGCATCTACAGGTACTGCATCACCGGTCACTTCTGTTGCATCTACAGATTCCTCAGCTACCGGAGCTGCTGCTGTCTGGTCTGCTGCTGTCTGGTCTGCTGCAGCCTGTGCCACCTCCATAGGTGAAGTTCCAGGCATATTAACTGTTTTTGCACTCGCATCAAAGCTTTTCTCAAGCTCTCTTACATAGAGTACTTCATCTTCCGGCTTATATGCTGCTGCAAACTGCGCTTTGATATTTTCAATCTCATCCTGCATTGTTGCTGTATCGTCCAGGAACTTCTGTTTGTTATTAGCCAGTTCCTGCAATCTGTCCACTTCCTGTTGCAGAGATGCATTATTTGCCTTCATAGCATCTGTTTTCTCATTTAATTTTGTAAATACGAAGAAATAAGCAATTGCCGCTATTGCAAGGCCAAGTGCGATTAATAAAATATTAATATCCGATTTTTTGAGCTTCATCATTTTCCCTCCTATTCAGCTGCAGATTCTGTTTCAGCAGTATCTGCGTTTTCTTCTGCTGTCTCATCTACAAGTAATGCCGGATTTGTACCATAGGTACAATCAGCTGTAAGTTCTACGTGACTTGTACCTGTTTCCTCGTCTGTTACTTCTGTTACAGCAGTAACAAGTACATCTGAGAAGCAATCCATTGCTCGAAGGTTGATAATAGATGCTGCTGCCTCTTCCTTATTTGCAACAGAGAATGCCAGTGAAACACCGGTTGTCGTCACATTAAGTGATGTAACCTCAACATCTTTCGGGAGTTTCTGTTCAAGCTGTCCGATCAAATCATAAAGATCTCTGTTATAGTTATCTGTCTGTGCATAAACCGCATTCAGATAATCACAATCAGCTTTTGTCTGTACATAGGTATCGTAAATACCTTGTACCGGTTCCAGCTGTGTTTTCTTTTCTGCCAAATTATCGCCCTCGATCTTTGTTGTAAAGTATTTCGGAACTGATAATGCGATCAGAACAACTGCAATTGCAAGTCCTCCCACAAATACAATAACCGGAAGCTTTTCATTGGATGCAGAACTCCTCTTTGCACCCTTCGCTTTTCCGCCCTTTTCCATTGCCATAGAAGCAGGCATAAATCCGACTGAGCCAAGACCTGCACCGATAACGGAAATATAATCACCAAGAGATACATCCTGCAGATGTAAGCCCTGGTTGATATTTGTACCAGCCAGATCTTTCAGTACTTCTACTTCTCTTCCCAGTTCATCGGAAAGGAGTCCGGCGAAGCCCCAGAAATCGGCTGCAATACCTGTGATAATGATATTGTCGATCGCTGCATCTCTGTTTTTACTGTTATAGTAATCGATTACGCGGACGATTGAACTAATCAGCTGTTCATATGCATAAGTAACATCCCTGCGCAGACGGAGCATTTTCAGATTCGCGCCTGCCTGTTTTGCCTTTACAGTTGCGCTTGCAACCTGTGAGCTGTCACCTGTTGCAGCTGCTGCTGCGATTGCTGCTTCATTCTGTCTTTCCAGTTCAGCAACTTCAGCTTCTTTGTCCGCCAGTGTTGCTTCCTCGTCTGCCTTCATAACCAGGTTGTTTCTACGAAGTGTTTTTACTGCTGCTTCATAAGAAAGCGGTTCTCCGTAAACATCTGTATCCATCATGATATCTACAACCTGATCCGCACCGTAAATACCGGAACGCTGCATTGTAATGATACCATTGTTTGTTACTGTTAAGAGGGAACTTCTTTCATCAATCTTAACTGTTAAGTTTACACCTGTTGCAAATCTGTGACGCAGTGCCTGGAAAATACTGTTACCACTGTAATCGATAGAAGAAAGCTCCAAGCCAAGCTGCTGGGCAAGATAGCTGTAGCCTTCCAGGATTTCAGACGGACACGCCATGATCATAACTCTGTACTGCTTTGTGCCTGCTTCATCTGTCACAGTATCCATAATATTGTGAGCGAACTGATAACTGCTCGGATCTACCGGGAAGTAATCTGTGATATTGCTCATGAGCATCTCTGCAACCTTATTCTCTTTTACCATAGGAATGGTTGCCTCTCTACTCGCGATCTTTGTGGAAGAAACTGCGAAGATAACCTTCTTTGCATTCATTCCGTTTGCTGCGATATAGGATTTCAGTTCCTGGATATAAGATTCTGTCGGGCTGATCGCGCCATCATTCAGAATACCATCCGGAGTCTTCATACTGAAAACACCATATACCTGTGGATGTTTTGACCGGAAATCCATTTCACAGACCTGTGTCAGGGAATATCCGATTTCGATACTAAGTACTCTTTGTGCTTTTGCCATGATTTACCTCCCTAAAAGCGATAGGTTTTACCCTCTTTTTTCTTTTTTATATAAAGTCCGCTGCGCCGACTAATGTGTCACAAGCAAACTAAAATACCAATTGATAAACGGTTCGCCCCACAGCACGGATATAAAGATACCCATTGCCAGATAAGGTCCCATTGCCAGTACGTGTCCCTCGCCGGACACCTTCATACGAATAATATGTATGACAGATCCCAAGATACATCCAAGGATCAAAGCCAGAATCGATAGCTTCCAGCCAATCAACAAACCTGCAGCACGCATCAGTCTGACGTCGCCATAACCGATCGCTCTGCCGCCCGAAGCTCTGAAAATTATTTCCAAAAATGTACTGACAGCAAAGAGGCCAATCACATAGGCCACCCAATCCCCTAAGTGAAATCCTAAGTGAATCAGCCCCAGTGCCAGTATAAACAGATTGATCCCAAACGGAATCTCATAAGTTCTAAAGTCTATCACGCTCAGTACGATGAGCGCTGAAGTCAATAAACAGTATATAACTGAATCTATACTCCACCCGTTAATGATAAAAACCAGCACATAAAGTGCACCATTCAGCGATTCGATGATCGGATACTGTGCTGAAATATGTGCCTTGCATTTTCGACATTTACCACCGAGAAACAGATAACTGAAAAGCGGGATCAGATCAAACCAGCGAAGCTGATAACCACAGCTCATGCAATGGCTTCTCTTCTTCGAAAGGCTTTCCCCTGCGGGAATGCGATAGATGCAGACATTTAAGAAGCTGCCTATCACAATCCCAAAGAGGAATATAATGATTCCCAATATTATTTTATCTGTCAATAGTAACGTGGTCATAGGGGAATGTCTCCTTTAATACTTCTGTTTTTCTACTGTATATTAGTTGTTTGCACCTGCGCCTACAGTAATACCAGCGCTTGTGTTATTCTTTGTTCCAACATATACTGTAAAGTTGCCCTGTGCATCAGTTTCAACTACGATACTATTTGTACTCTTGGCAATCTTAGATTTGAGTTTTGAATTAACCTGTGTCCACTGAGATACACCTAATGTGCTGAGGACTTCTCCGCCCCATGTGCCATCGCCTGCTGTTCCTGATACTGTCTGTGCTCCGGATGTTGTAGGAACACCAGTTAAATCTGGATCAGAAGCTGCTGTTGTACATGCATTGTATACGCTGTCAAGAAGATCCTTATCTGCAGATACTCTTGATTTTTCTACATACTTAATGTACTGAGGTGCTAATACACCGATTAAGATTGCCATGATAGCAATAACGATAATTAACTCAACGAGTGAGAAACCTTTGTTATTTGTCTTTTTCATTTTTAACCTCTCCTTTTGACTTTTAAATAATATATTTTAAATGCTCTGTCCCCTATTAACAGTGCGTTTAAAACCAGCTTTTAATCCGCCTCCACACCTGCCACAATTCCTGTCGCATTATGGTTGGCATTTGTTTTTGCTCCCACATATACTGTGAAGCAGTTCATATTATCCACCTCTATGATGATATTCCGATTGCCAAGATCCGATCTTGTAGCAACTTTCGATTTCAATTTACCTTCTATATCCGTTTGAAAATCAGTCGCACCAAGCAGTTCCAAGACTCTGGCGCTCCATTTTGGATGGCTGCCTGATGTATCTACCGTGATATTGGTATCCCCGCCTCTAGGTAAGTCAGTAATATCATCTTCCGCCGATGCTGTTGAACATGCCTGGAATACTGCATCTAACAAATCTTTGTCTGCAGTCACCTTGGATTTCTCCACATATTTCAGATACTGCGGTGCCAGAACACCAATCAGGATTGCCATGATTGCAATCACTATGATGAGTTCTACCAGCGAAAAGCCCCTGTCTTTCTTTTTCATGCCTTCCCCTATTTTACAAATTATCAAGTCCTGAATACATAGCCGCCATCGGAGCCATAACCGCGCCAATGATCACCCCGCAGACACCTGCCAAAATAATGATCATCAACGGTTCCAACGCTGCCATCAATGACTGTGTTGCCACTTCTACTTCTTCTTCATAATAATCAGCCAATGTATCCAGCATATTTTCAATATTACCTGTTTCCTCACCGATCCTTACCATATGATATACCATCGGTGGAAACAGCCCGGATTTTTCGATTGGCTGTGAAAGAGGAACACCCTGGATAACATCCGCTCTGGCATCACGCATCGCCATTGTATAGAATTTATTGCCCATTGTTTCCGCAACAATTTCAACCGCGTCCGGCATGGAAATACCGGCTGCCAGCATGGTTGATAAGTTACGCGCAAATTTTGCTGCATTCTGCTTTACCGTCAGATCTGCCAGCATTGGAATCTTGATCGCCGCTTTTGCAAACAAAGTTTCACCGGTTTCTGTTCGTTTGAACCATCTGATAAAGAATACGATTGCAATGATAACAGCTACTACAATATACCATCTTGCCTGCATAAAATTTGAAGCCGCAACTACCGCCAGTGTAATCTTTGGCATGTCAATATCCATATCTGCAAACATGCTCATGAATGTTGGTACAACGAATGTCAGCATGACGATAACAACCGCTACAGCTACAACCAACACCATGATTGGGTAGATCATTGTTTTCTTGATCAAGCCCTGAATCTTGGCAGATTTTTCAAACTGTACCGCCATACGCTCAAATGCAACATCCAAACTACCGGAAGCCTCACCGGCACTGACCATGTGAATCAGCAGCTTCGGGAATACATCAGGTCTTTTTGCCATGGAGCTTGCAAGCGATTCACCTTTCTGCACACCAAGATATACTTCCTGCAGACCATCCTTTAAGGTCGGATTTTCTGTCTGTTCCGTCAGCATCCGCATGGATTCCAGAATCGTAACACCGGCTCTATGCATACTTACGAACTGACGGCAGAAGATACTCATATCTCTGACTGCGACTTTTTTCTTAAACAAAGATCCCATATTGATATCCTTATCAAGCAGCGTCTGTTCCTTGATCTCGGTAGGTATCTTTCCCTCTTTTTTCAGCTGTTCTGCAGCTTTCTGTTCATTTTCCGCTTCAATTGAGCCATTGATCGATTTACCGTTTTTATCAACAGCAGAATATTTATAAGTTGTCACCTGCACACCCTCCTAGGTTTCTTTCTCTTCTATCTTTTCTTCATCCCTTAGTTTTCAAAGGAAACTTTTATCATTTCGCTGACTGATGTAATACCCTGCAGCACATATCTCGTCGCGCTCATGCGAAGTGTACTCATACCGTTCTGGAGTGCCACTTCTTTGATTGCATCAGCATCTCCGCCTTTTGCGATGCATCTCTTTACATCATTATTCACTTCCATGATCTCATATACACCGATTCGTCCACGATAGCCGCTGTTATCGCAGTTCGGGCATCCGACCGGTTCGTAAATTTCCACTTCCTGTCCTTCCATGCCAAGAATTTCAAGCTCATCTTCATTTGCAAGACGCTTCTGCTTGCATCTCGGGCATAGGCGGCGTACCAGACGCTGTGCGATAATACCGACAACCGAATCCGCGATCAGATAAGATTCAATTCCCATATCTTCCAGGCGGGAAACCGTACTCGCTGCCGAGTTCGTATGCAGTGTACTTACAACCAAGTGACCTGTGATAGATGCCTGCACCGCAATGCTTGCTGTTTCACCGTCTCGAATTTCTCCAATCATGATAATATCCGGATCCTGACGCAGGATAGAACGAAGCGCGCTTGCAAAAGTAAGTCCTGCTTTTACATTCGTCTGTACCTGATTGATTCCCGCCACGTTTGCTTCGACAGGGTCTTCAACTGTGATGATATTTACCGCTTCTGTATTTAATTCACTCAGTGCGGTATAAAGCGTTGTTGATTTACCACTACCTGTAGGCCCTGTAACAAGAATGATGCCATGTGGATTTTTTAAGATATGAGTAAATACTTTTCTCTCGCTTTCGCTGAAACCAAGTTCTGAAATATCTCTTGTCAGATTACCTTTGTTGGTAATACGCATAACTGTCTTTTCGCCGTATACCGTCGGAAGGATAGATACACGAATATCATATTCTCTGTTATCAACAAACGTTGTGATACGACCATCCTGCGGTTTTCTCTTTTCGGAGATATCCATTCCGCCGACAACCTTTAATCTGGCTACGATTGCAGGCAGCAGCTTTATATTATATGTAATACGTTCGAATAATGCACCATCAATCCGGTAACGGATCCGGACTTTCTTTTCCAGTGCTTCAATATGGATATCGGAAGCTCTCTGACGGACTGCCTGCTCCAGCATATTGTTAACAAGCTGTACGATCGGAGAATTGTTAACATCCTCATTGATCATACGCTCCATTTCATCTTCCTGGAACAGATCGGCTCTTTCCTGCTCGTAATCATTAGCAGCCTTGATCGCTTCAGCATTTCCGTAATACTTATCGATCGCCAGCATGATCTCACGCGGTGTTGCAACAGCCGGCTGGATCATACGGTTACTGATCATCGAAAGGTCATCGATCGCCAACATATCCATCGGATCGGACATTGCCATGCAGATCACATTGACATTACGGTCGTCATACCGGTAAGGGATGGCTGAATATTTCTTCAATATATCCACATCAAACATGGAAATCAGATCATCCGGGATACGACTCTGCAGATCGGCTCTTTCATATCCAAGCTGGTGGCAAAGGGCATTTGCCATTGTCTCATCTGTTACATATCCATCATTTACAAGGATTTCGCCAAGTCGTTTTTTATTTTCCCTCTGCTTGGCAAGCGCTTCATCAAGCTGTTCCTGTGAAATGATGCCTTCATTGATAAGAATATCACCGATTCTTATCTTTCTTCTTCCTGATAACCCCATCTTACTGTCCTTTCATACTACTTCCTACTTTTTAAAATTCGGTCATTACGGGCATAGCAAACCCAAAGTATGAATTTTATGTAAATCATTTTAACATTTTCTTAAGATTGTGTAAAGGCGATTGCATCCTTTTGTACTGAAATAAGTACACAAAAATTGTGCGTTATTTTGGGCATATTTAACATTTTTAATTGTTCCAATCGATTGATTTTCACACTTTTTCTAAAAAACAGAGTAAAAAACAATGCCCATCACAATACATAACAACGCCATCAATTTTCTCCGGTTCATTTTTTCTTTAAAAATTGCAATTCCAAATATTGTTATATATATATATCCCGTTGCCTCCAGTAATGGTCCCATTGATAGTGGAATGCCCTTATACGCTATAATAGACATCAATGTTGCTATCACGAATAAGAGATATGCAAAAAAGACTTCGGGATTCAAATACTCCCGAAGTACAGAATCATATTTTTTTAACGCAGACTTCTTTAACAGCACTTGTGAAATCGCACTAATAAAAGTACCTGTCAATAATATCCCTGCATATTTTATCATTTTGTTAACTCCTGCGTTTCGTGTTCATCTGCTCTGGCATATAACACAACACCACATGCTACCAAGGCAGCCCCCATTAACTGCCCTGGTGTTATTGTTTCATGAAAAATAGTCATCCCCCAGATAATACCCCACACCACAGTAATCGCTTTATTTGCGAATGCTGTAGTCAGTGATAATCGTTTGATCACTTGCTGCCAGCCTATTGCATAAATACCCAGCAATGCAATCAATCCTATATAATACGCACAGAACTTTGCACTCATAAATTTTTCTCTTGCAGCAAGTTTGCTCAATATCCCCGCTATAGAATAAATCATCAGCAGAATATGCAGTCCAGCAAAAGTTCTTCCCTTTTTTCCCATCCTTGCACTTCCTTATAGTATCGTTATTATTCTGCTCATTTCGCAGATCAGATCATATCCATCCCACACAAGTGAAAAATCAAGTGTTTTTCCCACATGAACCACACGATCAATTCCTCTCGGACAATTTTCCATAATAAAGGATTTCAGTCTTTTTTCATCTACATCAATCAATGCAACCGTTTGTACTTTTTTCGTGCATAACGGCAGAATATCCTTCAGGTCATTTGTTTTATACTCAAAAAACAGACCACTGTTCTGATGGATTTCCAAAAGTGAATCATCAATAGCAGAAACAGAAATCCTGTTGATCAGATTATCTCCTTTATAACCGCTATATAGAGGCTTGCTTTTTTCATTACACATGCAGGCAAATTTCAATCCTTCATCTAATTTGTCAACAACCTGCACTGCATTAATCTGATAGGTATTACATACCAGTTTTGATAAAGTCTGCCAAAAAATATTCTGTGCCTCTTCTACCTTATTCCCCATCCATATGATTAATTTAGGGCTGGTACACGCATTTTGATCATTCAAATAAGTATCATTATAAAATCCATGTGCAATTTTACCCTTTTCTCCGTCTTCCAGATAACGGTCTGCATCAATAATGCAAAGCGAATAGCGATCTGCAAAGCAAATCTCTCTTGTTCTTGGTCTTATTGGCGACTCACGTAAGGCTGCAATTGTCGTATCCCCTCCCCAGACAACTCTCATGTCGCACAACCACGAAAAATAATCGTTAATTTTCTTATCACGATCATACTGTATCAAAAGCAATCTCTTCTTAATATCATTATGTTTTTCAATCGTCGTATTGATTGCATCCAGTATTATGTCAACCTGTTTAAACTCTTTAGAAGGTATCCTTACAATATTACTATTTCCTGCCAACATGGAGGCTATCATCGAATATGCAAAATTAACAGCCACATTAGATGGTGCAATATGAAATGCGATTCCGCATCCAATCCGCAATACAGTGTTCTCATATTGTTTTTCCATCT
>ENA-ORPK01001498-ORPK01001498.1-human-gut-metagenome-genome-assembly--contig:-NODE-1498-length-18216-cov-5.646330_pt1 | contig 18216 bp, 14 predicted proteins | sample MGYA00242139_ERZ509068 | MGnify/ENA primary metagenome ERZ509068 (study PRJEB26280, sample SAMEA2338687) | human gut metagenome | biome: human gut; feature: human-associated habitat; material: faeces... | reverse complement strand
AAGACGACGCTCTTCTCGATTTAGGGTACTACTATTATGATAAAGGCAAATACGACGATGCGCTCGATTGCTTTGCCTCATCAGATTTGAACGTTGTCGGATTATATTGGGCAATGGCGACAATTTATGAGGCAAAAAAGAAAGATTACAAAAACGCGCTTTTCTATTATCGTATGGCAATGGAAGATGATTATCCGGACGCTATCGAGAGAATGGCGGAAGCGTATCTCGGCGACGAACTCGGGCTTGAAAAGGACGAGAAAACCGCCCTGAAACTTTTCAAGAGAGCCGCAAAACTCGGAAATGCCGCCGCACAATATAATCTCGGTATGGCGTACGCTTGCGGATACTACGGCGTAACACCCGATAAAGATAAGGCACTTCATTGGCTGAAACAGAGCGTTAAAGGCGAAAATCCGTCGGCGTGTCTGCAAGTGGGACTTTATTACTACTACACCGTCAAAACCAAAGCGGCTTATAAAAAAGCCTTTGAATTATTTACCGACGCATACAATTTCGGCGAGAACGAGGCGATTATCAATATCGGACTTTGCTATCTTCAAGGCAACGGCGTGAAAGAAGACAAAAAAGAAGCGGTTAAGTGTTTTAGGACTGCTGCTGAAAAGTACAGTTCGGGTGTTGCGTATCACAATCTCGGAATCTGTTACGAAAACGGTTTCGGCGTGAGAAAAGACTACAAAAAAGCGATTGAAATGTACGGTAAAGCGGTAGAAAACGGCGAAAAGGCGGGACTTGCCGCAATCAAAGATCTTTACGTCAAAATAAACGGAAGCACAGAGAAAAAACAGTAAGAAAATACGAATTTTATAACGAAAAAAGCGTGCTTTTCGCACGCTTTTTGCATTGTTTTTTATTATATATTTTCCTATTTTTAAGTTGTTATCTGTTGAGAATCATGTTTCTTATGTCTGCGACGGTGACTTTGATGCGCGGATTCGACTTGATTTCCTCGCTTATCTTATCGCGGGCGTGAATGATTGTGGTGTGATCTCTTCCGCCAAACATTTCGCCTATTTGCACAAGCGGCATCGGCAACAACTCGGTGATGAGATAGATTGCGATCATCCTCGGTTCGACGATGTTTTTGGTTTTCTTTTTTGAGATTATGTCCGCGGACGAAAGTTTGAAATACTTGCAAACAGCATCCACGATTCCGCTTGCGTCTATCGTGTCCTTTTTCTCTTCGATAAATCCGCCTATTGCCTCTTTGGCAACGTCTACAGTGCATACGGAGCTGTTGGTGAGTGAGCTGAAGAAGATGACTCTGTTGAGCAAGCCCTCCATTTCACGGATATTTGACGGCGCAATCTCGGCGATAAACTCGGCAACGTCGTCTTTAAGTACAAACTTTGATTGAGCGGCTTTGTTTTTGAGAATTGCCACTCTCGTTTCGGTGTCCGGAACTTGAATATCCACGGTAAGACCGCACCCGAAGCGTGTGCGCAATCTGTCCGAAAGCGTTGTCAGATCTTTCGGCGCGCGATCGGATGTCAAGATGATTTGTTTGTTGTCTTGATAAAGGTCGTTGAAGATGTGGAAAAACGCCTCTTGAGTGGCTTCTTTGCCTATCAAAAATTGCACGTCGTCCACCATAAGAACGTCGCAAGAGCGGTATTTTTCTCTGAATTTGTTGTTTTCTTCGTTGGACTTGTTGCGAATGACGTTGATAAGCTCTGTTACAAGCGCTTCCGCGCTGACGTAAAGCACGCTCACGTTCTTTTTATACTTGAAAAGATAGTTGCCGATAGCGTGCAAAAGGTGCGTTTTGCCAAGACCTACGCCCGAGTAAATGAAGAGCGGATTGAAAGTCGTGCCGGGATTTTCGGCAATGGTTTTGCAAGCCGCCAAAGCGTAGGAGTTGGATTTGCCTTCCACAAAATTTTCAAAGGTGTATTTTTCTTGAAACGGGCATTTCTTTTTGCCCTTTTCTTCGGGAGTGAAGTTGGTGACAAAGCCTTGATCCTCGATGAAAACCGTCTGTTTGTCCAAATACTCCGCCTTTTTGTCGGGGGTGATGATAACCACGTCCTTGATTTGAGGATTGTGAGAAGACACCACGTCTTTTATGGTGTCGCGGTATCTCGAATCGATGGTTTTTTTTGCGTTGGCGGAGATTGTCGCAAGCACGATTGCGTTGTCTGCAAAACATACGGGTTCGAGCTTTTCAATCCAAACCTCGTAGCTTATGGCTTGGATGGAAATAGACAAATCGTTCTTTACGTCATCCCAAAATTCTTCTAGATTAATCATGCTTACGATTATAGCAAAATCGACAAAATTTTCAAGCAAAATTCAAAAAAGAAAACTTAAACACAAGATGTTGAAAAAAAACGGCGATCGGGTTATACTTGTTGTGTATGAAAATTCTTTCGCTGGAACTGAAAAACTTCAGAAATTATCCCTCCGCCCTCGTCGAATTCGACGACGGGCTGAACGTTCTTTACGGCAAAAACGCCAGCGGAAAAACGAATATGCTCGAAAGCGTGTATCTTTGCTCGGTTTTTCACTCCCCTCGCACGACGAAAGACAAAGAAATGATTTTGCTGGGGCAGAGCAAGGCGCAAGTTAAACTCAACATCGAAAAGCGTTTCAGAAAGCACACTATTTGTTTGCAAATCGACGAGCAAGGCAAAAAAAAGGTTGCCGTGGACGGAATTCCCGTAAATCGCGCAGGCGAGCTTTTGGGCGTGCTGGGAGTGGTGTTTTTCTCCCCCGACGAGATGAAACTCGTCAAGGAATCTCCCAACGAAAGACGCAGATTTTTGGACGTGGGACTTTCTCAACAACAGAAAGCGTACTTCCTCGCGCTTCAACGCTACAACAAGACGCTAAAACAAAAAAACAATCTTCTCAAAGAATACAAATTCAATCCCGGCATCGACGATATGCTTGACGTATGGGATACGGGACTTGCCAAAGAAGGTGCGATTATAATTGAAAAGCGCATGGAATATATAGCGACTCTCAACGATGCGGCAGGTAAATTCCATAGCGCGCTCAGCAGCGAAAAAGAAACGCTCAAACTATCATACGAGAGCGGCTCGAAAACGGACGGCGCGCAAAATATCCAAGATGAGTTGTACAAGGCAATCGTCGCTTCTCGCCAAAAAGACAAAGAGCTGGGATATTGCACGGTAGGCCCTCACCGCGACGATATAAAAATCGAGATAGACGGCAAAGACAGTCGTAAATTTGCCTCCCAAGGGCAGCAGCGCACAATCGCGCTTGCAATGAAACTGGGCGAAGTCGTCATCTACAAAAACGAAATAGGCGAGCCGCCCGTTTTGTTATTAGACGACGTGTTGAGCGAGCTTGACAACACCCGACAAACTCTCTTGCTTGAAATGACGCAAGGCTTTCAAACCCTGCTCACCTGCACCGAATACACACTGCCGAACAAAGCGAAAAAGATAAAAATCAACGAAGGTCAAGTCATTAGTTAAAAAATCAAATCAAATATACTGCTCAATCCAGCGAATCCAGTTCTTTGCGGTTTGTGCCCGTCTCGCAGTAACGGAAGCAGCTCCGATATTGTAGCGATTTAATATATCAACAATATCAGATTTATTAAATGGAACTTTTAAAAACTTCTCAGATATATAGATAGTACCAATAATTCTATCAGCTAAAAGAATTCTAATCAATTCTATTAATTGATTACTTTGTGATAAAGACCTTAAATATAATCCTAGTTCGGTATACTCATTGTCTTTATTAATAAGATTTAAATACTTACAAGCAGACAAGTAATAACCAACCTGTCTCAAAGAAATCGAGTCCAAGCAAACAGATAAGTTATGATTGTTTTTTAGTAAAGAAGAGTCATCAATATTTAATAAGCGAATAACTTTATAAAAATCATCTGCTTGAGGAAAAGGAAGTCTATTCTTTAGATCCATAAATAATCACCTCTTTTGCATTATTTCTACTATTTCCATTTCTATTAATAAAACGGTGCGCATTAATATGTTGTATCTTATAATCAGCGCAGGAAAAAACATTATTAATAAAAGCTGTATCATTATTACTAATAATTACTTTACATCCTTTTTGGATCAATATATCGCAGAGTTTTTTTAATCTAATGGTATCCTCTTTTTTAAAACCATACTTATTGTATGATGTAAAACCAGATGGCTCATAATCATAAGGTGGATCAAAGTAAACAACATCACCAAAAGAAGCATCTGAAACAGAGACTTCAAAATCTTCATTTTTTAATAAAATATCATTGTCATATAAGTAGTTGTGTAAAGCGTTAATTTTATCTTCATAGGTGAATCCTACGGTTTGATTAGTTCCTATAGGAACATTAAATTCCCCGTTAGAATTTACGCGATATAAACCATTATAACAAGTCTTGTTTAAAAAAATTATACGCGCAGCCCGTTGAGAAGGAGTTAGAGTTGTGTAAATATTAGGCTTACGGTCAAGGGATCTAATTTCATAATAAAAAGATCTGTCAAGATTAAATTCGCTATATAAACATTCTAAATTGTATATAAGGTCGCGAGAATTGTGTTTAATTTGATTATATACATTCATTAACTCATCATTAATGTCATTCAGAACCGATTTTTTGTATTCATATGTAAAACTAAGGGCCCCTCCTCCGACAAAAGGCTCATAAAGTTTTTTCTGAGAACGATTAAGTTCATCAAAATCAATATATTTGATTAATTCTGGGAGCAATAAACGCTTGCCACCTGCCCATTTAAGAATCGGTTCCATTTGTATTAAAGAAGTTATATACTCCTATGATTTCTTTAAGTTGAGATTTTGTTATTTTTTCTCGACGAGAAATTCGATTTTTATATGCCAACAAAGATTTTATATTAGATAAAAAATCTGTTTTTGTCTGTCTAGTTCCTAGTTCTATTAATTGTACCTGAAAAAGCGCAGACCAATTGTTTTGGTATGCAATAATATGGTATACTACATCTAAATCTACATAATCCCATATATCAACAGGGGTGGCATTTCCCTTATATTTTCGTGTTTCTTCCTCGGTTGCACGTTTAGAAATTATTGAAGTGCGCTGTGGCTCTGGTACGTAAAGCATTAACCAGTTTTGTTTGCTTGCAATACTTTGTTTAACTATGTTTACAAGAAACTTTTCAATCAATCCAATATACTCTTCAGCTTCAGGGTTGTTATCTGTGCAATTTTCGTCGATCCATGTTTGAAAATCGTGATTGATGAATTCAGATGTAGTACTGTTTAAAGCTACCTGTAATGTTCTCCAGGCTTTATTCTTTGCGGCACCGCCTTTTTCTTTTTTTATTTTTTCTACAGAGTCCTTATCCAAAGATAGAATTGTGTCAATTAGGGACAGTAGTAGTTTTTCACTCTTATTATATAACGAATGCCAATCGGTTATAACATCGATTTTTTCCTTTTGTAAAACAATGTTAACAATATCATTTATTATGCAAATAATAGCATACATGCAATTATTAATTGTAAGAAAACCATTACTGCCTTTATTCCATTCCTCAGAACAATAATCTTGTATGAGTTTTAAACACTTCAATAAAAATGGATAAAATAAATCCATAGTTTTTTGATTATCTTGCGGCCCATATTTTTCAAATGTTCCAGTTTTGTCAATGGTATTATTTTTCTTATATATATTAAAAAATGAAGATTTACTTAATGCCTCTTTTATATATTCAATTGTAATGCAGCGATGAGTGGTTTGAGTGTTTTCTCCTGTAATAATTCGACCATATAATGGTGAATTAGAATCTTCTCCTAGTTTTTGCGCAATATAAAGCAATAAAGAAAGGCGCCGTTCAGATGCATTTTTTGAATCCCATAATAAATCAATATTTAGTGTGTTGCGCAATGTTTTAGATACAGCTTTTTGATTTTCATTTATATCCATAAACATTTTAACTTGCAATTTTTTTTCTAAATTCACAAAAGCAACAACCGGTATCGAGTTTGTAGAGGCATATAAACTATCTGAATATCCATATAGCCGATGTTGGCCATCGATAATATAGGCAGATTGATATGTTGGCGGTAAATATAGAACACCAATTTTTGAAATAGACTCACTAAAATTGTTTGAAGATCTATCGAATTTTAGATCTGTTCCATTAGTGTCTATTGAAACAATTAGAGAGTTCGGGGAAAAACCGCCTTCATTAATATATTTTCTAACTTGTGCTAATCGCTCTTTTTTTATTAACCGTTGATATGTGGGCATAGAATCACGATTTGCATTTGTTCTATGCAAAACATATGCTATTTTTAATAAACGCTCTGGTTCAATAGAAAATGAATAATAAGTTAGTCCACCCATCTTCCCTTGAATAGCAGGGACCCTCGTTTCCATTTTAGAAACTTTTTGTTTGGAAAATAAATTACCTAGCAATTGAAATCTTGCAGCGGTTCCAAGATGATTAACAAGGTCTGAATAATATCTTATAACATCGGTGTCAAAATTTGCAATTTGCGAATCTTTCATTCTATTGGAATCCTGCGCCCCAATAATGTAGTTTTTTGTTGCAAAAATATATTTACATTTACGCCCGGGATATTGTTTTCTTATTTCTGAAAATAAACCGTTTTTTATCCCTGAAATTGCTTCAATATCCGTTTTCCAGCTATGAGAATTGTTTAAAGATTCAGTTGCTTTACATTCAATTAACAAACAAACCTCATCATCTATTGCAACAACATCTATTTGCTTTGTAAGATCATCATTTGAAGAATAAGCTAGTTTAAATTTATTCGTGAGGTTGAGAGTTTTGAAGCCCATTTTATAGAATAACATCCATACTTCATCCTCAAAAGCAGAACCTATTCTTTTAGCATGTTCCATTAAAGCATCGCCGTTTTTGTATTGTTTAAAAACACCCCACCCGGCAGCCTTTTTTGATTCAATTTCCGAAGCTTTTATTTTTTCGCGGACAGTAGGGAGCCCTCTCTTTTTATAAGTGTCATAAAGAGCCTCTCTTTCGCATAGTTCTTCCCAATTAGTCATCTTATCACCCGTATAAAAGTTATAGTTTGTCGTTGTACTTCAAGATTTGGATAAGCGCGTAGATTCTGTCGAGGTCGTCCTTGTTGAAATAGTCGATTGTGATACGACCCTTTTGGTCGTTGCCCACAAGTTTGACTTTGGTTGCGAATATGCGCTTCATATCGCCCACGAATTCTTTGAGTTCGAGCGGAAGAGCCTTTGTATCTCGCGGTCCTGACGGAATTGCTTTTCTTGTGAAGTAGAGGCGGACGCGGTTTTCGAGGTCGCGTACGGAAAGCTTGTTGTCGCAGGCTTGATTGGCGAGCGTAACGAGATAATCCTTGTCGTCGATGGAGATGAGAGTTCTTGCGTGTCCCGGCGAGAGTTTGCCCTCTCTCACCAAAGCCGTGACTTCCTCGGGAAGTTGCAAAAGGCGAAGAGTATTGGTGACGTACGGACGAGATTTACCGATACGGTTTGCCACTTCCTCTTGCGTAAGACCGTGGTTGTCCATAAGCTCGCGCATACCCTCTGCCGCTTCGATTGCATTGAGGTCTTCGCGGTGCAAGTTTTCGATGAGCGAGATTTCTTGGATTTGTTGCGGAGTAAATTCACGAATGATTGCAGGCACTTTTTTGAGCCCTGCAAGCAAACTTGCTCTGAAACGACGCTCGCCGGCGATGATGAGGTATCTTCCGCCGTCCGTTTTTACGAGAAGAAGAGGTTGCAAAACGCCGTACGTCGCAATGGACGTGGACATTTCTCTCAAACTGTCCTCGTCGAAAGTTTTTCTGGGCTGGTTGGGGTTGCGGTCGATGAGCGTGATGTCGATTTCCTGAGCCTGAATGTCGTCGGCAATATCGACTTTGACGTTTTCTTCATTGTCGTTGAAAAGTGCATTGAAGCCTTTTGTTCCGAGGCCGCCTTTTGTGTTTGCCATAAGTCACTCCTTAAACTTTGATATATATTCTTTTGCAAGATTTTTATACGCAATTGCGCCGGGGCAATTTTTGTCGTATTCGATTATAGGAACTCCGTATCCCGGAGCTTCCGCAAGACGCACGTTGCAAGGTATCGACGTCTCGAAAACGTTGCCTCTGAACGTTTGCCGTAGGGTATTTTCAACGTCGCGCGCAAGTTTTGTCCGCTTGCACATCGTCAGTAGTATTCCGCCAAGCCGCAGATTGTCGTTTAAATGCGTTTTGACAAGTCGCACGGTGTTGAGCAGTTGATTTAGTCCTTCGAGCGCAAAATACTCGCATTGAACGGGCACCATGACTTCGCCAGACGCGCACAGAGCGTTGATAAGCATCAAATTGATGCTGGGAGCGCAATCGATAAAAACAAAGTCGTAATCGTCTTTTACGCTGTTAAGCGTTGATTTCAAAACGATCTCGCGCTCGTTTTCGTTTGCAAGCTCGAGTTCCGCGCCCGCAAGATTGCGCGAGGACGGAATAAAATCGGTATATTTGCCCTTTCTTATACATCCTTTTGCGTTCCGCTTCGACATGGCGTCGTATATCGAATTTTCGATATTTTTGTCGAACACTCCCATCGCGCTTGTCGCATTGGCTTGCGGATCGAAGTCAACGAGCAAAGTTTTGTATCCCAGTGAGGCAATCGAGCATGCAAGGTTTACGCACGAAGTCGTCTTGCCCACGCCTCCCTTCTGATTTGCAAAGGATACGACATGCGCCATAAAAATAATATAGCATAGAAAGTTTATTTTTTCAACGGCGTTTCACAAAAAGTTTCACATAAAATAAAAATCGACGCAAACCTTTGGCGGTTTTTGTCGAAATTCATACGATTTAAAGAGGTTTTTTCTTTATCGTTCCGTACTGGCGTGGATACTGTTTCGGCGTCGGAGCGGTTTTCTCAAAGACAAGCAAGGCGCGATTTTCACCGTTGGCAAGATTTAAAGATTTTGTTTCGACGTGTTTTGCGTTGAGGATTTTGCAAGCGTTTTGCGACGTATCGAGTTCGCTCTCGTCGGTTTTGTAGGCGATAAATCTGCCTCCGACTTTCAAAAACGGCATGGCAAGTTCCAAAAGTATTTGAAGCGAGGACACCGCTCTTGCCGTTACGACATCGAATTTGCCGAACAAATCCCTCTTGTCCTCCGCTCTTGCGCTGACCGTCGAGAGGTTGCTTACGCCCAAAGTTTTTGCGCACGAGGCAAGAAATGTCATTTTCTTTGCGGTCGAGTCCAAAGCCGTGACGGATACGTCTTCTCTGGCAACGGCAATAGGCATGCTCGGAAAGCCCGCACCTGCGCCGATATCGAGAAGTTTCGCATTGTCGGGTATAAGAGATATGCCGGCAAGGGAATCCTCGATATGCTTTACGACAAAGTCCTTTTCTTCGGTTATCGCAGTGAGGTTGAACGCTTTGTTTTGTTCAACGACCATGCCGAAATATCCCTCGAGTTTGTCGAGCGCGTTTGGCGCGAGATTGACGCCGATTTCAGATAAACAGTCGTTGAGAAATGCTTTGTCCATAAAAACTCCTTTTTTATAGAATAGCATTTGTCGAAGTTTTTTTCAACGATATAAATCGCATTGGCGTATTAAAAAAACAATAAAATCTTATTATTTTTTGCAAATATTGAATATGGCGCGAAAACGTGCTAAAATATTGTAAATAAAATTTTGGGAGCGCAAGTATGAGAATTGCAATCATAACTGCTATGGCGGAAGAAACTCTGCCTATCTTCAAAAAACTCGGCAACGTCGTGGCGCAAAACACTATATCCGGCGTTGCTATAAGCCAAATCGAATACGACGGCGACACCATATATCTTGCAACGAGCGGCGTCGGTGAAATCAAAGCCGCGCTTGCGGTGCAACTGCTCGTGGATTTGTTCGACGTAGAAGCGGTGCTGAACTTCGGCTTTGTCGGCGCACTCAACAAAAATCTCGAACTTTGCGAGCTTGTCGTGCCAAGACGCGTGGTGCATTATCAATTCGACGTCACCGGCGTTGACACGGACAGAGTGGTCGGACAGTACAGCGGAATGAGCAGCAACTATTTTTATCTTGACGAAACACTTATTCACAACGCGCTTGCAAACATCGGCAAACAAATGAAACTCGTGACCGTCGCAAGCGGCGACGTGTTCGTCACAAAAAACGAGGACAAACACCGCCTTGCAAAAGAGTTCGGCGCGGATATTTGCGAGATGGAACTTGCAGGCATCGCAATTGCTTGCGAGAGAAACAACGTTCCGCTTTTTTCCGTCAAGGTTGTCAGCGATAAAGCGGACGAGGGCGCAAACGTGAGCTTCCTTTCTATCGTCGAAAAAGGCGTTGCCGGATACGAGAAAATCCTTCCCGAAATCCTCAAAGCGATAAAAGACGGCGCAACCGCCCTTCCTCCGATTAAGAATTGACGAATAGCGGAGCAAGAGTTTCAACGAAACAGAAAAATTCCCTAGGCGGTATAATGGTTTACAAGTAAACCATTATACCGCGTTTATTTTTACACAACCTCGGTGGTTTTCGTTATAGATGGCATTTTGTTTGGTTCTAAGTACATATAGGCGAAAGTGAAAGGAGTTTATTGCCGATGTAAAACAGAAGGATTTATTACCGATGTATAAACGTTGATTTATGGCGGTCTATTTGGATTTTGACTAATACGGAGAAGTTTTAGAATTAAGCGCTCATGTGATTTAAGCTCTTATAATAATATTTTGTTTGACTAGCAAATTAAATAAGCCCGAATGTTGAATAATAACGTTTTTGTCGATTATTAAGATAAATAAGCGGTCGTATTGTGGATAATAATGCTTTCGTTTTTTATTTAGAAAAACCGACAATTCAATTATAACGAATTAATATACTTGCCGAGACATCGATTAAGATTGCCAACGGTTTTCTTAAACGATTATGTATTTCTTACTGTCCGGCATTTTCGTATTCGGTGCGGACAATCCGTCGGAAAACAAATCGCAAACAAATAGAAATTCAAAAAAGCGTTTTCTACCAAGTTTGAATAAAAAAGGCAAAAGCACCGCCATGTCCGCATTGCTTTGATTAACAGACGTTTTCGCGGATTGTTGAAAGGATGGTGCGCCGAGGATATTTGATGTAATTGATTTCCGTGTTTGAGTGCCGCTACGCATATCGGAAGCTATTCTTTTTTTCACACCGAACAATGCATGAATTATGTCTGAGTGTCTTTATAAACACCGAACGCCATTTCAATACCCGACACCTAGATTACCGGGCGGCTACGCCTTACAAATATTGTTCGGACTGTTATGGTGAGTTTATTAACGTTATCTTGGGCGGTCGGCATTATTCGGTTTGGCTGGCACGCGACATTGTCGTTTTACCGAATATGAGTTATTATATTATCAACGCAATAAAGCCTTATAAACAATGCGTGCCACGTTTCACATAAAACATCGGGCTTGGATTTTTCAAATTCGACTATCGAGAATGCCTAATTATCTCATCGATCAACAGGCAAAGATAAAGTAATATCGTATTCAGCATGACAGCAATGATTAAAATAAAGTTTTTGTACTATCCCTATCCCTATCCCTATCCCTATCCCTATCCCTATCCCTATCCCTATCCCTATCCTGTATATTCTTTTGGAGCAAAAAATTAAACCCTAGATTTAATATAAACAAATTGTAAAGTGTGTATTTTTAAAACGATGACGTTTCAAACAAAATACAAGCCCATCGAAAAATTATTAATTTATAGTATTGCCTTGATTGTTTCACGTGTAACCTTATAGAAAATCAAAAATTTTTCCTATAAATCTAAACAAATTCAGATTTCAGGTTGGCCACGGACAACAACGTAAGCAGGGCGAGCAGCAGACGAACCAATGTAACAAAAAAAGAAAACAATACTCCGACCAAAGAGCGACGAGAGCGAAACGCAAATCAAAAAAGTGTAAACTAAACATCGAACGATTTCAAAAACAAAGCCGAATATTCAACAAAGACAAACGAACTATGTTTGACTATAATCGAATTGACCAATAAAACTCAGTGATTGTTTCACGTGTAACATTTTAGATAATATAGCAAAATTGCCACTAAACAGTGGAATAATAGCGTGATTTTTGAATAAATAAGAGTTTGCAAAAATGGTAAAGTTGGAGTGAAAAGTTCAAATAAAAAGAGGGCATGGTCTCAAATCAAAACATGCCGCTACGTTCGCTATAGGTTTGATTGCCTAACTCGGTGCAATCGGTGGTGGTTGTGCGTTAAAACAAAAAGGATCTTTGCCGAAACGACATGGAAGTACCGTATAAAACCAGCACATGTCATCGTTTGTGTTTGGATAACAAGCACCACCTAAACAACACTCTCAACGGTGCGATATATCGCGAAAAACGATTTAAAATAGCTATGTTTCACGTGGAACAATTTGATTTTCGGCATCGGTTTCACGTGAAACGAAAAACGCTAGAACCCTACTAAATAGTGGCGTTTTCTCGGCTTTTTATGGGCATTTCGGGAAAATCGCGTCTTTCTCCATGTAAAATTGTATAGAAAATATTCGCGCTTTCACCTGAATTTTTCGCGCTGTTTTGTTTCTCGATTTTTCTATATTTTTTTTGCTGTTTCACACAAAATCTATAAGATTTATAACCGTAGGATTTTTAGCGTAGTTATTGATATGCTGCGCTTCTTTTTGAGTATTTATTATCGCGTGTTTTTCGATAAGTACTTATGCGTATTCGCTGATTTTTTGTGGTGTATGTTTAATCTGTCTTAAAACGATTACGCACGGATAATATGTTTGATTTTGTACCTAACTTATATTTGTGTTGCTATTGCAATAATTGATTTTGATGTGTGCTTTGTTTTATGGCTTTTTGCCACTGTTTAGTGGCGTTTCACGTCGAACAAAATTTCCACATATAAACATATCCACATCCCTATTTGACGTCTGAAAAACAAGACGCTAGAAAATATTGCTGTAAAACGGTTAACAAGTATATCAATACGATTTTAAAATAATACTCCGCACCCGATTTAATTTTCGAATACGGAGTATTGTTTACGCGATAATTTGCATGTACGTTGCGACTAGAAACAGTATCGGCCCGACAAGCACGAAAACATGGAACAAGCAATGCACGTAGCGTTTGTGCACTCCGAACACCGCCGCACCCAGCAAGCAAGACGCCAATCCTGCAAGATAGACGAAACTCGTCGCTTGCGATATTCCCTTTTGCGAGAAATAAGCCGTGAAGAATGCCGCAAACATCAATCCGCCGATGACGAAGGTGGACGCAACGGACACCTTTCTGAATATATCGAATCTGTAAAGACAAAGGACGAAGATCACCGCTGCGATTGCAAACGACACTCCGAAGGCAACATAACCGTATATGCTTCCGTACATAAGGCAAGTTGCCGTGGCGCAAGCTATCACGTTCAGGTTGACGGCGGGGAAATCAAGCGTTCTCCACGTCGGTTTCTTTTTCATGTCCGATACGCCGTGGTATGTTGCCGATACACTGAACTCTATCGCGATGAGCGCGCACGAAAGTACCGCCGTTGCGTATGCCGCGGGCGTTGTCGCTTTCAAAAGCATAAAAATCATAAATACGAGGGCTACGACCGCTCCGAGAGCATGTGAAATCGAATTGAACAACTCTTCTTTCGGAGTGTAATAAACAAGCCCGTTGTCTTTGTAGATTTGTTTGAGTTCGTCGGTGTTCGGCGGAGTTTTCAAAGCTTCTTTGATATTCATATTTGATATAGTAAAGTAAAAACGCTTCTAGGGCAAGCGATAATTTGGTCGAACGACAAAAAATCGTATTTTCGCAAAGCTCGTCGAAAAATTTATTTTTAATCTTTCAACCGCCGGTGTATGTGTGAGCCGTTTTTATAAATTATGTTTTGCTATTGTTGTTTGATGACGGCTTGATTTTTAATTCGGGTTTTCAAATCGGTGTTATCCGTTATGTTGTCAAACGCCCGAAAATCGCGCAAAAAGCAGGGTTTGAGGAATCTCATTATACGATGCTCAAAACGCGTGCATGCCGCCTTTTATCGCCCCAGAAAAGAAATTTGACAAAAACTCTTGATATTTTGATTATAAATTGTTATAATATTTTTACTTATTATTATTGAAATAATAATATATTACTACTAAAATATATTTTATTTAGGAGGAAAAATGGCAGAAGAAGTCAAACACAGTTATGACGCCGGCGACATTCAGGTTCTGGAAGGGCTCGATCCCGTCAGAAAACGCCCCGGCATGTATATCGGTTCGACGGACGTGAGAGGTTTGCATCACCTTGTCACCGAAGTCGTTGACAACTCCATCGACGAAGCGCTTGCCGGCTACTGCACGCACATCGTTGTGGAAATCCTCAAAGACGGCGCGATTCGCGTCACCGACAACGGAAGAGGCATCCCCACCGGCATTATCGAAAAGGAAGGCAAATCGGCGGTTGAAGTCGTTTTGACAAAGCTCCACGCAGGCGGAAAATTCGGCAGCGGCGGCTACAAAATATCGGGCGGTTTGCACGGCGTGGGCGTATCCTGCGTCAACGCTTTGAGCGAATGGTTGGTTGCCGAAGTCAGACAAAACGGCAAACTTTATCGCATCCGCTTCAATCGCGGTATTGCCGAAAGACCTTTGGCGGTCGTTGGCGAGGCAAGCGACACCGGCACGACGGTTACGTTTTATCCCGATGCGGAGATTTTTGAAACGCTTGAATTTAATTACGACACGATGAAAACTCGTCTTCGCGAACTTGCTTACCTCAACAAGGGGCTTACAATCGAACTTGCGGACGAGCGTATAGAACCCGAGCGCAGAGAGGTGTTCCGCTACGACGGCGGTATCGTGTCTTTCGTCGAAGAGATGAACAAGACCAAGGAAACCATTTTCCCCGAGGTTATTTACTTTGACGAGAAATACGTTGACAGTGAAATCGAAGTGGCAATGCAATACAACGACAGCTATTCGGACACGATTCTGGCGTTTGCAAACAACATAAACACCGAGGAGGGCGGCACGCATCTTGACGGCTTCAAAGCCTCTTTGACGAAGATAATCAACGATTACGGCTCCAAGGCGGGCATACTTAAAGGAAGCGAGAAATTGAGCGGTGAGGACGTCAGAGAAGGTCTTACGGCAGTCATCTCAGTCAAGCTCGCAGAGCCTCAATTCGAGGGACAAACAAAAACTAAACTCGGCAACAGCAGTATGCGCCAGGCGGTGGCAAAGGGCGTTGCGGAAGGTTTCGGCACGTATCTGGAAGAGCATCCCAGAGAAGCGAAGGAGCTTGTGCTTAAAACCATCACGGCGCAAAGAGCGAGAGAAGCCGCGCGTATGGCAAGAGAGAGCGCAAGAAGAAAGAGCGCGCTTGAAAGCACCACGCTCCCCGGCAAACTTGCGGACTGCACCGACAAAGATCCCAAAAACTGCGAAATTTATCTCGTCGAGGGCGATTCGGCAGGCGGCAGTGCAAAGCAAGGCAGAGACAGACGTTTCCAAGCCATTCTTCCTTTGAGAGGCAAGATCCTCAACGTTGAAAAAGCAGCGCTCCACAGAGTGCTGGAAAACGAAGAAATCAAGGCGATGATCACCGCTTTCGGATGCGGAATCAACGCCGAATACGACGAATCAAAGCTCCGCTACAATCGTATCATCTGCATGACCGATGCCGATGTGGACGGCAGCCACATTCGTATTTTGATGCTCACGTTTTTGTTTAGATTTATGCGTCCGCTTATCGAAAACGGCCACGTATTTATCGCTCTTCCGCCTCTTTACAAGATCGCAAAGGGCAAGCAAGAGCAATATTTCTACGACGACGAGAGTTTGGAAGCATACTACAACGAGTTCGGCAGAAAGAGCGGTGAACTTCAACGCTACAAAGGTCTTGGCGAGATGAACCCCGAACAACTTTGGGAAACCACCATGGATCCTCAAAAACGTACGCTCTTGAAGGTTACGATGGAAGACGCGATCGAAGCGGACACGCTCTTCTCCATCCTCATGGGCGAGCAACCCGAACTTCGTCGCGAATTTATCGAGCAAAACGCAAAACTCGTGACCGATCTCGACGTATAAGGAGGCAGTTATGGCGAACATAAGAGACGACAAAAACAACGAATATATTCAACATATAGCCAACTCCACCGTCAAAGACGTGGAAATCAACGGCGAGCTTAAAAAGTCCTTTATCGCATACGCGATGGCGGTCAACGTATCCCGTGCAATCCCCGACGTAAGAGACGGTTTGAAACCCGTTCACAGACGTATTCTTTACGCTATGAGCGAACTCGGACTGACTCCCGACAAGCCCTATCGTAAGTGCGCTATGGTCGTCGGTGAAGTGCTTGGTAAATACCATCCCCACGGCGACAGCTCCGTTTACGACGCAATGGTGCGTCTTGCGCAAGACTTTTCAATCCGTTGCCCGCTTATCGACGGACACGGCAACTTCGGTTCTATCGACGGCGATCCGGCGGCGGCATATCGTTATACGGAAGCTCGCCTTTCCAAAATCGCGCTTGAAATGATCCGCGACATCGACAAAAAGACGGTTGATTTCTATCCCAACTTCGACGACACGCGCGAACAACCCGTCGTGCTGCCTTCAAGATTCCCCAACTTGCTCGTAAACGGCTCGGACGGTATCGCGGTCGGTATGGCAACGTCCATTCCCCCTCACAATCTCGGAGAGGTTATAGACGCTTCCGTCGCGCTCTTGCAAAATCCCGACGCAACCGTTGACGATCTTATGGAATATATCCCTGCTCCCGACTTCCCGACGGGCGCGTTGGTGCTTGGCAGACATTCCATCAAACAAGCGTATCGCACCGGCAGAGGCGCATGCGTGCTTCGCGCAAAGGCGGAAATCGAAGAGATGGCAAACGGCAAGAGCCGCATTGTCGTCACCGAGATACCGTATCAGGTAAACAAGGCGAAACTTATTGAAAACATCGCAGACCAAGTCAAAGACAAACGTCTCGAAGGCATCAGCGATTTGAGAGAAGAAACGGACAGACACGGCATGCGTATCGTCATCGAACTCAAAAAGGACGTCAACGCACAAGTGCTTCTCAACCAACTCTACAAGCAAACGCAAATGCAAACCACGTTCAGCATGATTATGCTCGCTCTCGTGGACGGTGTGCCTCGCGTGCTCAATCTCAAAGAGATTTTGGAGTGTTATATCGCTCACCAAAAAGACGTTATCGTGCGCAGAACCCGTTTCGATTTGGAAAAGGCGCAAGAAAGACAACATATTTTGCTCGGTTTGCACATCGCTCTTGAAAACATCGACGCTATCGTCGAGCTTTTGAAGAAGTCCCGCGACAGACAAGACGCTATCGCAAAACTCATCGAAAACTACGGGCTCAGCGACAAACAGGCGGCGGCAATCCTCGATATGCGTTTGCAACGCTTGACGGGACTCGAAGTTGAAAAAATCAACGCGGAACTCGAAGACCTCGACAAGCAAATCGCCTACTTCAACATGGTGCTTTCAAGCGACGAGGAAGTCAAAAACATCATCATCAAGGAAATGACCGACATCAAGGCGCAATACAACACGCCCAGAATGAGCGAACTCACCTACGATTACGGCGACATCGACATCGAAGACCTTATCGAAAAAGAGGACGTGGTTATCTCCATGACGCACGGCGGATACATCAAACGCATGCCGGTTGCCGAATACAAAGCGCAACACAGAGGCGGCATGGGTATCACCGCTCACAAGGCAAAGGACGAGGATTTCGTTGAAAGAATCTTCACGTCTAACACGCACGAGAGAATAATGTTCTTCACCAACAGAGGCAAGGTGTTCACGCTCAAAGCCTACGAGATTCCCGAAGCAACGCGCAACGCACGCGGCAGAGCGGCGGTCAACCTCTTGCAACTCGAACAAGGCGAAAAGATACAAGCGTTCTTGCAAATGCCCGAAGATAGAGAAGGCAAGTTCCTCATGCTCGCAACGAAGAAAGGCCTTATCAAAAAGACTCCTCTCGAAGAATACGATTCCATCAAGCGCAACGGCAAGATAGCAATCAAGTTCAACGATGACGACGAGCTTATCGGAGCGGTCATCACCACCGGCAACGAAAGCGGCTATATCGTCCGCTATACCTTCACGGAGGAATAAACGCTTTCTCTCGGCAGGGCAGAACGTGCCCCGTCCGCCTGCCGCAATACGCTCACTCACGCCACGGAGGTATCGCCATGCCCCTGCATATTGTC
>ENA-ORPK01001497-ORPK01001497.1-human-gut-metagenome-genome-assembly--contig:-NODE-1497-length-18225-cov-12.445735_pt1 | contig 18225 bp, 22 predicted proteins | sample MGYA00242139_ERZ509068 | MGnify/ENA primary metagenome ERZ509068 (study PRJEB26280, sample SAMEA2338687) | human gut metagenome | biome: human gut; feature: human-associated habitat; material: faeces... | reverse complement strand
GATAGGGCCATTAAGTCGGACAGAGCAAAAGTCGTTATGACCGCAGGCTGTATTTTGATAACCTTTGACATCCCGAATTATATTTACATCCTTAGGGAGATAGGCAACTCAGAATTATGCAATATCAGGAGTGGCACATTTGGCACTCACATATTTCTGCAATCTCTCCCCCCCTTGACGCAGCATCTCACTATCTGGCAGATTTGCAATAATAGCCTCAATATATCCTTTATCCCGAATCCGCTGCAAAGTCCAAGCATAATTCACATCATATACCCACATCAACCGCACTAACTTCCTATCTTCATTGGTGCGAATCATAGTATAATCCACCTGCTCTCCTCTCACAAATTTCTCCAAGAAGCCTGGAGCAAATACCCCCATCTCCCCAGTAGCATCTCCATTAGGCCCCTTCATAAATTTGCGAATAGCCGCAGACTGGCCCTCTGCATCGGGATTAGCTGTAAGATAGGGAGCCAACACCCGGAAAATATCCAGCTTATCTGCATCCCGAATGATTTTGGCAAATAGCAAATGCCTTTTATCCGGTGCTGGAGCAATTTCTTTTTTATTATGATTCTTAATGGCAAAAAGCACCAAATCCTTTTCCTCCTGCCCCAGCAAATCATAAAAAGGCAGCTCCTGAATTACCTTTACTCCCAAGTCAGCATGATCCTCAGATTTGGCATCCACAAAGGTCTTATATAACTGCCACTGACGGAACCTGCCCACATCATGGAGTAAGCCTATCAGCTCTGCCAAATCCACATCATGAGAAGACAATTGCAAATGCAGAGCCAGTTGTCTGGCATTGGTCGTAACATAGCCAGTATGCTTTTCCTTCATCTGGATACCAAACATAATATCCTTATCCTCACAGTAAAAAGACTTCATATATGCTTCCATCCACTGATGGGCTGTGTGTAAAACTTCTTTCATATTCTCTACCTCCTAATTGAAAATTCTAACAGAAAAATACTCATAGTCAATGACCAATAGTTTATTGTATAATATAATTAAGATTTTATTCGGCACAATCTAACGCAAAGGATGATAAATATGAAACTAGGCATTGTTGGTTCCGGTGGCATTGTTAAGGATGTGTTAATAGCTCTAAAGCCTATTAACACCATAGAGATACAGGCTATCTGGGTGCGCCCCCACAGTGAGGCCAAGGGACAGGCCTTGGCACAGGAGAATAATATTCCCCAAGTCTATACTGATTATGAAGCCTTTCTTAAGCAGGCAGATATAGACACCGCATATATTGCCCTAGTAAACAGTGCTCATTATGAGTATGCCAAAAAGGCCTTGCTGGCTGGACATAATGTTATTGTAGAAAAGCCCTTTGCCTCCAATCTTGGAGAGGTGCAGGAGCTGGTTCAGCTGGCCAAGGAAAAGAACCTGTTTCTCTGGGAGGCGGTTTCCCTGCTTCATATGCCAAATTTCCGCAAGCTGCAGGAGCTGTTGCTAAAGCTTGGGCCTATCCGCATGGTACAGGCCAATTACTCCCAGTATTCCAGCCGCTATGACAAATATCTAGCTGGTACAGTACTGCCAGCCTTTGATCCCCAGCTTTCCGGTGGTGCTCTATACGATATAAATATTTATAATCTGAATTTGATTATTGGCCTCTTTGGTGCCCCTAATAGCCTTATTTATCAAGCTCACAAAGGCTTTAACGGCATTGATACCTCTGGTGTAGTACTAATGAGCTATCCTGAATTTCAGGCTCTGGCCATTGGGGCCAAAGACTCTGGCAGTCCCAGCACCTGTCTTATTCAAGGAGAAAAGGGCTGGCTAAAGGTGGAAACCGCTCCCAACCAGCTAGAGAAAATTGCTTGTCAAATCCGTTGCGAGGATAAAGTTCGAGAGTATGCCCTAAACCAATATCCTCACCGCCTTAGTCACGAATTTGTGGCTTTCGCTGCCATGCTGGCTAACAAGGATTTTGCCGGCAGGGATTTGTATCTAAATATTTCCCTACAGGTGGCAAAAGCCGCAGAAAAAGCCCGTAAACAAGCTGGTATCAGCTTCCCTGCTGACCTGTCAGCCAACTAACTAAGAGATAAACTTACCAATATGACCTACCAAAGGAGGCCATTACCGTGTCAATGCATATCAAAAACAATATGGATTCCCTGAGAATCCAAAATATTCTTACCGCCAATACCAAAAAGACTCAATCCCAGCTAGGGAAAATCGCCTCTGGCTTGAAAATCAACGGAGCGGCAGATGATGCCTCTGGCTACGCCATTTCCGAGGGTATGCGGGTACAGATTCGCGCTCTGTCCCAGGCGGAGCAAAATGCCCAGAACGGCACCAGTATGATGAAGGTGGCTGAGGGGGCTGTCAGCTCTACCGTGGATATTATCCGCACCATGAAGGAAAAAGCCATTAATGCCGCCAATGACACCAATACAGATGCAGACAGGCAGATTATCCAAAAGGAATTTAATCAGATGATTGACCAAATTGACGATAATGCCCATGTAACCTACAATGGCAAATATCTAATAGACGGTTCCAAAAATCATGCTATTAAAGCAACAGCTACGGTTTTTGCCAATGATTATCTTTCTGCGCCAGATAACCTTCCGAACAATGGTCGTAAATTAACAGATTTCACGGACAAAAATGGAGAAAATCTTGGCATTCTTGCCTCCGACAAGATTACTATTTCCGTAGTACAGAATGGTAAAACCTATACCAGAACCTATGATGTTGCCGAAAATGCTCTAGCAAATATGTTTTCCGGCGGTGGTATCCTGGATAAAGATGGCAAAAAGGTTGCCAATAGTGTTTGGGAGGATATAAAACAAGATGGCTTTATAGGTCATCTTAACTTCTTTGACAACCAGGAATATTATGGATATGATGGTTTTGACAATAAAGTATCTCCCCCTAGCGGAAAAAAGACTACTACCATTACTGTAGGAATTGCCAATTTTGGCAATCCTCCCATATTAGATGAAATTGAATGTGGCCTGAAACAGCAACTGGGTGGCATTACCTTTTCCATCACCGACCGGGATGGCAAGGTCAAAACCTCAACCAATGCCAAGCTGAATCAATTCCATGAGGTTCTGCGGGCTCAGAATGCTTCTGAAGATAATGCTTTGGTACTCCAAATAGGCAGTAAAGCCAATCAGTCCATCAAGGTAGGCCTGACAGATATGCGTGCTCATGCTCTGGCTCTCCGTGGCAGTGATGGCTCCTATGTCAGCTTGTCCAATCAAGCTAACGCCAATGCGGCTATTGAGGTGCTGGACAATGCCCTGTCCAAGGCACTGGACCAGCAAACCACCATTGGTGCCATCCAGAGCAGGCTTAGCTATACCATTGACAATATTGTTACCGCCCGTACCAATATTCAGTCAGCAGAATCCGTAATCCGGGATGCTGATATGGCCAAGGAAATGACCTCCTACACTAGAGAAAACCTCCTTAGTCAGGCAGCTCAATCCATGCTGGCTCAATCCAATCAGCAAAGCTCCAATGTACTGTCCCTGCTGCAGTAGTACAATTTTGCTTGTTAATTACTCATCTTCTTCCATTCTATTACACCCGAAAAGGGCCTGCTCCAAAAAGTGGAGCAGGCCCTTTATTTATTCAGGTTTTAGTGAGATTGAATTTATCCGCTAATGCTGTAGATTAGAGGAGACCAATGAGATGGCCTACAATACCTACGGCAAACAGAGCGATGATGATAATAATTGGGGATACGCCCTTCTTCAGCAGCCACATGCACAGGAGAGTCAGCAGCAGCGGAGTCAAACCTGGAATCAAAGCATCCAAGTTATTCTGCAGGGTAGTAACCTTGATTGGCTCCAAGGACATACCGGAAGCAACCTGCTGGAAGGCCATCTTGATGCCTTCGCCCCCTGCAGGCAGCTGATCCCACTCAATATATGCACCCTTGGAAAGCTGAATGCTGGAAACCACAGGCGCAAATTTTATGCTAACCCACCGTTGAACCAGAGCACCCAGGACAAACATACCCAAGATAGAAGCACCGCGGGTAATATTCTCCAAGAGCTTGCCAGACATATTCTCGGTAATCCGGCCACCAACTTTGTAACCGAACTCCTGAGTGTACCACAGGAAGCCCAGACGAATTATGTTCCACAGAAGGAAGAACAGAATAGGACCAAGCATATTGCCGTCCATAGCAATAGATGCACACATTGCACCCAGAATAGGACGGAGGGTGAACCAGAATACAGGGTCGCCAATACCAGCCAGAGGGCCCATCATACCAACCTTAACACCCTGAATAGCAGCATCATCTACAGGAGCACCATTAGCTCTCTCCTGCTCCAAGGCCAGGTTTACACCGATAATAGGGGCAGCCACATATGGATGAGTGTTAAAGAACTCCATATGACGCTTCAATGCAGCAATCTGCTCAGTCTTTTCCTTGTACAGCTTCTTGATAGCTGGAATCATCAAAAAGGCATAACCGCCGTTCTGCATACGCTCATAGTTCCAGGATGCCTGTAAAAACTGGGAACGCAGGCAAACCTTCAAACGATCAGACTTACTTAAAGTATTCTTATTATCTGCCATGTCAATCACCACTTTCTAATCAATAATCATCCAAAATATCACCTATAGGATCGTTGGAACCGCCGTTACCGCCGTTTCCACCGCCACCGCCGTTGTTCAGCAGGTGGAGATAGATGAATACAATAGCCATGGCAATAGCGCCAAGGGAAATAAGGGTGATTTCAGTCAAAGCAGCTACGCAGAAGCCCAGGATAAGGAATGCCCAGGTTTCCTTGTTGGCAATCATATTGATAACCATGGCATAACCTACAGCAACAACCATGCCGCCGCCGATGGCCATACCAGTGGTGAGCCACTCAGGAATGGACTGCAAACCTGCCTGTACAACATCAGCAGGAACAAAGCACAAAGCTACAGCTGGGATGGCAATACGCAAGCCCTGCATAATTACTGCAACAACCTGCCAGAACTCCATAGCACCAAAGTTGCCCTTCTCAGCTGCGCCATCCATCAAATGTGCGATAGGTACAGAAAGAGTACGAACAATCATGGTGGTGAACAAACCAGCAACTGCCAAAGGAATTGCAATACCAATAGCAGTAGGCACACCGGCAACACCCTGGCCGCCCTGTACCAAAATGATAGCAGATGCTACAGAAGCAAAGGCAGCATCAGGTGCTACAGCGGCACCAATGTTAGCCCAGCCCAGAGCAATCATCTGCAAAGTACCACCCAGAATAATACATGGAACTGGGTCACCAGCTACAATACCAACCAGTGTGCAGGCCAGTATTGGCTGATGGAATTCAAACTGATCAAGTACGCTCTCCATACCAGCCAGGAGCGCTACTATTATAATACCAATTATGGTAAAAGTACCCATAATATAACCTCCAAATCAATATTTAGATAAACCTTTATAAGTAAATATTATTTCAGCTCAGCTTCTGCCTTCTGCAGGAGAGCATCAAGGTTATCCTGGCCATCAGCTGGAACTTTACGCACATCAAACTTGATACCCAGCTGCTCCAGCTCCTTAAAGGTAGCTACATCTTCCTTGCCCATGGAAATAACCTTGTTTACCAGCACCTTGCCCACGGAGTGAGCCATGGAACCGATATTCAGAGTCTTAATATTGACACCGCCCTTGATAACGGTCAGAGCATCCTCTGGATTCTCAAAAAGAAGCATTGCCTTGGTAGCACCAAAACGAGGATCTTTCTCTACCTCGATGAGCTTCTTCAAAGGAATTACATGAGCCTTTACCCCTGGAGGCGCAGCCTTGGTAATCAAACCCTTGCGCAGTTCATCCTTGGATACAGCGTCAGATACAACGATAATACGATCTGGCTTAACGCTCTTGGTCCAAGCAGTTGCTACCTGACCATGAAGCAGACGGGAATCTACGCGAGCCAGTACATATTTGATATGACCGTCTCCCAGAACAGTTCCCGGTGGAATTGCCCCTGTAGGTGCAGCAGCAGCAGTAGCAGCAGCCTGTACAGGTGCTGGCTCCAGAGACTCAGGCATTACGCTAACAGCCTCTCTGGATGGAGCAATAATGTTCTTGGCAATTTCGTGAGCTGGCATATTCTCGTCACCCATGCGCTCACCCAAAGCACCAATCAACATTGGCAGGCTCAGGCCTGTTACAATTGCCCACTTATCCTCATGCCCTTTCAGTACGGCACTGGACTGATTGAAAGGAGTGCCTCCCAGTAAATCTACCAGGAATAAAACCTCCTCCTTGTTGGAAAGAGTGTTTACAGCAGCTTCCAGCTTGGCACGGAAGCTATCTGGGCCGTCCTCTGGCAACAGTGTTACTGCAACCAGATCCTCCTGAGGTCCGAAAACCATGCCGGCGGACTGCTTTACACCCTCTGCCAGCCCACCATGGCTGGTCAAAATTATCCCTGTCATATTTGTCCTCCCCCTCTGACAGAAAATACTACGATATTCCCATTCTTTACTCCAATATCTAAGTTGATACCGTTGTAAAAAATAAGAATCAATTGCAGTTGTTTTCACAACCTTGACTCATTATAGCACAGTTTTCATATTTCATAAACATTTATTATGAGAAATTTATTATTTTCTATATTTGACATTTGTTCATTTGTTCATTTGTTCATTTGTTCATTTGTATGAATTTTACTTAATTATACATATACAGTCAATTTATTTCACTTAAATAATGACATTTTTTCAAAAAACAATGCTTATTCTTCTGCTTATTTGGCCATTTGATAATTCTTATCAATTTTATTTGCAAACATCTCTGTGCTCGTAAACATCAATGTATTTCAAATTGTTTCTGCAACAACGCAAAACTTCTTACATATTTTAATTCTTGCTTTGACAAAAAGTTATATTTTTTCTATAATAAAACTATACTTTTGTTGGTATTAACCCGCAAGAAATCATAAAGAAAGGATGTATTTTATGCTTTATCCATTACTTATGCAGGCTCCTGTCAAGGACTATATTTGGGGTGGCACCCGTCTAAGAGAAAAATACAACAAGGTATCTACCGCTGACAAGCTGGCTGAAAGCTGGGAGCTTTCCTGCCATCCTGCCGGGCCTAGTGTTATTGCCAATGGCCCAGCCAAAGGCGAAACTCTGGAGCAATATCTGGAGAAAAATGGCATGGAATTATTGGGAACCAAAGGCAAGGACTGCAAGAACTTTCCTATTATGATTAAGCTCATTGATGCCAAGGATAATCTGTCCGTACAGGTGCATCCAGATGATGCCTATGCCCTGAAAAACGAAGGGGAGCTGGGCAAAACCGAAATGTGGTATATTATTGACGCCGAGCCTGGTGCTGAACTGCTCTACGGTGTAGAAAAGGAAATCACTCGTCAGGAACTGGCTGACAGCTTGAAGAATGGCACTATTACCGAAATCTGCCATCATGCACCAGTAAAAAAAGGCGATGTCTTCTTTATTCCAGCCGGCACCATTCACGCCATCGGCAAGGGCATCCTGCTGGCAGAGGTACAGGAAAATTCCAACACCACCTATCGCCTTTACGACTATGGCCGTGTAGGCAATGACGGCAAACCTCGTCAGCTCCATGTACAGCAAGGTACTGAGGTGTGCAGTCTGAAGCCTCTGCCACTGGTGGATAAGCGTCAGCAGGCAGCACTTTCCTCTGATTGCACCGCAGAGCTGTTGGTAAGCTGTGAATATTTCAACACCTACAGCATTGAACTATCTGGCGCCAACCATCTCAAGGCAGACAATGAAAGCTTCCACACCTTCACTGTACTAGAGGGAAGTCTATTGTTGACTCACCAGGGAGAAAAGCTCCCTATGGAAGCCGGCCAAAGCGTGTTCCTGCCAGCCAATATGGGAGAGTACACCATTGAGGGCCAAGCTCACCTTATCTTTACCACACTTTAATAATTTCCCCAAAAACGTATACAGCAAAAAACCACAGCTACGAATAACTGTGGTTTTATTATGCTTAGTTATGAGTCGTGTCTTATGCACGGAACTTGCGCTTGCGGGCTGCCTCAGACTTCTTCTTACGGCGTACGCTTGGCTTCTCATAGTGCTCGCGCTTTCTAACCTCTGCCAAAGTACCAGCCTTCTGGCTCATACGCTTGAATCTACGCAGTGCGCTATCAATGGTCTCGTTCTTACCAACCTTAATCTCGTTTGCCATCTATTTTTCCCCCCCTCCAATTGACTTGGGAGTGTATTTTACAACTACACCTTAATAGTATAACAAAATATCCTATATAATGTCAAATCATATAGTAATATTTTTGCTAAGCATTCTCAATATGCTTATGGCCTTGTCTACATCAGCCTGGAGGCCACTGCATGGAACGACCGCCCAACACATGGAAATGCAAATGCTTTACGGTCTGACCGCCCTCGTCGCCAGTATTGGCCACCACACGGAAGCCCTTATCCAGCTTGTTTTCCTTGGCAATCTGAGGAATAACCTCACAGAGAATATGACCTGCCAACTCCTTGTCTGCAGCAGTCAGAGCACCAACACTCTCCACATGCTTCTTAGGAATTACCAAAGCGTGAAAAGGTGCCTGTGGCTCCAAATCCTTAAAGGCCAATACCTGCTCATCCTCATATACTACTGTAGAAGGAATCTCCTTGGCTGCAATCTTGCAAAAAATACAATCTGCCATCTTTGTACACCTCCCCGCTTTTATCAATCAAATTTGAACTGCACTAACTATTTTACCATAAACCCCGTCTTTGTACAATCTTTGCAGGGAAACATGATAAATTTCTCCTAATTCCACCTTGTCATCAGTATATACCCTGATATAGGTATCCGTCAGTCCATTGGACTGGCCCTCATGGCAGGTTTCAAATAATACCTGCTGGGTTGTCCCCAGATACTCGTTGCAGAAAGCCTCAGACATTTCCTCCCCCAGCTTTTGCAAGCGATGAACCCTATCCTTTTTCACCGGATCTGGCACCTGATTAGGCATAGAAGCCGCTGGAGTACCAGTACGAGGAGAATATGGGAATACATGCATCCTTGCAAAACGCAGACTGCGGATATACTCCAGACTTTCAGCAAACATTTCCTCTGTTTCCCCCGGAAAACCAACTATTATATCTGTGGAAACAGCTGCTCCCGGCACAGCCTGCCTTACCTGTGCCAACAAATGGGCAAATTCCTCTCTATTATAATGGCGGTTCATTTTTTCCAACACATAATCAGAGCCTGCCTGCAAAGGCAAATGGAGGTGATGGCTGAAACGTGGATGCTCCCGCAAAAGCTCCAGAAGCTCTGGAGACAACTCGATGGATTCCAAGGAGCTAACACGCAATCTTCGCAGACCGGGCAAGTCCAGCACAGCTCTAGCTGCATCAGCCAAATCCGTACCATCCTTGAAATCCCGTCCATAGGCCCCTAGATGAATACCAGTAAAAACTATTTCCTTGAAACCATTGGCCAACAGCTTCTCTGCTTCCCGGCGAATGCTGGCCAAAGGTCTAGAACGCAAAGGGCCTCTAGTATAAGGAATAATACAATAGCTGCAGAAATTGGTACATCCCTCCTGAATTTTTAGAAAGGCTCTGGTGCGGGTAGGCATATCTAAAATAGGAATATCCTCAAACTCCCGTACCTTCATAATATCCGTTACACCGTCAATAATCCTGCCATTACCTGCTATAGCCTGCTCCACATATTCCACAATCCGGGAACGATTGGCCGTGCCCAGCACCACTCTAACTCCCTCAATGGCCTTGATTTGTTCCGGAGCAATCTGAGCATAGCAGCCAGTAACAGCAATAATAGCCTCAGGATTCTGCCGCTGTACCCTGCGAATCAACTGGCGGGATTTTTTATCCCCCAGACTGGTAACAGAGCAGGTGTTGATAACATAAATATCTGCCTTTGCTTCATGGGGAAGAATCTCATAGCCTGCTTCCTTGAATAAGCCCTCCATAACCTCGGTTTCAAACTGATTGACCTTGCAGCCCAAAGTAACAAATGCTACACTAGACAAATTATCTTCCTCCTAAATCTCCGTTTTCGTACTGTATAATAGCCGCAGCGGTAATAGCTGCTGTTTCTGCCCGCAAAATCCGAGTTCCCAGACTAACTGAGGCAATGCCCAGTTCCTGTGCCAAATGAGCCTCAGCTAAAGAAAAGCCGCCTTCTGGCCCAACAATAAAGATAAAAGACTCCTCAGACCTGTGAGCCTGCAAGAATTCCTTGATACCCTGCTGTTCCTCATTTTCATAGCACATGCATAGACAGATTTTCTTTTCTGACTTCTGAGCCTCATTTGCCATATCTGTCAGCCATTGCTTCAAGCTCTGAATAGGCTCCACCACCGGAAGGATAGTACGGCCGCACTGCTTCCCTGCCTCATTGGCGATTTTTTGCCACCGCTCCTGGCGAGCCTTGGACTTTTTGGCGTCATATTTTACTACACAATTCTCACTAACCAGAGGTACAATTCTATTAACCCCCAGCTCCGTAGCCTTCTGGGTAATCAGTTCCAGCTTATCCCCCTTGGGAAGGCACTGAGCCAGCACCAGCTCTATAGGAGACTCTGTCCACTCCTCCAGCCTTTGCACCAAGGACAGCTCCACCACAGCCCCATTGGTGCCATGAAACTGAGCTTCAGCCAATTGTACCTTGCCCAGTCCGCCATCTTCTGAGCCGCCAGTACCAAAACCAGTAATTTCGTATTCTCCCACCTGGCCCACATCATCAGCCACCACAATATGGTCCCCTAGCTTGGCCCGCATAACCCGGCTCAAATGAAAGCCATCACTGCCATCTATAACCAATTTATCTGCCAATTCGGCCTTGATAAAAATTCTACGCATACACTCTATCCTCAAATCTAACTAGCAAATTACTATCAGATTATTTTAACATTTTCCCAGGAGATAGACAATACCAGCCCATAGCATATGCCTAATGGATAGGAAATTTGTCCACAGTAAATTTTTGAATTATAATTATATATGTTATAATACATACATAATTATGAAAGTTAGGAGTATGATAGCATGGCCTCTTCTACTGGTATTCTCAATAAATATATCGGTGACTATGACACGCTACGACCTTTTTTGCGATACATTTCTCTTGGCTGCTACAACAAGCAGTATTTCCAGAAGCATCTAGGCATTAACGCCCGCACCTACGAAGACAATCTTGCCCGGTTGCGTTTTTTTCTACCAGATTCAGCACTAATAACCCATCGCGATGGTCACAAGGAACTATAAGCTATTTTTGCTGTTCTCTTTGGGTAAAGTATATTGAAAATATTAACTGCTACTCCTAAGCCGTCATCATATAATAAAGCACCTTTTTCTATCGCAGCTATAAACAAATAATAAAATCCTAGAGCAAATCTAATACTTGTATTCTTATGATTCTTACGGCAGTAATCATCAACAGTATTAATTATTTCATCTAATGTACTGTCCTTCTTTACATTTACGGACAATATTTCTTCTCAAGTGTTTTTCTCATAATATAAACACCCCATAACTAATTAAACCAATCAATAAAACTCGTCCTTAAAGCGATCCGACTAAAAGAACGAGTTCTTATTTGTAATATATTTTATTTACAGAACTGCTGCTTTTTTGCCTATGGCAATTACCTGCTCAACAGTGATTTTAGCCACCTTGGCTATCACGTCTACACTAATATTTTCTTTCAACATATTCTGAATCATCTCTGTCCTATTCTTCATGATTCCACGAGCTTCTCCGCGGGCTTCTCCACGGGCTTCCCCACGAGCTTCTCCACGGGCTTCTACTCTATCCAATACCTCACACATACTGACTCCCTCCATTTCCATATCTTTACTTTCCATACACTCTGCATAACGTTTATCATTAGTTAACACAGATATAAGCTTGAGCATACTGTCTACGTGCTGAATTCTCTTAGAACTTGGCACATATTCTTTTCCGTTAGTAATCTGAACAAAATAGTCAGCAATTATTTGAAAATCACCTTTGTAATTCTCCACCTGCTCAGTTGTCAACCTTGGAACATCTACCAAGTTAATTTTATAGTCATTAACAAATGGTTTTAATTTATCTGGTATATCCAATACATCATATAAGCACAATGGCTTTTTCCATGGTCTTTTACCAAAATATAAAATCAATGTTACAACAGGATATCGCCTATTACGAATATGAGAAGTCTGATTACCATCACCATCTAATGCAATTTTATCTTTATTTAGCTCATCACGATAAGATGCCCCATCATAGCCAATAACTCTTAGTGGCATATCTGGATCAATAGCAATCTGATTCTCAAAACCAATCAACGCAAGACGAATATTGCAGTTCATATCCATGCAATACTTAGCAACATCTCGCTCCTGCTCATGAACTATTCCTTTATCAGCCTTGTATTGTGAAAATGGCTGTGCATCAATAAGACTTTCAGCTTTGATAGTCTCTTCCCCATTGAATAGGCTACCATTCACAATATCTGCTACAACATCATTGTATGCTTCAAAATTTTTCTGTGTAATATCCTTTTCGCCCATACCCCTACCCCCAATAATAATTATACTCTATAAGCATAATGGAAACAACCTGTGAGAACATGCTTTTACATCAACAAAGTATTGTAAATATTACTTTGATGAAGATGTTGACTCCATCCTATAAGCAGATTATAACATGTATTTATTATAAGTTCAAAGTCATTATCATAATTATTTTATATTTTTGCGCCATATATATTAATAAATTAATATATATGGCGCAAAATCATAGAACTAATACAGGAAGCAGCTTATTTGTCGCTGCTGATGAAGTATAAGTATCTTCCTGCATATATGCACATTTTTTGAATTTTTCACTTATAAATAAAATATCGCCATCCTTGTCTATATATTTGTCATATCCAACACCAGCATTACAGAATGCCGTAGCAATTTTCACATGAGGTAATGCTATATGATACATTATATATTTACTTCCGCCAAGTCTACGTGACCACCAACCAAATGGTTCAAGATACATATTTATAATATGCAAAAATGTATCAGCGTATATGTTAAAAACAAATAATAAAATCCTAGAGCAAATCTAATACTTGTATTCTTATGATTCTTACGACAGTAATCATCAACAGTATTAATTATCTCATCGTAGGTACTATCTTTCTTTATATTTACGGACAATATTTCTTCTCTAAGTGTTTTTCGCATAATATAAACACCTCATAGCTAATTGCACTAAACAAGAAATAATAACAAATCTGTTACGATATTACTACAGAAAAATCTACCAAAAGCTTATTGAAAATATGTAATTTTTTTAGACTAGAACAAACTTAATTGTTCTTGATTCAAGACTTTCCCCCGCAGCGATTTCATTTTTCTTTCTGTTATTTTATCTGTTGAAGATAATTCCCCTATTAGTAATGGTGATTCTGGATTATGTTGCGCCCTAAAGGTTGCAACACTTTTGGCATTGAAATTAGCATAACAATACTTGCAGCCATGACTACAGGTATTGTATTGTCCCACATCTATACTTTCCACACAGCCACATTCCTGCCGTTGATTTTTATCTTTACCAGCCAAAATTTCATAACCAGTAAGTCTGCCTATCAACTCCGAATCTATACAACAATTATGCTCAATACCATAGGCAGACAAATCCACCTTTTCCGCACAGGTACGCAGCTTTAAACCATATTGACTAGCAATAGATGCAAAACCTGCGGCTATTTTTTTCATATCCTCATCACAGCAGGGACGAATCCCTGCTGCTGACGTATTTCTGCCAATCTTTGGATACATATCTAAAAAACTAAATACACATAATTCTACATAGGACGACATCTTCTCTGCCAGCATTGAAAATGCTTCCAGATGCCATTCTACAGAATATTTATCTGTAAGCAATATAGGGTCGTAGCGCCATATTACCCTCTTAGCACCAATTTTCTCTGATAGTCGTTGAAGCGTTAACACTCTCTGAGCCATATCCGGTACATTTTCCTCAATATCCATCTCATAACCATTGAGTGTATATTGAAAATAAAATTCATATTTCTGAGCAAGATTATCCAAATATTTCAACATAGGCAAAGGATTTTTTGTCCAAAAAACTAGACAATCCACCAATTCATGGGACAAACTTATTTTGCTAATCTGATGATAGTTCATGGGATTGCGAACCATGAGATAACCATCTTGTAACCGCTTCATAAACCATTCACTATAAAAAGCAGGTATATCCGTCCTTCTGCTTACACTGATAATCATACCGCCTCTCCCCTCCTGCAATTAATATAAGAATAACCATGTTCCTTATAATTGTCATTTCTTATCCGCAACTCTCTAACCTGCTTTAACAATTATAGTCCTTCTGTATTTACAGAGATTTGCCTTACCTCATCTTCCTTGTAAAACTCTTTATTTTTAGCGATGTACTTATTAATATAATAAAATAATTTATCATTTTTATTTCTTCTGTGTTCTAGAATATAAATGGTAATATAAATCTTGACATAGGACCATGCACCTACGAAAAGACGGGGCGCGGTGGCTATTCATTAGCTGCCGCATCCCGTCTTTTTATATGATTTCACTTGAATTGATAATAATTGCTTCAGCAACTGCTTTGACAAGAGGTATTTCTAACTGTAATTGCTTTTCATCTTGATATGGACGATACCGTTCTTTGTTTTTTCCGCTTTTACTATGTACTAATGAATTTCGAGTGAAATATATTCGTTTTGCAAGTTGTGTAAAGACTCCTTGAGAGTCTGACCACCCAATAACAGGGGCATTACAGAAAGCAACTTTATTGTTTTGATAATAATTAAGCGCATTAGAATCTATTGTATTTATCCTTGCTTTAAGGTTGTCAACAGAAACATATTCATTTAACACATATTTTAAAGATTCCAGTTCATTGCCTTGACCTGTTTCATCATTCATGCGTAATCTGTTCTTTACAAACATTGCAATTTCATATATTTTATCTTCGTCTTTATACGAAAAATCTGGATGTGTAATTTTATTTTTCAAATCAGTAACTATTTTCCGTTTAAACACTTCATCATAAAAATATTCCATAACATGATAAAAGGAAATATATTTAATATAAGGGTCATTTGAAGCTAATGCCTGTTTATAATAATCAACTACATCTTCCGTGTATTTTCTCAATGGCGGAGTATCAATCTGCGTTTCACTAGCTCTACTAAGTATAACATTATCCATTGGAAACATATCAAGAATATCTAAAAACTCGACAAGTGAATTTCCTGTCTTATACATAAACTCAAATTCAAATGAGGTTTTCATTTTTCTTAATGTATTTAATGATTTATAGTTTCCGCTTGTATTTACTATTTTTAAAGAAAATTCACCAATCATCTTAGACAAAATAGTTTCCAAAGTATTTTCTCCCTCACCGAAGTATCTTTCAAATGGTCTTCGGAGTCGCATAGGTGGTATTCTACTATTACGTCCTTGCTGTTGATTCATAGCATCTTTAATTAGCATAAGTAGATATAGGCTATATTCAGCAGTTGGGTAACCAACTTCGTAACTTATACCATTTATACTGTCATCGGAAGTAAGAGGAAATTTCTGACGCCGCATTATGAAATGGTCTAAGTCCACTGCAGTTTCATAGGTATTTTCAGAATATAGTTCTAAACCATTGTTATCCATAGCAGAAACTTTATTATAGAGTTTAAGTAGTTCTGTATTGGAAATAGTAATTTGTCTATTTTCGCATTCACCTCTATAAGAACGGAGTTCAACGGTTATATCATCATCGTTATCTTCTATATCTCTATGTCCAAACAACCTGCAAAGTAATTGTTTTACTTCATAAAAAGTTGCCATATATTTATTCACCTGCTTTCTAAATACAAATTATATCATGTCTATCCAAACAAATCTATATTTCACATATCACTTTTCACGTTGTAGAATAATCAAAACTGCACCTACGAAGAGACGGGGCGCGGTGGCTATTCGTTAGCTGCCGCGTCCCGTCTTTTCTTTTTGTTATTCTTTTTCCGAATTGTGCCATTCATTCAAAACAGCTTCTACCTGTGCGATTAGCTGTTCCTTATTTGGAATATAAGAAACATAGCGAGAAGCAAAGATATTGTTGGATAGACCACCGAGAGCATATTCAGCAGCTATACTGTCTTTATCCGTACAAAGGATAATACCGATTGGTGGATTATCATGTTCGTCATTCACTTCTGCGGCGTAGTAGTTCAAATACATATTAAGCTGTCCGGCAGCTTCCGGCGTGAGTTTGGTTGTCTTTAATTCAATCAGCACATACGCCCGGAGAATTTTGTTGTAGAAAACCATATCCACATAGTAGTGGGTATTGTTCAATGTAATGCGCTGTTGCGTTCCTACGAACATAAAACCGCGCCCTAATTCCAACAGGAATTTTTCTATTTGTGCGACCAGTGCTTTTTCAAGGTCACTTTCAAGCATAGGCTTGTTTTCTGGCACACCCAGAAATTCAAATACATACGGGTCTTTGATAATATCTAATGGGGTAGACATTTCAATTCCCTTTTCTGCGAGAGCAAGAACGGTTTCCTTATTCGTTTTTCCCTCTGACAGCAACAAGCGTTCGTAGAGAGAAGTGGAAATCTGCCGCTTTAATTCACGTATCGACCACCCGGAGTTAATAGTTTCCTTTTCATAAAAACTGCGTTTGTCCAGGTCTGAAATTGTCAACAGCTCACAGTAATGCGACCATGACAATTTAACAGACACTGTCTGTTGAATTTGATAGCTCTGCTAGAAGCGTCGCATAAATTGGAGATTAGAAACAGAAAAACCTTTTCCAAATTCTTTTGTCAGCTCCTTAGAAAGCTCCTTTAGGGTCTGCTTTCCATAATCTGCCCGGTCCTTATTTTCCTGTTCATGCTCAACAATAATCTTTCCTACATTCCAGTAGGTAGACAACAATTCAGTATTTACTTGCACCGCCACGCGCTGACGTGCATTTAATAACAATTCTCTGATTTCATTAATCATAGAATTAGTATGTGTCAAATCGCTCAATTTTAACGCCCCTTTCAAGGTAGAGTACAATTAGTATAACATAAAAATTTTTCCGTTTCCATATTGATAAAGTTATTCCCGCGTTGCTTCCTTATTATATTCCGGCTCTTTATCCTGCCGCAAAATGCTGTCAATGTTGCGCTTGATAACATCATATTCCTTGACCTGTTTTTTTCAGCTTCCCATAGTCCACATACAGAGTTTCTTTCTGTGCTTGGAGCTGTTCATATTCTGCTTGCAGCGGGGTAAGGTTCGAGAGCTTCTTTATGCCTGCCGTTTGGAGTGCCTTTGCCGCCGCTTCATGGAGGATTATTGCCCGCTCATGGTCTGCCCGGTATCTGTCTTTATTCTTAGCTTTGCGGTATGTGTCATAGGTGGGCTTTGTTTTCTGGCAAGTGGTAACATTCTTAATCAGCACCGCCATATCAGTAAGCCGTTTTTCAGCTGCCTTTAAGCTGTCCGCTGCCTGTTCACTTGCAGCCGCAATTTCCGAGATTTTGGCGGTCAAATCTGCGTACTGTTCAATCTTGTGTTCGGTGAGGAAATTCAGCGTTTGATATTGTCAATATTAGTTTACAATTTTTTCTCAAGGGCATCTAAACTCATACTATTTCTTCATGATAAAAGTAATATTTTCTTCTCTTAACCAATGGTGGTAAACCACCATTAGTTGAGCAAATGCGGCGGTTATTCCAATAGCTCATGAAATATCTCCATATTTTTACCTTGAGCTCAGACTTCGTAATTTTTTTGGTATCATAACGTCCATAAAACAACTCAGACTTCATGCGAGCCCACATACTTTCACAACGGGCATTATCGTGACAGCGTTCACCAGCACTATTCATGCTCTGAATAATACTATGTTTAATTACGGCATCACGATATGTTTGACTTGTGTACTGCGCTCCTCTATCAGAGTGCACAATAGCACCTTTTAGATCCGGATAAGCCATAATGGCGTTATCAAGCATATCTACACATAAACCTGCCTGCATATTTGCACCTATGGATATTCCTAAAACTGCTGAATCAAAGCAGTCAAAAATAGCAGAAACGTACAATTTGCCATCACTGGCCTTAATTTCAGTTATATCCGTAACACATTTAGTATATAATGGATACCAGAATCTGGACCATATTTTGAAAATCTAAGCGTGCATGTTAT
>ENA-ORPK01001495-ORPK01001495.1-human-gut-metagenome-genome-assembly--contig:-NODE-1495-length-18229-cov-3.525091_pt1 | contig 18229 bp, 29 predicted proteins | sample MGYA00242139_ERZ509068 | MGnify/ENA primary metagenome ERZ509068 (study PRJEB26280, sample SAMEA2338687) | human gut metagenome | biome: human gut; feature: human-associated habitat; material: faeces... | reverse complement strand
AATAGCAAGGGTCAGAAGGCTTTCGTCAAATGAATATTCTGGAAAGCGTTTGGTCAACGAGTGTCTGATTGTATAGTACCATGAGCCACTAAATTCTTTATCAGCAAAACGGCAGATGACAATTTTCTTCTTTTCATTTACGAAAAACTTTACCTGATTTCGTTTCAGCATTTTACTCTCCTTTGTGATTTTCTAGTCGGACTAACGTGATTTTCTTATTCCCCTGTGCTGCCAATACCGCCATCTCCTCGCTTGGTCTTACTAAGTGAAGTAGATTCTACCATTACAGCATTAACTTCACGATGGAGAATACCTTGGAATAATCGACGCCCCTTTTTAATGTCGAAAGGCATTTCACTAAGATTATCTACAAGGGCCATGATTTCGCCACGATAAGAAGAATCAATGGTTCCAGGTGCGTTGCTGATACGGAGCGGTGTCTTAGCGCCCGTAGAGCTACGAGGAACCAGCTGCATGTAGTAGCCCTGAGGGATTTCCATGGCAATACCAAGGGGGATTTTATTCCCATAGCTAAGACTAGGGATAACCATGTTCTGAGGAACTGTGAAGTCCCAACCTGCATCGCCGTCTTCTTTAGTTGGTGCAGCGGCATCAGGACGTACCTTCATAAATTTAACTCTAAGTGTGACATTAGCTTCTTTCGGAGGCGTAATTGTTTTACTTGTCGGCATTATTTTCTCCTTTCGACTTTAACCAAATTTTATAAAGTTTAAACCAATCATCGGCAAGCATTGTAACTAGCCATGGTTTATTACTGATTTTGTGAGCAACAATAGGAATCTCGTCTTTACCACTTGCTTTGGCATCATTTTCTGATTGAGCCATTGCATTGCGTAGATTCAATTTTTCAACAAATTTAACCTCAATATGAATCCCGTCAAGGCCAACGACATCGGAGCTATCTTGTGTCCCTCCAGAGAACTGTTGAGTACGTCTAGCATCTTCAAAACCTTGTTCTCTGCAAACCTTAGCCCACATTCGCTCCCCACGTTTGCCTTTTGAACGACTATATTTACCAATCTTATGTCTATCTACTGGCATCTTCTTCCCCCTCGATATATTCTTTCAAGTAGGTTCTGACGGCGGCTCCACTAAATGGTGTACCATGAATCCAGATAGGTTGATGATTATGGATTTTATCATGGCAGCTATGACATAAGAGGACTAAGTTGTTTAGCGTGTCATTTCCACCTTCTGATTTTGGGATGATATGATGGATTTCTTCTCCATCGTGTCCACAGATAGCACAAGCAAACATTTCACGACCATAAACCTTACGTCTTAGGTCTGACCAATGCTGAATACTACCGTTTGGTTTTCTTCGGATTACGCAACCCTTCTTCCCGAATAATTACTTCTGCCTTGCGTCTAAGACTGTTCAAATTGTCGGTACTATTATTAACCACGTAGTCACATTCGTTGCAGAAAGTAGCAACTTCCTTTTCTGATACATGCTCCAGGTCTTTAAAGTTGATATGACCATCACGAGCCATCAAACGATGGATACGAACTTTACGAGGAGCAAAGACGAATACAGAACCTTCATCTTTAAATGTGTCAAATTCGTTGCGGTATCGAACGTCTGTAATGATATGAGGTGGATTCCCTGCTAATTCGATATCGTCCTTTAAAAGGTCAATCCAGAAGTTAGGTTCAATGTCACGGAATCGTTGTCCAACGACCTGCAACACTCGACGTTGCTTCTTTCTCTTCATTCGACGAACTGGTTTATGGGATTCAGCATAGGCCAATGCATCTACCATCCGACTGTCCCAAATACCAGTACGCTGTACCAGATAATCCATAGCAACTTGTGTGCCATCAATCTGGGCCAATCGGACAACTTTCTTCAATTCGTCTGCTAAAGCAAATCGCTTTAACATAGGAAACATGGAAGCGAATGTATCCTTACCAGACCCCATCTTGCCTACGATAATCATTTGTAGAGTCCTTCCAAAAGAGCGAACGTGTCTTTCACGATGTTGTCGGCAGTGTCTTCGTCAATGTAATAAATCGGAGCATCCATACCACGGTCATTAAGCATATACTCAATGGCATCCTGTAAGCTGTTTGCTTCTTTAGCATTATGGATACGTCCGTCTTTAGCGTAAGGAATATCACCTCGACGAACTACGAAGTTGATGTTCTGGTACTTATAAAATTCTTCATCAACCAGGCGATGAAATTCACAGGCTTCATCTTTGCCATAGATGTGACTCATAAGTAATGGTGCATCTGTCACCACAAAATCAACTTTGCCATCGTACTGACGCAACCGTTTGAGCATGTTTGCAAAGACGTAAATCTGGTCGGTAAAAGGATACTCATTGCCATCGTACACGCAATCTTTTACGTATTCCAATGACATTTCTACATTCTTCCCCATCTGCTTCAACAAGTAGAAGATACCTGCTGCCGTAGTCGATTTACCACTGCAAGGACTACCGAAAATATTGATAACTACCAACTGAATCACTCCTTTTTGTAATAAGGACAATATTTATTGACAGAGCAATAGGACTCGCACCTTCGTCCGTTCCACGTTTCTTCACACATGGGAGGAATAGTCTGGGTCTTGATGGCGTTTCTAAGTACATTGTACTTTTTATGGAAGTATTCAATGACTTTGTCGTCATCATACTTAGGAAGTTCAATCAAATAGACACGACGGTCAAGGCCAAGGCTTTTCAAAACGGCATCAGACTCTTTAGCTGTAGCTTGAAGAAACATGTGGTCGATTTGGATACCATGTTGTTTGAGTAAAACTCTGTAGCTATTTTGCTGCATGTCATAAGTGTGATAATCAGGTTTACCACCCGGCTCAAGTTTTATACGCCATTCTTTTTGTCCTTTTCTTTTACCACGGGTAAATTCATGCCAGTAGCCTTTACGTTCATAACCAAGCATCATTGCCAAGGAATATGCCGAAACGAACTTGTAATCATATAAGGTTTTATTTTTCAAGTCAACTAAGTCGAACTGTCCTGAAATCAAGCCATCTGGACTTTCCAACCGAACTTCTCCAATGTAGCCATTAGGGATATTACCTTCAAGCAAAGCATGGTTATTGGTTCCCATGCCAGCCTGCATCATTCCCATTGGGTCTACTGTTTCTGGGCAAGTGATTTTCAGATATTCATGACAAGTGGGATTTGTAAGCTGGGTAATGGAAAAATGAACACCGTCCTGCTTCCTGGTTTTGCTTACAAATAAGCGAGTCGGAAGCGTCATACATTGATGGTCACAATGATGAAGACAATAATCAACCTCGACGACATTTCCGTCTGGGCATTTGAAATATTTAAGAATTTTGTGTCACCCCTATTCAGCGAACTCGAAAATATACTTTGTAGGTTTTGCCACTTTGTTATGGCAGCTGTTCGATATAGTCTGTATAGCTACGTCTAATTTGCGACTGGCTTCGCTCATTGATTTATACGAACCTGCAAAATTCCCCTGTAAATCATAAGCATTGATTCTGCTACAAAGCCTCGTAGAACAATCAGAAGCCCATACTAGATTACTTACCTGGTTATTGAAAGGGTTTCCATCTATGTGAGAAACATACTTGTAATGTTCTGGATTCGGGAGAAAAGACATCGCAACCATACGAGCAACTACAGCATTTCGCTTCTTCTTGCCGTCACACAACGTAACCGAAAGGGAAACTCCAGTCTTTTTACCGTTTTCATAAGCAATAGGATTAAGGACTTTCCCGTTATACAGAGATGTTTTGTCACTTCGTTTACGAACTGTTCGAGGTAATGAACGAACTCGCCCCATATTAGACACTTCATACAGTCCTTCATACCCCTTAACAGGACGCCATTCTTCTTCCATTACCAACTACCACCGTCAAAGCCACCACCAGAGTCACTCCACGAGCTACTAGAATCAGACCAGGAGTCGTCAATCTCGATACTGTCTTCCTGGAAAGTTTCGCCTACAGTCGGGTTAGGATAATCGTCCTCATTCCAAATGGACGGAGCAATGGCTGTTCCATATAACATATCATTGATGGAGCTATCTGAGCTGCAATGATAAGGACATCTACCGTAGCACGAACTATTGACTCGTCTCCAGCCACTTGAATCATTGCAGTATTTCTTTCTATACTGACACCACATAAAATCACCCTTTCGTTGCAATTAACGGAACTTACTACACAGGTCGATTTATACGTTCAAACCTATATCCACAAACAACCCCTGATTTTTCGCATAAAGCTTCACTAATATACTTATTGTTAATCCCTAGGCATTTAGCCGCCATCGTTTGAGAGGAAAATTTGCCAACAAAGTTACCATCCATATCAAACGCTATTACAGGACATGAGCGTTTCTTTATGCGTTCGTCACACAACCCCGTTTTTATGGAGTGATTAATATTTTCTTTTCTTGTCGCCCATTCTAAATTATCAACATTATTGTTCTCTTTATCCCCATCTATATGGTTTACTTCTGGTTTGTTGTTTGGGTTAGGTATAAAAGCACTAGCCACCAGCCTATGTACCCGAAGGTCTTTCTTCACTTTATCCTTGTATAAAACAAGGTGAAGATACCCTAGTGGATTTTTACGTGGGGATAATATTCTTGTTTTACCGAAGTAAAAGCTTTTAATTTTGCCTGTGTTGGATACTTCGTACAACCCTTCGTACCCTTTAATAGGTTTCCATTCTTCTTTCAATCGTTAATGCCTCATCCTTTCTTAACTAACAACGGAACCTCTTTCAAATCGGTCGTAACAGGGTTGTATTCATAACGGAATATTGTTGGCCCATTCATCGACCGTCTAGCTTTACCAATTTTCATCATAGTGATATACTTTTCTTCTTCTGCTTCAATGGCATCTACGTTGGCCTGCATTAATGAAGGTCGCCATATCATGAGTAATTCGTCAAGAGCAGACATGAAGGAATTCGGCCCGCGTATATCACCTGGAACTGGCGGACGGAGCTTTTTACTCCCCCTCTGCTGAAACTCATCGTTCATTTGAACAAGCATCAACAGTGGACATTTGTATTGGTTACAGTACCTTTTCATCTTAGCTGCCTGTGTTTCATACGTTGCAAAGTCACTGACATTGGGAATGAGCTGGAAATTATCATAGACGGTGAAGTCCACATGCCAACCACTATTGTTTAGGATGGCCGTCATCGAGGCTACATCATCCATGGTTTGCCCAGACTGTTCAACGATTCGCAACCTGTCACCCAGCATTTCTTTGATTTTAAGTAAATCTTGGTGTCCCTGTTCTGTCTTTACATGTTCCAAGAACGTCCATTCGTTCATATGCAATATGTCTTGACAGATATACTGCATGACCTGCCCTGCTGGCATTTCTTGAGTAAAAAACAATACATTATTTTTCTCTCTTACCAGCCGATAGGTAACTATCTTGATAGCTATAAACGACTTACCATGATTCGAGTAACCAGCAAGGCCGATAACGTCTGTCTTTCGGATACCGCCAAAGCTTTCATCAATGGATTTGAAGCCAAGGTTTGAAGTCCCCTCTTTGTAATACTCGTCAAATTTCTGAAATGCCACTTCTACGTTGTCCGCTAAGGCCAGTCTTTCGTCCGCTCCTTTAGTGTCAACCTTGAGGTAACTTTTGACTTCGTCCAGTGGTTTGTTCCATCGCTTACTAAGTAATTCAGCAATATCACTCTTAACCATCTCGTCCTTGACAGTACGGCATAAGTTAGAAGCTTTCTTGTATTCAGCCTGTTTGTTGTTGAGGTTATCTAATTCAATTTTCAATACTTCAACGTCAAGAGGCACAGTTTTAAGACTTGCTATATCAATGCCAGCCACAAGCAAGTCATTATAATCTTTATACAAGTTTCTCCTCCTAACTGAAATATGCTGCCCTTGCTGGGGCATCCTCATCTATTTCAATACCGTAAATCTCACCATTGTTCAGTGGGTTATTTGACGACATGTTATCAATTAATTCGTATGCATTGTCAAAAGCTTCATCATCATCCTCTCCATAGACAGTAAAGTCACAAGAAAAATGGACGATATACCTACGCTTCATCATTTCCCCACCAGGAAGAAATACGTAGCTAATCCACTACCAAGGCCAACAGCTGTCTGCCAATCTGGCGCACCAAATGTTGTCCATGTTGCAATGAGTGTAACAAGTAATACACCAGCTCCAACAACAATAGAAGATAAGGCGTCAATGCATAATTGGTTTCTGATTTGATGTTTGTTTTCTTCCATATTCCCCTCACTTTGAATCCCAATCTTCATCTTCTAGCTCAGTGTAGTTATCAAGCCATTCTTGAAAGTTTAATAAGGGATAGAACCACTTGACGTTTTTTACTTCCAACACTCGTTGTTGAGGATGAGCGTCAATCGTTCGGCAGTCAAAGATGATTTTGCCATGTTTATCTTTTCGACTCCCCGTAACAACGAAGGCTCTATATTTATTGTCAACCACAATCGTAGCTCTTTTGTTGAATATATCGAGTTTACTAAAGTCCATGATTCACCTCACCTGGGTATATAGGGCAACAAATCGGAACGCCTGCTGCGTATTTTAAAGCGTCATCTCTGATACGAGGAAGCATGAGCCGTCCTGCTTTATCTATCATTGGGTTATCCGTAGCAAGTATCAGTGTAATATTCTTGAATTGCCGATTAAGCTTACTAATCAGCTCCCACTGATATTTCGTAGGCTTAGACGACATATAAGCCACACAAGCAAGCCCCTGCTGATGAGCTGCCATACAATCCATATACCCTTCTACCAAATGAAGTTTGCCAGTTTCCCTTGCTACCTTCACCGCCCTGTGCCAATTAAACAGGATTCTCCCTTTGAAGAACGTCCCGTCGTCTGGGCTGTTACGGTATTTTGGCTTCCCTTCGTCCAGCCGACGTTTAGAGAACCCAACGATACGTCCATAACGGTCTTGAATAGGGATGATTAGGCCACCATACGAACCCATAAATCCGCCATAGTCGTAACCAAGGTTAAATTCCTCAATGGTCTCATCCGTAAGACCTCTGGATTTATTCAAGTAGTCTTTAATTTGGCCTACCTGCTTGTGGAAACGATAGGCAAGTCTTGTGTTCCGTCCTACTGTGTCTTTCTGCTTCGTGAACTCTTTGTCGTTCGTAGATACTTCATATTCTTCACACAGCTTTTCCACTGCTTGGTAGAACGGCTCACCTGTAATAGCACTATAGAGCTGAATCGTATTGCCAAATGAATGGCAACTAAAGCAATAGTAACGGCCATCTGGATAAACAACGAAGGAAGAATCGTTATGTCCATGGTGAATCGGGCATTTGCCACGATAAGCACCATTATGGTCTGGTGTCAATTCAGTATACTTACGAGCGAGTTCAATAATATCAATCTTATCAAGCAATTCATCAATTACGTTCGTTGTATAATCACTCCCCTAGCAGTCGTATTTAAGAAGGAAATCTGGGTTGATAGCCTTGAAGCTAATGCGATTACCAACCATTCCTTTGATACTGTTATCGTAGATGGTCTTCATAGGCCGAATTACAATACCTTCACGAGGAATATGTAGCATAGGCTTGATTACCGATTCCCCTTTTGACATTTCTACGATTTTATCAATGTCTGATTCTAGTTCATAACCAACAAGCAATACTGGAACAATATGAAGTCCAACCTCAATTTGGCAATAGTTTAACGTATCAAGACCGTAATACTCTATACGACCATTTTCATAGCTACCAACATTGAAGATGTCAATAAAGTAACGTGTACGTTTATATTTGTTGCCTTGAATCCCAGGTCCAGTAAGTTCACCTTGTAGGAACAGGTAACGGGGTTTAGCATCTCTATATAATGTTCTTATTCTCTTTTCTATGTTTTCTGACTCTACAGCTTTCCACATGTAATCATCATGGTCAAGAATTTCATAATTCCTGCTTGCTACGTGCATATGACCACCACCGTCGAACCAAACTGTGATGCTCTGCCCGTCAATCTTTTCAGTGACGTAACATTCAACACCTTTGTACTTCTCTAATACGTCACCTAAGACCTGAACCCTTGTCTCATCCGTCTTATTGAGAAACTGTGGGAACTTGGCACGGGTTTTAACGTAGAGCCATTTGCTGAACCAATTACGCCATGGTTCACGGTAGAGCCATTTAAGATGACGATTATGGAATCGTTTCATGTACAACGGGCTTCGTTCAATGCTAACCTTGTTACGTTCGTCAGGCTCCCATTTGGTTACACCTAACTGTTTAGTTACATCGTCGCCAATTTGATATTTTGCTAAAGCAGGAAACATTTTTAATGGCATCGCAAGACCTTGACTAATCTGTCCACGTAGCTTAATGGTCTTGATTCGTCCCATCTTGCCATTTGAGTGCTTTAAAAAGTCAAATACAGGATTGTCAGATGGCGGAATAGAGTCGATTTCAATGTATACGCATTTATCACCAACCTTAAATTCGCCCTTTTTAACTACACATTTCCAACCCAAAACCCTAGCCAATTCGATTCTGTCGGCATTGGGGATAGGAGTAAGAGAAATAATTTTCTGAATGGAAGCTAATTTTCTCATAAGTGTCACCTCGTTTCGTCTTCTGCTTCTTGCTCGTCTTCGTCCATGCGTACCACCATGTCGCAATCCATGCTAGGTGCAACGCAAGTAATTTCATCTGTGGCGGCGTCTCTGTGGTACTCGAAAACAGTAGGACAACATTTACCAAAAAGTTCAAAGCAAACATTCTCTATAATGCAGTAATCACAAGGATACTTGTGACGGCCTTTAACGTTATCAAGGCCGACTACATACTGTCTTAATACATCCAGTGCAACCTTCACTTCTATGCCATGGCGTTTATTGTAAGCTCTTGCTTCTTCTGGATATTTCATAGATTGGTCAACTCCTTACTTAGTTGTGAACGCATCACGCCCCGTCTACAGAGGATGAAGATTTCTGGTAGATTACGTTAAATCCTTTTTCTTCATCCATTTCAGCCGTCGGCCATGCCGTTTAGGTACATAACCAGCTTTAGCCGACATATAAAATTCTCCATCGTCTGTATTGTCACAGTCGAGAAGCACTTCTTTTTTATCCACAAACACGACTTTTGCATTGCCGTGCTGGAGTTTTACAATATCTCCTACTTTCAAACTTCTTCCATCCTTTCGGTTAAACTTCTTGTCCTTTTTCAGTCAGAACAGACTGAGGATAGTAGCTCCCTGTGTCTGAATTATAGTGCCACAGTACGAGCCATACATTATGTTTAAAACAGTAGTTAATCACCGTCACAAGGGCCACTGTAAGACCCGTTACGTAGACATCCAACCGATATGGCACTTTGGAGAATCGGTTTTCCATTTCCTTATTAAGTCGTTTTAAATCAGTCGGGTCTACGTGGTGAGGGAAAATATACCCAACACAATCTTTTGGGAACGTGTGTCGTCCTTTACATAATGCATATTTCATAGCTACTACCTTCTTCCTGTTCTTTTCTTTACTTCTTCTTTCACTTCTTCGTCAAAACTCTTTAGCTTTGATGGGGGAATTTTCACCCTTTTTTTGCGTGAGGCGAAGGAATATACTCTTCCCCACTTTGGACACCAGATATGTATGCATCTGCACCGTGGCGTAGAGCCTACAAAGAATTTAGCTCCCACAATAGGCACATACAGAAGACTTTTAGTTGGTGTATTAGCTTTGAACAACCAACAAGTTGCCCCTTGTACAACTAAACTCCATGGTATTTTGGTGTCCCTAAGAACTCTTGCATCTTTTTTGCGGAACTCTCTCTTGAACTCATCCAGTTTTTCTAGGCTATAAATATCAGTTGTCATACCAACGCAAGAGAATTTGTTATCAAGGAAATCTGTAAAATTTTCTCTTGTCGTGAATCTCATAATTCATCCACGCTTATCTTTTCGTAATCACTTGCGTTATGGTTTTGAATTTGTTCAAGGTTCCACTGATGACTCTTGGCCCATAGTTCTTTGAGAACGGGTCTATCATCTGTACTCAACATATATGTATACATGTCCGTTAGGTCAGCTTCCTTGGCTTTCAAAAAAGCGTTACGCAACTTAAAATAATCTGGCGTTGGTTTCCCATGATTGAAGCAATGCCCTTTGAAATAGAGCATTACCAACCTATGAGCTTTTTTGCTTATTGGGAGTTCTCTAAATTCTCTTGGAGTCATTTTCTCACGACCTTCCTATGTGCCACCCACCCATTTAAGAAATTATAAAGGAGGTGGGGAAAGATATTATTGAAGATGTTTGGGAGGCGGTGAGTGGCACGTAGCAGGGCCATGAGATTGACCCCTAGAAAACTAGAATACGATTTCTCCCTGGTCTTCCTCATCGGAAGTATCAACAGGGAACGGACAACCTCCGCACATTCCTTCTTCCAGGTGCGTTACCTGCAAAGAAATAAGCTTGAAGCTTACCCCATGGCCAAAAGCTGTCTTCCAAACTGTCGGAAAATATTCGATACGACCTTTGCTGCCAGCGAATACCTTTGTATCATCTGGAAGTCGATTCTGTTCACCGTCGTAAATCGGAATGACACGAGGTTCTTCTTCACCACTCTTCCGTTTGATAGTGGTAGGAATCTTAGTCCGTAATACGCAATACACGTTCCCGTCTTTATCCTGTTTCTTGCCAATGGGAAGCATCGGGTTAATGTTTGCATCCAGTTTTTTCAGTTCTTCGTATACGTCTGTCGATTCAAAGAACTTCATGATTTCTTCCTTGAGGGCTTTGTAGTCTTCTTCTGAGATTTCCAGATTGACTACGTATTTTCCCGTCGGTTTCCCATCTGGGGTCTTGTTTTCTGCCCCGTTAATAGCAACCCAACGAAAAATTCCTTTAGGGCTAAGCTTTGTCTGCAAAAAAGTTTCTCTCCTTTTTATTTTATTCGTTTATTCCGTAGTTCTCTTGACTACGTGTCTATTATAACTCCGTTTCATTTGTTTGTAAAGACATTTTTGTTTATTCTTTTTGTTTATTTGTGCTTGATTATTTGTTTCTACGTGGTATAATATACATGTAAGCAAGACCAACAAACAAATAAAGAAACAAACGTGGTTAGTGGAATAACACGTTAAAAAACAACTGCTTCGCCTAGCAGACAGACAACCAGGGCTTGGGATTACAGGTTGGTCGCTGGACAGCCATGTATGCTCTCTACAAATGGTTTCCCATAAGGTCGATGACGGACATAATCGGTCAGGTAGGGATTCTGGAGTTCTTCGGAACTTGGGACACGATGGAGACTATGGGGACAGAATCATAGCAATGAAGTCGTGACGAGGAGAGCTTGTTGACACGACGGCGACGGCATGTCATACAATCAGCCCCAGACTTGCTTTACGCAGTCTTGGGTGAGTTGTATCTCCTCAAGCTCTAGCATGTTCCACACTCTCCCAGCTGTCAAGGAACCTAGTCGTACATAGACTAATTCATACATGAATATGTAAACATATTATGTAGACAGACAGAGAGAAAACATCAAAAGGACATGCAGACACATACAAGATAGTTGGCTACGATTTATCTAGCCTATGGCTAGACTGTGTAGCAGTTAATAATCAGTAAATCGAATGGGAGGAAACATTATGAAAGACGAAAACAAAAACATAGAAGAATTAGTACAGGTTGTGGATAAACAACTCGTGACAAGTAGCGTTACGGTTGCCAGGAACTTTGAGAAACGTCATGACCATGTAATCCGAGACATTGAAATGTACAAAAAAGATGTCCCCAACTTTGGGGAGATGTTCCACAAGGGCACAACCCCAGATTCTTATGGCCGTGAACAGAAAGCATATTTCATGAATCGTGACGGCTTTTCTTTGTTGGTCATGGGGTTCCGTGGACAGAAAGCCCTTTCCTGGAAGTTAAAGTTCTTAGCAGCTTTTAACGCCATGGAAGAACAATTAAAGAAGTCGATGAATCCAGAACTTCCAGACTTTAACAATCCTGCCGTTGCGGCCCGTGCTTGGGCTGACCAATACGAAGCAAGGGAAAAAGCAGAAAAGGAACTTGAAGAAGCCAAGCCTAAGATTGAATTTTCTGATGCCGTCCGTTGCTCCGAAACGTGTATAACTATCGGGGCATTGGCAAAGCTGCTTAATCAGAGTGGTGTACCTATGGGACGCAATCGGTTACTTAAATGGATGAGAGAAGCTGGTTATCTGCTGTCCAACAAGCATGATTACAACATGCCAGCGCAACAGTATGTAAACCAAGGGCTTTTCAAGATTCATGAATCTACAGCAGACCATGGATACAGTTACACGCCTGTCCTTAGATTGACAGCATATGTTACAGGTAAAGGACAGCAGTTCTTTATGAAGAAACTGAAAGGTGACGATTCCATTGCAGAAGTTTATTGCTAATTTGCATACCCATGATGGACACTCCATCAGGGATGGATATTCAACAATAGAAGAATTGGTAAGTCGTGCCAAGGGGCTTCATTATGAAGCCCTGGCATTGACTAATCATGGTACAGTAAGCGGACTTATCCCCTTCTACAATGAGTGCCATAAGCAAGGAATCAAACCTATCCTTGGTTGTGAAATGTACTATGTACATGACATCAACCTTAATGAATTGCCATTGTATCACATGCTGTTCCTAGCTAAAGACCTAAAAGGCTATAAGAATCTGATGAAGCTGGATACCATTGCTTATCGTCAGTTCTACAAGAAGCCTAGAATCACCATGAGTGACATTGAGGAGTTCCATGAAGGTCTTATCTGTTCGACAGCTTGCTTGGCAGGCGTCATGAGACAGGAAGACCCTACAGAGGATATGATGCAGTTATCCACTATTTTCAATCATGACTTGTACATGGAGCTACAGCCCCATCCAACAGAGGAACAGAAAGAGTACAATTATAAGGTTCACGAATGGGCCGTCAAGCATAACCACAAAGAAATCATTACCCTTGACAGCCACTACACCTTCAAGGACGATGCTAAATATCATCGCTATTGGTTGAATCTTTCAAAAGAATCGAGCTACTACGAAACACCAACGTATTACTTGATGGATACCGACGAAATAAACCACTTAATGATTGATTATCATAACTTCCACGGTTCTATCGTAGAACGTTGCTATGACAATATCAAAGAAATTGTGGATAAGTGCAACGTAGAGATTCCATTCGGGGAACAACACTACCCGAACTTCTGTGCTGACCCAGAAGCTTACCTTCGTAAACGGCTCAACGAAGGATGGCGTGAAAAGGGAATGAGTAACTGGCCCAATAAAAAAGAACATATTGAGCGATGCAATTATGAACTCAAGATGTTCAATAAAGTTGGGTATACGAACTATATTTGTATCATCGATGATTATATCCGATGGTGCAAAGCCAAAGGTATTAGGACTGGAGCAGGTCGAGGAAGTTGCTGCGGCAGTGATGTAATGTACGTCATTGGCTGCACTAAGATTGACCCATTGAAATATAATTTGCTGTTTGAACGTTTTTGCAATCCAGAACGTACAAGCAGCGCAGATAAACGTATATGTCGAGTTTGCTAGAAATAGCAGATGTTAATCTATGTGAACTATATTGCTCATAGGTGTCCTAGAAATAGGGCTAACGGTGGAACTCTAAACCGAAAGGCATGACAATACCGTGCTAAGACTTCAATATCTAATTTAATTGAAGTAAAGTGTAACGACTAGGGCAAAGGCCCGTAGGGTGGAAGATGAGCTACCACTCGAAGTGCATAGAACCTAAACCGAAAGGCATGGTTAAGAGATAGTCTATTCCTTATAGAAATATAAGGTATTCAAGGTAGACGTTGACGTACAAACGTCCCGTAGAGACGAACTTATTGATTATATCAAGAGTAAGTATGGGGAAGTTTACCAGGTACGTACTTATGGATATATCAAAGAAAAGTCAGCTATTCGTAAAGCCTGTCAAAGTTTAGGTTACGACAGTACAAAAACCAATGAGGTTTGCAAAGCCCAAACTATAGACACTGTAGCTGACAAAACAGTCAAGGATTTGGCTTCTCACTTTTCTGGCCGTTTAATCAATTACGGTACTCATGCGTCCGCTGTTATTGTTTGTCCTGATGATATCAACAACTATACGTCCGTTGAACGTCAAAAGAACAGTAAGACTGGTGAGTACGAATACGTAGTTTGCTACGAATTTCATGAATGTGAAGCCATGGGGCTACTTAAACTTGACATCTTGGGGTTACAACACCTGGACATTATTGACCGTGTAGTCAAGGCCACTGGTGTTGATTACGACGCAATCCCAAATGAAGATGAAAAGACAGCCAAAATGCTTCAACAGGGTAAAACTGACGGAGTATTTCAGTCTGAGTCAGCAGGGTTTACTGCTACGATTCAAAAATCGAAAGCGTCGGAAGCAAACGACCTCATCGTGACGAACGCTTTGTACCGTCCTGGTTCCCTTGATAGCGGAACTACAGAGGAGTATATCCTTCGTAAAAATGGTATTCACCCAGTTACTTACCCTGTTCCTGAACTAGAGTCAGCACTGAAAGATACCTATGGACTTATCATTTACCAAGAGCAGGTTATGGCAGGATGTAGAGCTTTGTGTGGTTATTCTTTAGGCCAGGCGGATAATATCCGTCGTATCATTGGCCGTAAAATTGTCGATGAAATGGCTCCTGCTATCGAGGATATGAAAAAAGCTGCAAAGGCTATAGGAACGCCAGAAGATGCTATTGACGGGTTCGTAAAGGTCGTAGAAGCTTCTGCAAACTACACCTTTAACCATTGCTTGTCTGGTGATACGGTACTTTGGCATGGGTATTCAAGATTTAAACAGCCTACGATTGGCGAAATGTACAAGATAATGCACAACAATGAATACGCTAAGGCCACTGGTCATAAAAACTTACATTGGAAATACTTACGGCAAGGATACGGCAAAGCATTAAGCCTTATGGATTCTAATGAAATATTAAAAAAGAACGATATTGTAGATATTTATTATAGAGGCAAGGGTTTTACATACGAAATTGAAACGGAACACGGATTCAAAGTAAAATGCACAGCCAAACATAAAATTCCTACTACAAATGGCATTAAGTATGTAGAAGAATTAAAAATAGGAGATGAAGTATATACTAAAGGTGGAAAAAACTTAAAGAAGAACAAATACACCTTCTATAAAAAATCAAACTTCAAAAAGAACATACCTCATAAAGGGCAGATGGGATTCCAAGAAAAGGAAAATGGTCGTTATCGTATGTTTGATGATTACAAACAGAAATGCATGGACGAAAAACGTCCTTGTGAAATCTGTGGTACGCCTTACGATGGCGTAACAAGGTTTGAAATGCACCATAAAGACATTGATAGAACGCATAACAAACCTAATGACCTGATGTGGTTATGTGTATCGTGCCATAAGAAAGAACACTACAAGATGGGGCGTACCCGTAGAGGCGATAACGGTTACTTAGCCGTACCAGATAAGATTGTGTCAATAACCCAAGTTGGCGAGGAAGACGTATACGACATTGAAATGAAAGCCCCCTATCATACCTTAACGGTAAATAATGGGTTTGTTGTATCTAATAGCCACGCAGCGGCTTATGGGGTTACGGCATGGAGAAGCGCCTATTTAAAAGCTCATTATCCAAAGGCTTATATGACTAGCTTTTTGAATCAGAAGTCAAAAGACGACAAATTCCCGTTCTATGTTAAATCTGTTAAAGACATGGGGATTACAGTACGGCCACCAGAATTAGGTGTAGAAAACTGCACCATCGTCGGCGATGCTATCCAGCTTGGAACGAATTGTATCAAAGGGGTTGGCACGATTGATAGACCCGTAGATAAAAATAATCTTCGCTCTGTTATGAACCAATATCCAAGGAACAAGCTGGAAGCCCTTATTGAAGGTGGAGCTTTGGATTACTTCAAGATAAAACGAAGTGTCCTCATTGGGTCAATCGATTCATTTAAAAATTATTTTAAAACTATTGAAAGCTCTCATGATGCTATTAACCGCTGGAAACAGAACACGAAGCATAAACCAGAATACATTGCCAGCAAGATAAGATATTACGAAGACAAAATCAAATCGGCAAAGATTGTAGGTCATGAAGATAAAAGCTTTAACGAACCAGAGGCCGAAATGAAAGTTTTAGGCTTCACCTTTGGTAATGCACTTAGAGGTTATGACCTTCACCTAGTCAACAATCGAAACGTATTCGCTGGGTACGTACAAACATTTAGAAAAGTAAAAGACAAAAAAGGACATAGAATGGCCTTTGTCACACTTGATAATGGCATTGAATTTGCTATGTTTTATAGACAATATGTAGAACTCGACGAAGGAAAACCTTATTTATTTGGTTTGGAACACGGCAAACGAGGCTACATTATGCAATCAGTAAGACAACTTAGGAGAATAGATTAAATAGATGACAAATATTGACATTATTAATTTTGTAGATACTAATTTTAGTGACGTTCATGTACCACCTTTATATAAGGCGGCATACATTCAAGGATATAAAGATTGTCGGACAAACATTATCAGGGCTGTATTTTCAGCCTTGGTAGAAGCCGACATTGAGGAGGAATCAGAAAGTGATACAGATTAGCAAAGAGAATGTCCACGAATGGACGTTCTGCAACGCTTGTGGCTCTATTAACCGTGTAGAGTTTGTGATTATGGGAGATGGTCATGTGACATCCTCTGTAGCTCTCTGCGGTGCTTGTAGAAAGAAATTGCACGAACTATTGGGCAAGGAGATGGAAGAAAATGACGGCTGATGTGGCAGTATTGATTGTTTCCATTATTGCTTTTTGCCTTGCAATGGCATCATTTATTATTTCAGTTAAGAGAAAGGATAATGATAAATGAAAGATTTTGAGAAGCCAGTATTTTATGTAAAGGATTTAAAGAAATCCTTCTCCCCTTCTGTAGTCGATTGGAAGAAAAAGCAAATTAAAGGCCGTATAGGTGGAGAGATAAAAATGTTTCGTTTCGATGAAGTAGAGTTTCTGTGCTATGACGGAGCAGACTTTCTGGAGTTATTATAATGAATAAACAAAGATTAAATAAGTTATACGAATTGGCAGAGCAATTAAAACATGAGTGTTGTGATAAGTATACGTTGCTAGGTTGTATGGGTTCGTGTTGTTACGATAGTGGGGAAGATAAGGTAGAGTATTGCCCGTTTGATATGGGAGGAGTATGTGCAGCTGAAAACTTCATAGATTCACTGGACATAATTATAAACAGGGACTAAAAAACGAGATGCTTAACAACGAATACAAAAAGAAAGCAATAAAAGAGCTGGAAAATATAAGCGCAAAAGAGTTAGTCAATTTATTGAAAGAAGCTGGTTCGACTAGAGTTGATGACGGGAAGAACGAAGAATCTGATTTTGAAGGTGATGTAGAGAATGTTGACTAAAGAAGAATTATATGACTGTGCAAAGAAGATAAGCCAGTGCTGTCAATATTATCGGGATAATGAGAAAACTGGCTATTGTCGCAGTTGCCCGTTTTTCTATAACGGGCCTCACTTCAAGGGATGCATATTGCGAGATACCTGGGGAAATGAAGTAGATAACCCAGGTGATTGGCAGTTGGATTAAGCCTGTTGTACATAAATAGAAGGTAAATTGTATAGTTAGATAAATGGTTAAGGAAGGAATATATTTATAAATTGTCGTTGGCTTATGGGTTGATAGAAGAAAATAACGATAATATCTAATTTTATTTTGAAAAATATAAGAAGGAGTGATTTCTTATGGATTATATCATTAATCCATGGTGGTTTTATCTAATTAGCGTTGTAAGCAAAATTGACTGTGTAGCCACTTTGCTAGGGATGCTCAGTTTTTCGTTTACGGTTATATTTTTTATAAGTAAATACGATACAATCTTGGGAAGAGAACATTCTACAGACGATTTTGGTAATTCTTACACGAATAAGCCAGAAAAAATCAAAAGTGATAAATTCGTGTTTAAAATATTAATATTCATTTCGGTTATCTCCTCTGTAGTAGCTGTAGCTGCCCCTTCTACAGACGCTATGAATAAGATGCTAATTGCCAATACACTGACTAAACAAAATATAAGTGCTGGAGCCGACTTTACGCAAGACCAAATTAGCAAAATTATTGACAAGATTGCCGATGCGGCAGTAAAAGTTAAAGAATCTAAATAATTAAGGAGGAAGAAAATGAAA
>ENA-ORPK01001485-ORPK01001485.1-human-gut-metagenome-genome-assembly--contig:-NODE-1485-length-18309-cov-3.191794_pt1 | contig 18309 bp, 13 predicted proteins | sample MGYA00242139_ERZ509068 | MGnify/ENA primary metagenome ERZ509068 (study PRJEB26280, sample SAMEA2338687) | human gut metagenome | biome: human gut; feature: human-associated habitat; material: faeces... | reverse complement strand
GATCCAGAACAAAGGCTCCTTGTAATCCTGAAATACCTTGCGGTAAAAATCAAGATACTCCTCCTTTGTACATTCATTGGGATGCTTCATCCAGAGAGGATTGGTTTCGTTTAAAAGCTCCGGCCTTTTCACGATCTTATATTTCAGCTTATCCTCTTCCTTCTCCGGCTTGATCTCCTCCACAACCGTATCGGTGTCCAGCTTTTCCTCTGCATCGATGGTCTGAGTCTCTTTGGTATTTTCCTTGGAAAGATAAATCTCTACCGGCATAAAGGAACAATACTTCTTAATGACTTCTCTTGCCTTGTACTCGTTGCAGAATTCCAGGACGTCCTCATTTAAAAACAAAGTAATGGTAGTTCCTACCGTGTCCTTTGTGCCTTCCTGCATATCAAATTCTGTTCCGCCGTCACATTCCCAGTGTACCGGGGCTGCTCCCTCCTGCCAGGAAAGGGTGTCGATATGAACCTCGTCCGCTACCATAAATGCGGAATAAAAGCCCAGACCAAAGTGTCCGATGATCTGATCCTCATTGGTCTTGTCCTTGTACTTGGAAATAAAATCGGTTGCTCCTGAAAAGGCGATCTGGTTAATGTATTCCTCCACCTCATCAGCGGTCATGCCGATACCGTTATCTACAAACTTCAGGGTCTTCTCCTCCGGGTTTACAAAAACCTCGATCTTGCCCTTATATCCCTCAGGAAGAGAATACTCTCCCATCATATCCAGCTTTTTCAATTTTGTAATCGCATCACATCCATTGGAAATCAATTCTCTGAAAAAGATGTCATGATCCGAATAGAGCCACTTTTTGATAATGGGAAATATGTTTTCACTGTTAATTGATAAACTTCCGTGCTTTTCTGCCACAATAATCACTCCTTTTCTCGTCAACAGGCCATTTTCTTCCGGCCTATAAGGCTAGTGTAGTTCCCTTTTTTGTAAAAGTCAAGATAAAATTAGCACTCATTTTTAATGAGTGCTAACAATTCTCTGAAAACCGCGGAACTACGGCATTTCTTCAATTCTAAAATTTTTATTAACTAAAATACTGGTTATAAATATCAAAGAAATCGCAGGTTGTCACCTCTTCATTGACGGAGAAGGAAATGCTGTCCCACAGGGACTGGTTAATGGTTCTTGTGAGGGTAGACACAAAGGCGTCATACTCCTGTCCAAACACCTCTTCCTTCCGCTTTTCCACGATCTTGATCTTGTTGGCGTCTGTCTCTTCCCGGTTAAAGGTATTGATACATTTGATGATATGATAACCATACCTGGTCTCAATAATATCACTGATCTCCCCTTTTTCCAGGTTAAAAGCCGCCTCCTCAAAGGCCGGATCCGTTTCTCCCTTTCCGAAGGAGTAATTGCCCTTATCCCCCTCGGAATAGTTCAGCACAAGCTCCTCGAAGTCCGCTCCTTCCTCCCTGGCGAGGGCCAGGATCTCCGTTGCCCTCTCGTAGGCTTCCTTTTTGTCCTTATCGGAAAATTCTATCTTTTTGCCGGTGCCATCCTGTACATAGGTTCTGATCAGGATATGCTGCACCGTAATGGTTCTTGCCTCATCATCGCTGATCTCCGGGTTGATGTCCTTAATGATGTACTCGTATACCTTATTGGCAAGCGCAAATTCCGCATAAAGCTGGGCGATCACTTCCCGGTCCACCTGCATCACTTCCCGCTCCGTCTGATTCAGGGAGCTGTAATAAGTATCTGCCGCTTCCTCTGTGAGCGCAAGCTCCTCCTCATCCAGCTGTACGCCGTGGCGCTGTGCCAGAAGGTTCATGGTCTTGATCTGGGCAAGCTGCGCCAGCACTGTTTCCTTAATGTTATCCTCCAGGGACACATCCCCCAGGTTTGTCTGCCAGATCTGGCTTCCAAAGGCATTTTCATACTGATCCTGGGTATTGGTCAGGTAGACCATGACCTCCGGGAGCATACAGGACATGGTTTCAATCCGGAAAACCTCATCCTTCTTAAACCCGGTATAAAGGATCACCTTGGTATCTGTTTCTTTTCCTCCGCAGCCCCCAAGCACGGGTGCCAGCATGCAGAAAACAAGGAAAAGCGCTGCAAATCTCCTTTTCTTCATTACGCCTCCAGCTTGCTTAAAATACTCCTTGCCACGCTGATGCCGTTTGCAGAAGCCTGCTGCAGGCCTCTGGTCACCCCGGCTCCGTCTCCGATGGCGCGCAGCCCCTTTATGCTGGTCTCAAAATCCTTGTTTACAATGACCTTGTTGGAATAGAACTTTACTTCCACGCCGTAAAGAAGGGTCTCATCCCCCGCAATACCGGGCGTGATCTTATCCAGTGCAAAGAGCATCTCTTCAATATCCACCATGATCCTGTGAGGGAACACCAGTGAAAGATCTCCGGGCACCGCATCCTTTAAGGTGGGCATCAGGTTATTCCGGTACAGTCTTTCCTCGGTGGTTCTTCTTCCCCTGCGGAAGTCTCCAAAAGTCTGCACCAGAATTTTGCCTCCGCACAGCATGTTGGAAAGCTGTGCAATATGCTTTCCGTATTCAATGGGCGTCTTAAAGGGTTTGGTAAAGTTCTTGCTTACCAGAATGGCAAAGTTGGTGTTATTGGTCTTGTAGTCCTTTGCCTTATATGCGTGGCCGTTTACCACAGCAAGGCCGCCCTCATAATATTCCGTAGCCACTTCTCCCGAAGGGTTGGTACAGAAGGTACGAACCTTATCATCAAAGGTAGGGGTATGGTAGATCAGCTTTGCCTCATACAGATTTTCATTTAAGAACTGCATGATCTCGTCCCTTACCTCCACACGGACGCCGATATCTACGGTTCCCGGTGTTGTCTCAATTCCGATCTCATGGCATTTGTCCTTAAACCAGTCTGCTCCTTCTCTTCCAACTGCGCAGACGATCTCCGGCGCATAATAGGTCTCGCCCTTATCGGTTTTGATCCCCTTAGCGACACCATCTTCCACAATAATGTCTTCTACCATGGTGTTAAACAGCATGGTAACGCCTTCTTTTTCCAGATGATGTTGCAGCTTTTCGTAGATCTTGTACCCTTCTTCCGTTCCTAAATGGCGGATCGGGCACTCTACCAGCTTTAAGTTGGCAATAATGGCCTTCTTGCGGATCTCTCTGATCTCGGCCTGCTTATCTACGCCGTAAACACTCTTGTCTGCGCCGAATTTCAGATAAATGCTGTCAGATTCCTTGATCAGGTCTTCTGTTGCCTCATAACCGAGAATGGACGGCAGATTGCCTCCTACGTCAGGAGAAAGAGAAAGCTTTCCGTCGGAAAATGCTCCTGCTCCCGCAAAGCCCGTAGTAATAGAGCAAGGCTTACAGCCAACGCATTTCTTCGTCACTCTCTTAGGACATTGCCTCTTTTCAATGGAACGTCCCTTTTCTATCATCAAAACCTTTAAATCCTTTTTCTTATCCATCAGCTCATACGCACAGAAGATCCCGCCGGGGCCTGCGCCTATGATGATCACGTCATAATTCTGCATATGATCTCCTTTCTTAATCCCAGTATTTTTAGCATACCACAACTTCTGCCCTGCTTCCAGCATTTGTTTTGTAAATCCTGATCTGGCTGCTGATCTTTTCAGAAAGTTCCGGTACATGGGAAATCAGTCCGATCAATCTGTCCTTTTCCACCAGGCTCTCCAGCGTTTCGCAGGCCTGCTCCAAGGACTCCCCGTCAAGGCTTCCAAAGCCCTCATCCACAAACAGCGTTTCCACACGGATCCCGCCGCTTCCGGCCTGAATCACGTCGCTCATGCCAAGAGCAAGAGCCAGGGATGCCTTAAAGCTTTCTCCTCCGGAGAGGGTTTTTACAGAGCGGTACTTTCCGGTGTAATAATCCATTACCTCCATGTCCAGGCTGTCCTTGCTCCTTCCGTCGCCCACCTCCTGCACTCTTCGCAGGCGGTATCTTCCTCCGCTCATGGTCTCCAGCCTTAAGTTGGCCGCCATGAGAATTTCTTCAAAGTAAGCCGCAAGCACATACTGTTCAAATACCAGTCTCTTTTTGTTATTTCCGTTTGCCGCATCGTCCAGTCTTTTGTAAAGACTGTACTGTTCCATAAGCTCTGTCTGCTTTTTATTCTTTTCCTTCAGGGAGGAAAGCCCTTTCTTTAAGGAGGACCATCTGCTATGCAGGGCAAGCTGCTTTTCGGAAAGCTGCTTCTTCCTTTCTCCTGCCTTTAAAAGAGCCTGTTCCATGGCCGGAAGATCCGGAAGGGTCCTGCCTTTTGTTTCTTCCTCAAGGTGCGAAAGGAGCTGCGCATTAGCGCTGCAAAGCTGTTCATATCCGGCAATTTTGTCTCTGAGCTGCAAAAGCTCTCCTTCCTTTGGCTTTGCCATACGGTAATCCTGTTCTCCTTCAAAGCCTGCCTGTTTCTGCTTCAGCAGGAAAGCCTGCCGCCTTTGTTTTGCAGCTTCCCTTGCCTCTAAAAGCTCCTTTTCCTGCTTTTCCAGATTGCGCTGCTTTTCCGCAAGCACGGCGCTTCTCTCCTCCTGTTCCCGAAGCTTCTTTTCATAGGAGGCTCTGTCATGCCCTGCCACATACTCCCTGACCGTATCTGAAAAGGCGGAAAGCTGGTCAGAAAGCTCTCTGCCCCTGCATCTGCTTTCTTCTGCCTGTTTTTCCTGTTCCTTCACACCTGCATAGGAGGCTGCCGCCTTTCCGTGAAGGGCAACCTTTTTCTGCTGTTTTTGTTCAAACTCCTCCTTCAGCTTATTCAGGCTCTCCTTATCCGGCACCTGCTCCTCGCGCACCGCTTTTACCGGATGGTGCACGGAACCGCAGACCGGACAGGGCTGTCCTTCCAAAAGCTCCTCTCCCAGGATCCCTGCCAGGCCGTGAAGGTATTTCTTTTGCGCCTGTTCATAAATCCCCTTGGTCTTTTCTTCTTCCTCCTCTGCCCTTAAAAGGGCCTGCTGTAAAGCAGTCAGCTCCTTTTCCGCTTCTGCCAGCCTTTTGGTAAGCACGGCCTCCCTTTCCTTTTCCTCCGTCAGTTTTTCTGACAGGGTATAGGCCTGTGCGATCTCCTGCCCAAAACGAAAAATTTCCGCTTCCTCCTCTTTCTTCTTCCGCAGCGCTTCTATCTCTGCCTGTGTATCCAGCTTTTTCTTTTCCAGGTTTGCGGCGAGCAAAAGAGCCGCCTCACACTTTTCCTCTTCGGGAAGAAGCTCTGCCGCCTTTTCCTTCCTTGTAAGGGTCTTTTGACAAAGTGCAATTTCTTCCTTTCTTTCCTGAAGCTCCGCTCTTTTTTTCTTTTCGGCTTCCAGCTTTTCCAAAAGGCTGCAAAGGTTCTTTGCTCCCTCCTGCTCTGTCAGAAGGCTTCTCATTTCCTCCTCCGCCTTCTGGCAGTCCTTTTCTGCCTGTCTGACTTCTCCTTCCAGAAATGCTCCCGCTTCCCCTAACAGGGAAAGGATCCCCTCATAATAATAGCCTTCTGCTGAGATCAGCTCCCGAAAGCGTTCTTCCTTTTCCTGATCCTCAAACAAGGCTTCCCTGGAAAGCAGGGAAATATCCTCCTCCATCTTATGACGGCATTCCATCACCTTCTTATAAAGCTCAAGGGCTTTTCCCTTCAGCTTTGCTTCCATGCGCTCATAAAGCTCTGTTCCGAAAAGCTCCCGGAAAATCCTGGTCTTTTCCCCGGGAGGCGCTACCAGAAGCCTTGCAAACTCTCCCTGTGCAATCATGGAAAGCTGCTTAAACTGGCGGAGATCCAGCCGCAAAAGCTCCTGGACAAACCGGGTGACCTCGCTGCTTCCCTCAAGCGCAGTCCCATCTGCGCAGGTGATCCTTGCTTTTTCCCTTTCCTTCGTAAGCCCCTTTGCTCTTTTGCTGGGACGAAGGTATTCCGGGTTCCGGTAGATCTCGTAACGCTTTTCCCCATGGCTCATCACAAGCTCCACATAGGTCGGCGTTTCGGGATCCGCAAAATCACTGCGCACACTGTTTTTTTCCCGCATTTCACCACTCATGCTGCCATAAAGCGCATAGGTAATGGCATCAAAGATGGTAGTTTTTCCTGCGCCGGTAGGCCCTGTGATCAAAAAAAGCCCTCTTTTTTCAAGTCCTGTAAAATCGATCTCCTGTTTTCCCTTATACGGCCCCCAGCCACAGATCGTCAGCCTGATGGGTTTCATAAGCAGTCCTCCAATTCCCGTATGATGTCCGTTACCGCTTTCTTCCCCTCTGCCAAAAGCGTTTCCCCTGTTACTTCCTCATAAAAGGCCTCAAACAAAGCCACAGGATCCTTTCTTCTTGCAAGCATCCGGTCTGCCTTCTGCTCTGCTCTCTGCTCCTGTTCCCATTCTCCGGCACGCAGGATCTGCATCATATTGGGATAAACGCTGCGCAGGGTTCCCATAGGATCGATCAGCTCTCCACGATCCGTAAGCACAGCCTGCAGATAGTCGGATCTTCTTTCATCCTCCTGTCCCTGACGCAGAAGCTCTTCCAGGCTTCCCCGTATGATGCGGAACTCCTTTGCGGGGTGCAGGGGAAGTCTTGTAACCTCTGCCCTGTGCTTCCAGATTTACAAGAAGGGCGCACTTTTCCTGGCCGCACTCCCCGAAGGAATACTTTAAGGTAGAGCCGGAATACCAGACGGGCCGCTCCCCGATCTGCTGGCACCTGTGAATATGCCCCAGCGCCACATAATCAAAGCCATCAAATAAAGACGCCTCCACATTATCAAGTCCTCCCACATGGATCGTGGTCTCGCTTTCCGAAAGGGCGGGCTCCTTCCCCTGATCCGTCACAAAGAAATGGGTGATCAGAACTCTCTGTTTTTCCAGGCTCTCTTCCTGCTCCTGCTGCCAGTAGCGTTCCAGCGCCCTTGCAACAGCGCTGTTGCTGTCGGTTTCTTCTTCTCTCACAGGCTTAAAAAAGGGAAGGAGCACAAACTCCGTATCCCCCAAGAGTACCCGCTTTGCCTGTCTATTCCATACCCCTGCAATGTGAACGCCCCTTGCACACAAAAGATGCTCCCCAAAGCTGATCCGCTCCGGCGAGTCATGATTTCCGCTTATCATTATAATTTGAATTTCCTGATCAGACAGCTTTGTCAGGAACTGATCAAAAAGGCTGACCGCCTCTCCGGGCGGAATCGCCCTGTCATAGATATCTCCTGCAATAACCAGCGCATCAACTTTATTCTCCGCTGCCAGAGAAACAAGCTGATCCAGAATCAGCTTTTGTTCCTCCAGCATGGAAAAATCATTGACCACCTTGCCGATATGCAGGTCAGAAATGTGTAAAAACCTCACACCATCCTCCGCTTTGGTAAGTATTTTTCCTGAGTATAGGGATTCAGCTTTCTGTCATACCATCCCTCTCCGCTGCACATAATGAAATCGCCGTTTTGAGCCACCGTCATGATGTAGTCCACTACGGTCTTCCATTTTTCCTTTACGGCAATGCCGGCCCCTAACATCTGCACAGAATGGACATCTGATCCGGCAGTCACCTCAACTCCGTATTTCCTTGCATATTCCACTGCCTGTCTGTCAAAGTCAGGATTGTAATGGCTTGTACTCAGCGGGCTGGAATGGGCGCCGTTAAAGATCTCCGTCAGATCCGAGTCTGTAGGATAAAGGCGCACCCTTGGTATGTAATCGGCCTCCCGGTAGGGATGTGCCTGTATCACAATGCCTCCTCCGTCATGAACCATCTTGAACTGCTGCTCTACGGTTGCCTTTTTGATCTGCGGGTGCCTGATCAGCCACTCCTTGTCCAGGCCATAAACCAGGAATTCCGTTCCGTCAAAGTTGGACTCATACCCGAAGAAAACGGAAAGGCCGATTTTTTTGCCCTCCTTCTTGGCGTTTTCATAGCCCTTGCAAAATGCTTCCACCCAGGTTTCCCATGGAAGTGACGGATCAATGCAGGTATTCCCGTTCCAGGCGTGATCGGTGATAATGATCCCGGTATAGCCTGCCGCCTTGGCTGCCCTGGCCATTTCTGCCCCTGTGTTCTTTGCACAGGCGCTGGCCTCGCTTGTGTGTACATGCGTGTCGTAAAAATACTTGTACCTCTTTCTTTGAAATAAATTCATACTCCACTCCTTTTCACTTACTCATATTCTACATACTATTGTACCTCATCTCAAGCCCGCCGTGGAAAAAGTCTACCAGACGGTATGTATTTTTGTTGTATTTTCCAGGTGATTATGCTATTCTTTATGCGAAATAAAGAAAGGAATGATTTTCATGAGCGATATAATGAAAAAACTGTTTTATCAGCAAAGGCTAGATTTTGAGCGCATGAGCGCCCTTTTTGACAGTCAACATTCCATGCCGGAAGATGTCGTAGAAGAGAAAAATATAGCCTATTTACCCGATGCAAAAAATGTACACGAACTGGATGTGTTTTACCCGGTTCGGTCGGTAAAACAGCCCATACCAGTGATGGTGAACATTCACGGAGGCGGTCTTTTGATCGGAAACAAGGAATTTAACCGTTTTTTCTGCGCCCGTTTCAGTGAACTTGGATACCTTGTTTTCTCTGTTGAATACCCTTTGGTTCCCGATTGTCAGGTCTATGACCAGTTTGCTGCTATTGCCGCAGCCCTGAAATACATAAAAGAACATCTTTCAGAATACCATGGGGATCCGGACAGGATCTATGGAACTGCAGACAGCGGCGGCGCTTATCTTCTGACCTATGTCAGCGCCATGTCCGGCTGTCAAAAGCTGGCAGATGCTGCAAAGGTTACGGCTCCTGATCTGCATTTTAACGCCCTAGGCCTGATCAGCGGCATGTTTTACACCACAAAGCTTGACAAGATCGGCCTGTTTCTTCCCCCTTATCTGTATGGGAAGCATTACAAAAAAGGCCCCTTTGCTCCTTATATCAACCCGGAGCATCCGGACCTTGTCACCGCCTTGCCGCCCTGCTTTCTGGTGACCAGTGAGTGCGACTATTTAAAGCGTTATTCCATGCAGTTTGAACGTGCCCTTTCCAGGCACAATGTACCTCACAAGCTTTTATGCTTTCCTAAGGATAAACGGCTTTCCCATGCCTTCAGCATGTTTAAGCCGGATCTGCCCGAAAGCCGGGATGCCATAAACGCCATCCACAGCTTCTTTCTGGCGCACGCAGACAAATCCTGCTCTTAGGCTTTCCTCTTATTCTTCTGCTGCCTCTACAAAAGAAGAAAAGATCCTGCGGCTGTTTTCATCTGTCTGATAGGAAAACTCCGGGTGCCATTGAAACGCCCATACATATTTTTTATCCGGCAGATATGCGGCTTCCACAAGTCCATCCTCAGCTGTTGCCATCACAGAAAGAGCCGGTGCGGTCTCCTTCACTGCCTGATGGTGATAGCTGTTCACACCTATGCATTCCTTTGAAAGCAGTTGATACAAGGGAGTGCTTTTTTTAATCGTAACCTTATGGATCTCCCTGTCATAGGGCGGCGTCATATGGTGCTCTGTCAAAGAGGGGTGCTGCCGTGAAAGATCCTGGTACAGGCTTCCCCCCAGAAAAACATTGATAAACTGTAGTCCCCTGCAAATTCCAAGCACGGCTTTATCCTCTATAAGCGCAGTCTGCAGCACGATCCTTTCCATTTCATCTAATGGCTCATAGGACTTTGACAATCCCTCCAGATTTTGCTCCCGATAAAGCTCCGGGCTTACATCCTGGCCTCCGGTAAACAAAAAGCCGCTGCATAAGCTGCAAAGCTCTGTAAGCTCGTCCTTTTGCGTTGTCAGCGGGAAGATCACCGGTATTCCTCCCGCCATCCTGATGCTGTCCAGGTATCCGGGAAGCACCCAAAGACTGTTTTTCTCTTCGTCCCAAAGGGGCATCACTCCGATCATGGGTTTCTTTTTCATCATAGCCTCCATTTCTATCCTGATATCAGAAAAAGAGCAACAGCGCCTCTGGCGCCATTGCCCTTTGCTTTGTAATCTTTTTTATCTTATTCCTATTTGCCGCAAATTGCAATGTATTTTTAGAGGGCTTTCCTCCAAACCATTACAAAGGACATTTCAGGCTTTCCACCAGATCCACCTTTTTGCATTTACGTCCTGCCAAAAGCATGGCGATCAGGTATGCAGCCGCCAGAAATGCAAATCCGGACAGGATCGTATCTGCCTTCACAGGAAGACTCATCAGCATTCCTGATGATTTTGCCGCTCCCAGGATCATGGAATAAGCGGTCAGATAACCCAGAGGCACTCCGATCAGAAAGCCCACAGGTACCAGCAGGTGATTTGATGTAAGTACAAATCTCCGCACTTCTCTGCTCCGGTATCCCAGAACGCTCAGCATGGAAATATTTCTGGTACTCTCCTCCACGATCATACCGGACATCATGGACACTATAAGCAGACAGATCAGCATGCCAAGCACCTTTAAAAGCTTTAATACAATTCCCGCTGTCATGGACAGGTTTTTCGCCTGCTCCTGATAATCCTTCAAAGAGGAATTCTTACGGAGCAGCTCTGATGGTATGGTAAGTGGTTCCTTACTGATGATCACATTATACTCTTCTACCGGTCTTTCTATTATATCTGCCACATTTTCCTTACTTGAAAGGACAAGATCCAGAATATCATTTCGGATGATCCCACTTATCACTATCTCGGTTTCCTCCATGGTTACCGTATTATAAAAGCGGAAGCTGTCTCCTGCGCTGATCCCATATCTTTTTGCAGCCGCACTGGACATATAATAACCTCCGTAGGAGAGCTCCTTTCCATCCACTGTCAGCAGATCCAGGATCTGATTTTGCTCCTCATAACCGATCAGGTTAAACCTGCTGTCATCCTGCTTTGCTCCAAAGCTGATGTCGAATACGCCATCCCCTCCATAGGGATTTTGCGTTTGAAATTCCTTAAAGCCATATTCATATTGACCGCCCAGCATGGCGTAGGGCACCTTTTCCTCCAGAAGATCAGCGTAGGCATCCTGGAAGGATCCTCCAAGAATAATGCAGAGCGTGGCAATGGCAATCCCGATCACCATAGTAATACTGCCGAAACCGTTTAAGGTTACCGCCCTGATATTGTAAACAAAGCTCAGCCCCGCACTGCTCTTTCGCAAAATACCGGATACCTTTTCCTTGCCGATCCCTCGAAGCAGCGGAATAATGTCAGATTGCAGCACTCCCAGCACATCTCCTGCAAAAGCAGGGATCATGCCATACACCATATAATGACGGACCAGCTCCTTTACACTTATCCTTTTGTTTGGGTTATTGCTGATAATTTTTCCGTCATGGATCCGGATGATCCTATCCGCCATTCCTGCAATTCCTTCATTATGGGTGATGATCACAATGGTGGTCTTATACTTTTTATTGATCTTCTCCAGGATTTCAAGCACTTCCCTTGCAGAAACAGAATCACACAGACATCTCCTGTCTGTATTCCCAGGCTTGCATGATCCAGTGCGTAGATCCTGCTTTCTCCTTTTCCATATTGCTTCACCGCATCTTTTACGATAACAGCCATTTTCCTTCTCCCTCTACTGTTTCTTCCAATCGTTTATTGCCCGTGTAACCCGTTTATCAATGTCAATTCGTGCCTCCTTGCACTCTTTGGGATACTTTCTTCCGGCGGCAAAAAACCTTGTGATCAGATCGCCTCCAACCGGAAGCATGCTCTTTACCATCCCCTCCGGGAAAACAAAATGAGTTGCATGCTCATAAATATAACTCTCCACACTGCACTCATGCTCGCGCTGTGCAAGACGCTTTTCCATTCTGCGGATATACTTGCCAGCTTCCCACAAAGCATCATCCTCTGACCCAATCATCAAAAGCTTTCCCTTTATTCTCTCAACCTTGATCATCTCCTCTTCCCTGAGCGGATGCGCTTTTTCGGAGTCAATAAAAATATTTACAGAGGAAATCATATCTCCCCCTGCCTTTGCATCATCCTTCATCTTCATTCCATATTCCGGATGACGATAAGCATAGGGAAGATACGGCAGCGGTTTTCCTTCCCAGGATGCGGTAGACTCCCCTTCTCCCGGCCATTCCGTCTGTCCATCCCTTTTTCCCTGATAAAAGCCCTCCATCACAAAGTCGCAGGGCGTCATGGCAATGGTAAGGGTGATCTGAGGATAATAGGAAGCTGCAATCAGCGCAAACATTCCTGTGGTGGACGCTCCGGCAATTCCGATCTTTTTCATTCCTCTTTTCTGCAGATAGGAAATAGCCGCTCCAATTCTCTCTACCGGCAGATTATGATGACTGTAATCCTTATGAGCCGGACTCAGCGTCAGTACGCTGATTCCGAATTTCTTCTGAAGCCACTTCACAGAGGATCTGGCCATATAATCCTCGCAGTCGTCTCCAAGCATTGCAATGATGGCACAGGTCGCTCCCTCTAACGGAAAGTAACATCCATAAAAGCCTTTTTCAGTCTCTTTTATCTTTTTCATATGTTTTCACTCCTGATGTTTTAATTTGTTATCATATTGACACCTTTATGTTAGTTCGGGCTAACCGTCGTGTCAACCCCCATTTACGGAAGATCCGCAGCGTACCAAAAGGCGGCATGGGATCACTCCCATGCCGCCTTTAATACACACGGTCTTTTTTCTTTACTTACTCATCCCGATCCTTTTTAAAAATCAGATAAGCTCCTATGCCGATAGCTGCACTGGCAAGCAGGATCAGGGCAATGATCAGGGCCGCCTTGTTCTTATCCTTTGCAGGCCGCTGTTCTGCAGGACGGCTCATGATTTCTTCAATCGCCTGATCTGCCTCTTCCATCTGCTGTGCCCTCTCCGTAAGCAGATCCTCTCTTGTCCGGTCGCTGATCACGATAATATAATCAGAAGCATGTCCAAGCACAAAGGCGGCTTCCTTCCGGCTGCTGATCTGTGCTGCACAGATATATTCAAAGGCTTCCTCCGCTTCGTTATAGTAGAACAGGTTTGCATACTGTCCCTCCATGGCCTGATCCAGGGTAACGGTAAGAACTGCCTTTAACCCAAAGCTTCCTTCATGGGCCAGGGAAAGCTCTACATATTCTTCTCCTCCTGTTAAGGCTTCTATCCGCTCCGCAGGGATCCTGGTTGCTCCCTCTCCCATGGTTACCCTAAGATCCATGCTGGACATAGGGCCTTCCTCTATCTCTGCTCCGTCAATGGCCCACTTTACACCGTTTCCTACATCCAGTACCACCTTTGTTTTCTGGTCGCGGATCTGCTCTAAGGTCTCCGCATAGATCACGCCGGTAGCGCTCATATCCATGTTCAGAACGGCCGGATCCTCAGAGAGTGTCTGGGGCTTCGGTGTGGCTGCCGTCACGATTGCATTTCCCTTTTCGGTATTCTCTGCCTCCGGCGCTTCTAAGGGCTCTGTCACGGGTACTGCGGTAGGCTCCGCAGTGGGCGCCTGAGTCGGCTGTGTCACAGGCTCGGTTTCCTGGGTCTCCGAAGCGGTTCCGTTTCCTTCCGGAATGGGTTCCGGTGACGGAAGGGAAAGCTGTCCCACAGGGGTCGGTGCCGCGGTTGCCGTAGGCTTTGCCGTGGGCGCTTGGGTTGCTTTCGCTGTGGCTGTGGGCTTCGCTGTGGGTGCCTGGGTTGGCTTCGCTGTGGGCTCTGGCGTTGCTTTGGCTGTTGCTGTGGGCTTCGCTGTGGGTGCCTGGGTTGCCTTCGCTGTGGCCGTTGCCGTTGGTTCTGTCGTGGGCTTTGCCGTGGGTGTTATCGTTGCCTTGGCTGTAGGTGTCGCCGTTGGTGCTGACGTGGGCTTTGCACTGGGCGTCCCTGTCGGTGTTGGTGTTGCACTTGGCGTCGCTGTGGGCGTGGCGCTTGGCGTCGCTGTAGGTGTGGCGCTTGGCGTTGCTGTGGGCGTAGCGCTTGGCGTTGCTGTGGGCGTGACCGTAGGCGCCGGCGTACTGCCCGGCTTTGCACACGCCGCAGAGGGCATGTTCAGATAAACAGGAATTTTGAACACAAAGGAATTGTTGATCGCTCCTGTAGACTGATAAGCGCTTTTCACCATGGAGGACTCTGTGTAGGGCGCCATGATATTCTGCATATACTGATGGGCATACAGCCCGTTATAGCTGTTGTCCACGTCATACTTCTGCAGATACAAAGTATCCTGCCCCTTCAGAATATAATTCTGGGAAAGAATTTTTGCTCCTCCCTGCAGGGATTTATAACGGCTGTTCCAGCCCTGCTGTTTTGCATAGGTAAGTCCGTTTTCAATGATCGCCTTGTTGGAGCTCCCCGATGCCTTGATATTGTAATAATTGTAATAACCCTCATAACCGCTGTAGGTTCCTGAAATCAGCGCAGATTGCCCTTTCCCCTGTTCCTGATAAACACGGCACGCCAGGTGGAAGGGACTTACCTTCAGGGTAGAACCGATGTCAAAAAAAGCGGCGGCATAGGTTTTGGAATCTCCCGGAATGCTTCCCTTCATAAAGGTGCTGTTTAAAATATTCTGAACCGCTGACTGCGTATGATAAGAAGGATTATAGGTCAGCTGTTCAAACATAAATACTCTTGTCTCATCCAGAAAGTTTCTGGGATCCATGTAATATTTGATTGCTGCCTCGGAAGCATAGGACCATCCCGGCTGTCCATGGGCTCCGTTTGTATACGCAGATCCCATTTTCGTCTGGATCAGACTTCTTTCGCCGGTATTTTCGTTTTTAATGACGGTCTGCCAGTCCAGTCTCGTATTCTGCTTTACAAAAACCCAGTTTGGATGGGCCTTTTTGAGCTGTGTAAGCTTGTTCTGGTAAGAAGCGGGGAACTGCTCCACATCCGGATAATTTCCTTCGGAAAGCAGCATCACCTGGGGAAAGTACATGTTTTCCCACTCCATCAGTTTTTCATTGGAATAGGCCAGGTATCCCGTCTGTATGTAACCGGTATAGGAAGTATCCTTCCAGGAAAGGGAAACCTGGAACCAAAGCTGCAAGTCGGCATCCACGTCCATACCGATGATCTCTACGGTAGTACCGGTAGGGATGCTGACGCAGACCTCTCCTTCCGCATCTGCCGTTTCCCGTACCTGATAGCTGTCGCAAAGGTAAACCAGGGCCATGACCACATCCTGAGCTGTAATTTCCTTTAACTCAGTTCTGGCCATTTCCAGGTATTCTTCCAGCTCCAGATCCTCCTGATCTGCATCTTCGCCTGCATCCTGTCCTTCTTCACCGGTTATTTCCTCTGAAAGTTCCTGCTCTTCTTCCGGCTCCCCTGCCAGTTCTTCCTGTACCTCTTCCGTTTCCACAGGCGTCTGTTCCGATAGTTCTGCTGCCAAAGAGGGCTGTCCCTGTATCAAAAGGGCTGCCGCCAGAAAAAGACTTATGACCAAAGTAAAGCAACGTTTTTGTAACCTCATTTGTACCCCTCAGTTTCTTTTTGCGCATTTGTTTACATAATAAACCTTACTATAGTTCAAAATTTATGTCAACCTCTTTTACACACTGCCGGGTCCCTACAAAAGACTCACAAGAAGTCTGTGAAGCTCCTCCTCCGTGGCTACCATATAATCCGGCTTTATGGCTCCCTCCGGCTTTTGACGCCTGTTGAACCATACACATTTCCAGCCTGCGCCCACGGCCCCGCAGACATCATTTTCATAGGAATCTCCAATATAATAGCATTCCTCTCCGGGAAGCTGCATCTGCTCCCTGGCATACTCGAATATTCCGAGATCCGGCTTGGCCGTTGGAAGCTCCCCCGATACAAATACATCCTGATCCGGTATCCATTCCTCCATTCCAAGCGTTTTTACCTTGTTTCTCTGATGAGCCCCCGGCCCGTTGGTGATGATCCCCAGCCTTACCCTGCCTTTTAGGTCTGCCAGCATGGACCTGCATTCCTCCGACAGAAAGATCTTCTGCTGAAATTCCTGGTAATAAGCCTGAAAAGCCAAAGCCTGATCAGGAGAAATGAAAAGCTCCAGATCCGCAAAGGATTTCTGGGTACGGTATATGTACATTTCCTCCATGGAAATGGTTCCAAGCTGGGAAGCCTCAAACACCTCGTCTCCTCTTTTCCGGCTTTGGGAAAACAATCTTTCCAGATCCACCCCTTCCGGCTCACCAAACATCTTAAGATATGCCCTTTGAAAGGGCTGAAGCTGGTCATACAGCGTATCGTCCACATCAAACAGGAATGCTTTCATTCCAACTATCTCCTTCCTCTTTATAAACGGGGGAAAAATCAAAAAGTCCCGGAAGCTCCTTTCTGCCTCCGGGATCTTTCTTTATTTTCTGCCCAGAAAAGATTAAACCACAGCCTTCATCAGCTTTGCTATGGTCTCCTTTAATTTTTCATAAGCCTGTACCTCGTCGTCAACATCAGCCACTGCCCTCTCCAAAGGACAAAGCCCGTCTCCCGTGCGGTTGCTGATCACCTGGATACATCTTCCATAACTGTGCTCAATGCCCTTCTTTTCCAGATATTCCTCTGCCGCCTGGCTCATCAGGCTTCCGTAAACGCTGACCGCACCGCCCATGGAAAGCATCATGGCCGCTGCTTTTCCAATGATCTTATCCACGATCACGGCACCCTGCAGCAGCTCCCTGTCCGTATCAAGAACCTTCATGATCGGCTTTACGCCGTTTCCTTTATCCTGATAAATGATCTGATTATTTTTAATCACCACAAAGGAAGCTTCCTCGGAAGCGATCATTGCCTTCGCCTTTTCCACGACCTCATTCCTCTGCGCCTTTCCGTTCTCCTCCATTGCCGTGTATTTTTCTACTGCTTTTACAATAAGAGGGATCAGCAAAAGCTGAAGCGCCGTGCCGGGAATCCCGTCGATCACAAAAGCAAAGGCCGAGGCAAAGGTCACTGCCTTTCCGCCTACCAGAAACAGCGCTGCCCATACTGCTCCATGCACAAGCCGTCCTGCTATCATTGCAAGGATCAGGGACGGGTAAAGCTTCATTTTTTTCTTTGCGTAAAGAAGTCCTGTTATCCCGCCGTATACGGCAAGCTCACACATCATCACCGGAAGCATGGGATAAAATGCCGGCATTCCGGTAAGCAGGGAGGATAACAGGGGAACCAGAAGGCCTCCCACGATTCCCCAAAGAGGGCCGCACAGCATTCCCATTAAAAAGATCGGGAAATGCATGGGAAGTAAGATCGTACCCGGAATTCCAAAGGCATGAGAGGTGGCATACGGTAAGATGAGCCCTACTGCCATTAATAATCCCATGGTGGTCATCGTCTTTGTCATCGCTCTGTTTTTCATTATCCTGTCAGTTTCCTTTCTCATGTTTTCTTCTACTGATAGCATATCCCTTCCCGGACTCTTTTGCAAGCGCCGCTTTAAACGGTCTGCTCGTCTTTCTCGTTTAAAATCTTCATAAATTCCTCACCGGTAATGGTTTCCTTCTCATAAAGATATTTTGCCAGTTCATGAAGCTTGCCCATATTGTCGGCTAGAAGCTTTTGAGCCTTTTCATACTGCTTTTTCACCAGCTCGATCACCTTTTTGTCAATCTCCTTGGCCGTTTCCTGTGAGCAGGCAAGGGAGGTATCTCCGCCCAGATACTGGTTTGTTAAGGTTTCCAGGGCAACCATGCCAAATTCCTCGCTCATGCCGTACCTTGTGATCATGGCCCGGGCAAGCTTGGTTGCCTGCTCAATGTCATTGGAGGCACCGGTGGTAATGGAATGGAAGATCAGATCCTCCGCTACTCTTCCTCCGGTCAGGGTTGCAATCTTATTTTCCAGTTCCTCCCTGGTCATCAGGTTATGCTCCCCTTCCTCCACCTGCATGGTATAACCAAGCGCTCCTGAGGTTCTGGGAATGATGGTGATCTTGGTCACAGGCGCGGAGTGGGTCTGCAGGGCTGCCACCAGGGCATGTCCGATCTCATGATAGGATACGATCAGTTTTTCCTTATCGGAAAGAACCTTATTTTTCTTCTGATAGCCGGCGATCACCACCTCAATGCTTTCTTCCAGGTCAGACTGGGTCACGAATGCCCTTCCTTCACGGACCGCACGAAGCGCCGCCTCATTGATCATATTGGCAAGCTCCGCTCCTGAGGCTCCTGCTGCGGCTCTGGCAATGGCATTAAAATCAATGTCATCTCCCAGCTTTACCTTCTTTGCATGGACACGCAGAATCGCTTCTCTTCCTGCAAGATCCGGAAGTTCTACCGGAACCCTCCTGTCAAATCGTCCGGGACGTAACAGCGCAGGATCAAGGGAGTCCGGCCTGTTGGTAGCTGCAAGGATCACAACTCCCTTGGAGCCGTCAAATCCATCCATTTCCGTAAGCAGCTGGTTTAAGGTCTGCTCTCTTTCGTCATTGCCTCCCATGCCGCCGTTGTCACGCTTTTTGCCGATGGTATCG
>ENA-ORPK01001480-ORPK01001480.1-human-gut-metagenome-genome-assembly--contig:-NODE-1480-length-18369-cov-3.130119_pt1 | contig 18369 bp, 18 predicted proteins | sample MGYA00242139_ERZ509068 | MGnify/ENA primary metagenome ERZ509068 (study PRJEB26280, sample SAMEA2338687) | human gut metagenome | biome: human gut; feature: human-associated habitat; material: faeces... | reverse complement strand
TATTTGTCATTTAACACTTAGTTTGATTATTTGTTACATGTAGATTGATTATTTTCGGCAATGAGGTACTGAAATATGGTTCATTTTTTGCTTTTATGTGTAAAAATTTGGTAACATTTAAACTACAGAAGTAATAAGTATGATAGAATGCATACAATGTATTAATCCTAAGTTTTGGTTGAAGAGTTTTTTGAAGAGGGAGTATATTTATTGATGTCGAAAATAACAGACGAAAACGGTAATCAACAATTCGCAAGCGGAACATTTACAAAATCTGACGGCACGACAGGAACTTTTGGTGAATTTCTCGTAAATACAGATACAACAAATTCTATGGCAACAGAATGGCTCGAAGAAACTACAGCATAGGAAGGGTTTTCGGGAGATTACAAAATTAGCGGCATGGTTGGTGGTGAGTTATACCATAAATATCAAATTTATAAATTGCAGAGGTGGCTAATAGCCTATTGGTTAATTAATAATCTTGTATAAGATAAAATGAAAAAGGAAAACCTTGTATTCATTGGTTTCTGTAAAAAACGAACAGGAGTTCTATGGTCTGAAATTAAAAATGAAAAAGATGCACAAGTTCGTTCATCCGAATCTAAATCAAAATCAAAAATAAAACCCTAATATATTCCTCGGTTTAGGTTCGGAGAAACAAACTAAAAAGCTAAAAAAACAAAAAACAAAAACAAAAGAGAACGAAAGTAGAAAAATAAGGAGCAACCTAATGGTAGATAATTCCCCGCAAAACAGGAATAGTTTTGACGCGGAAAATCAAGAAAATAATAATGAAAAATTTTTTATTATTGTTTTTTTGTTATTAATTATAATTTGTTCTTTTGTTTGCTTTTTTACTATAAAAAATGTAAAGAATAGTAATTTAATAAAAAAAATAAAAAATGATGATTTTTATAATGTATATACTCTAAAGAGTATAAATAATTTACTTGCGGCAAATCTTTTTAAAATTCAAAATAACGAAATTTGTATTGTTGCTTCTGACAATATATGCTTTTTTGATTCAAACAAATATCATTTAACGTGTGAAAAAACTAAAATACATATTCCGCAACAAATGAGTTATAAAGTTTCTGGAATTGAAATTAAAAATAATCTTTACCTTTTAATTTGCGGTAATTTATATAAAGTTAACTATAAAACTAAAAATATTGCGCAAATTTTCTTAAACCATAAATTTACCACAAATTCAAAACTGTTTCAAATAAACACTTCTGATTTATTAGTAATAGATTCTGATGCTATTTATATTTATAACACTGAAAACAATTCATTAATTAAAACCAATAAAAGTTTAAAAAATAAAAGAGAAGATTTTAATGCCATAAATATTTCTCCAAACCAAATTTTGGTTCTTGGAGGTTTTATACCAACATTACTATCTCATCAATATGACTCAAATAAAATATATTATGAAAATCAAATTTATAAAATAGAGAAGAAAAATAAAAAAGGTGATATTACAATAAAGAAAAATGGCTCTCTTGTAACTCTTGTTAATCCTAAAAATACATATGAAATATTTGAAGTTTTAAATAATAATAAGATTAATCAATATATTGGGAATATTGATTTAGATTCCAATTTCGTACGATTGCAAAGTTTACCAAGCGGTAATGTTTTTGTTTTAGGTTCTTCAGATTCGAAAATATTTGATATTAAAACAAAAACTCTAAAAAAAATAAGAGAAAATTCTTTCAATGTTAATTGTAAAAATTGTGTACCGATTAAACTTAATAATGGTAATGCTTTGTTTATATGCGAAAACAAAAATTCTAAAAATAATATTCCTCATGAAAAAATAATAATCAAATACGACGAAAATCAAAATAAATTTGAAATATTAACTAAACAAATTTGTTTCTTTAGTTATTTTTATAGATTTATTCAAGGAATACAATTATCTGATAATAACATTTTGATAATAGATTTATTACCGACAATAATTACAATGGAAAAAAACTAAAATAAGTCTGTAGTCTGTAGGATGCGGTAAATCATCGATTTACCGCATCAAAAACATTTGAAAATCATTCAAGATTTAATTTTGCAATATTATATTTATCCTCAAAATTACCCCAATCAATGTCGTAATAACCTTTTGGAACAAAATTTTTAAAAGCACGAACACCTAAAAAATTCTACAAATTCTCATTTGATAAACGTATAATTACTGGATTGCTTCACTTCGTTAGCAAAGACGATTATTGTTTGACGTTCTTCATTTACTGTCACTGCGAGAAAATCTCTGATTTTCGTGGCAGTCCAGTCAGTTTTACCCATTTTGCAATAAACTTTTTCGATGAATTGAATTATTCGGGTAGTCGTTTTCCTTGATTTCGCTTTGTGCTTCGCACTTGTCGCTTCATCGGAAAACTCCTACTTACGGGCTTGCTTTTCCCTCTCACAAAACGATACTCAATCGTTTTGTTCGGCAGAGTGCCCGACATCGCCATACCGAAAATTCAAAAAAAAGCCCTCGTATGAGGGCAAAGAGATTTTAGAGAGAGAGAGTTTCGGCTTACGCCGAAGAGATAGATAGTTTACATCTTGTGTAAATTTGTCTCGATAAAAATCATATCGCAAACAAATTAATTATTACTAAGCACGAGTTTAAATGTTGCAAGTTTCTTTATCGACAACATTTTATTCTCGATTTTTTGGGCTTTCGAGATATTCATAATTCTAACGATTCTCTCGATTTCTTGGCGATTCTTTCTTGTCGACAAATCATATACGTTCTTTTCAGGATCTGCAATAACACCCATAATCGTCATTAATTGAGTTTCGTTCATATTAAAATACCTCTATCTCTTAGTTATAATCTCTACTCTTATATAAAGTATTTGTTCACTAAATTATTGCTTTTTTGGTTTTGATTATGTTAATATTTGTTTACAAATATATATTTGCCATTTACTACAATTCTCGAAAGGTAGGCATAGCGTGATAGTTGACGATTTAAAAAATTTTGAAAAATATATAAACTTAAACAAAAAATTCGAAATTATTTCTAATTTTTTGAAAAATAATGACTTGAAAAACATGAAACAAGGAAGTTATGAAATTGACGGAAGAGATATTTACGTCAACATTGATGAGTACAAAACCAAGGATATGACTGCTTCTGTGCCAGAAGCACACAGAAATTATTTAGACATACAAATTGTTATTAATGGACATGAAAAAATCGGTTATGCAAATCTCGAAACTGCAACAACGGTCACTCCATACGACGAAAATCGTGATATAGAATTTTTGAGTGCGGAATGTGAATACATTAAGGCATTTGACGGAAGATTTTTCATCTTTTTCCCTCAAGATTTACACCACCCGTGCATTACAGATGGCGAACAATCTGATATAAAAAAAGCAGTTTTCAAAGTAAAATTATAAAAAAAAGAGCGATTTCTCGCTCTGCTGTCTGGAATTAAGAATAGTTGGAAGTATGAAAAAGATACTATAACTATAAACTCATATAATTTATATAACAATTAGTCAGTCGGGTAATATTGACGTACAAACAGAATACTTAACAGGGTATAAAGTTTTTTATATTGTTCTTTCAGTTGAATTTTTAATAACATTATATAAAGTAGCAATTTTTTCAAATGCGACATTTTTATTATTCCTTTTTAAAAATTACAGTAGATGAACAGCAAATACCTATACAACTCCATTGAAATAAGAAATTTTAATGCTATTAAATTTTTTTAATTGCGGTCATTACAATGAACCTATGATGTCATTCTGGGGCTTTATGCAAGTATCTTTGAAACGATTGCCAAAATTGATATTTCGCTACGCTCAATATGACGATTATTGATTGTTGTATTACATTTACTGTTATTGCGAGGGTTGAAATGACGCAGCAATCCAGTCACACTCTTAATGTCATTCTGAGGACATTGCCTGAAAAATCTAAAAAAAAGATGTAATTTAATACACAAAACAAGATTAATTTAACTATGAGATGAAGATACGTATTGATTATAACTCCATTTTATTATTTAAATATTTACAATTTACTTGCAGATTTTTCAACTAAACCATTTATAAAAATAATTTTAGTATTTAATTTTAATTCTTTTCTCAGTTTTATTAGTTCTGCTCGCTTTTGATTTGATATAGAAAAATCTTTTTCCAAATCAATGTATATATAATAAGATTTTTTTACATTATTAAAACAAGTTTTATATTCTTCTAATTGTTTTGTTAAACCATTTTTAAATTTTAAATTTTTGGATAATTTCATTTCAATAAGAATACGCTCATTAGCCCCCTGTGATAATTTAAAGTCAATAAGTCCTTTATTGGTGGATGTTTCAGGTGACAAATCTATATTATAATGTTCTAAATATAAATATACAAAAAGTTGAAAAACTTTCTGCCAATGAGATTCTGGTTGCCATTTGCTTTCATCTTTCCATAAAAATAATCGCTTCAGTTCATTATCATTACTAATATATTTTTGAAATTCTTTTACTACCTTATCAACTGTATTTTCGATACTATCTTGTTTTAACTTTTCTAATTTATCAAAGTTAAGTAATTCTCTTAATTTTTCACTATCATATATACCTTTATTATCTTTATTAAAATTATATGAATTGGATTCAATTTCTTTTACAAATTTTAAAAGTTCGCTATTTAAATCTTTATCATTCTTAATAAGTTGAAAAATCTGTTTTTGCCTATTTGCTTTTTCTTCATATGTATTAAAAATTGTTGCAATTTTTGTATTCACATTTGACCGTATTTCATCAATATCATTCAAAAAACCACCGAAGACATAATCAAAATTTGCATCAGTTGGCAATTGGCTCAATATATCATTTGGGACAATAAGAATAGGAATTCGTTTTCTTATTGGAGGATTTGGGTGTATCGGAAGATGATATTTTTCCCCTTCAATTATAAATAACTCTGTGCCTATTTTCATCTTTTTAGAAACGACTTCTGTAAATTTATAAATTTGTTTACGAATTATTTGTGAGGTTATGTCTCCGATGTAATCTGCCCCAATTCCTTCAGTCAACAAATTTAATAATGAAAAGATAGTACTATCACCATCATAATTTTCATATATTTCAAAGGCATTATCCATTATTGCTTTTGCATATGAACCAGTTGCTCCCCTCCCAGGATTATGTCCTGCATACCCTAACATTAAACCCTCTAAATCAGGTGCAGAAAGTTCTTTTGTTAGGTTTGATTTCATTTTTTCTTTTGTTTTATTATTGTTAACTTTTAAAATAAGTTTTATCTTTTTTGCTAATTCTTCATAATATAGATCATATGCGTTTACTGCGTCTTTTTTAAATATTTTAAATTTTGATTTATGAAGTAATCTCGGATCAATAAATAAATCAGTGTCCCCATCCACTGAAGGATTAAACAATCCTCTTTTCAAAAATTCACTTGCGGGTATTCCTACATATTGAGATAGTCTTTTTAATGGTTTTTTCATACGCATCACCTAAACTTAATTTATAGATTTTTTATAAATTCCTTTAACCGTTCTTTATTTTCAATAGATTTATCATTTTTGTGATATATTTCAATAAAAGTTATTTTTAAATCATCAGGTTCAAAAACAAAAATTACTCTTATGCCAGAACGGTTACCAAGATTTCTCAACGATTTACAAGTAAATTTCCTAACCTTTTTAGATTTGTAATTTTCTCCACATAAACCTTCAATATCAACCATTGTGTTTAGTGGCAAAGGCGCTCCTTTTATATAGTGAACTTCGAGCAAGTTTTCATATTTTCAAAATCATCATTTAGAGTTCTATACCGTTTTTCTAATTTTTTGAAATCTTTTTCAAACTCTAATATGGAAGAATAATTAATCGTCTTCGTCATCATACTCCCTTACTGATGTATCCTCATTTCTATAGAATACAGCTTCATAATCAATTTGAGTTTTATCATCTGCTCCTATCCATGGAACATCTTTATGTGAAAATTCAGATAATTCTTTTGCGCTTTTATCAGAGTGTTTTTCAAGAGTTTTATCAATATGTGCTAACTCTCTTGCTGATAGCATACTTAAATCAGGCTCAATTAATGGCAGATATTTAGTCATATCGTGAGAAAATCTTTTAGTTTTTATTTCTTCAATTTCACCTGCTTTTTCCATTTCTTTTGTTAGTTTTGCAAAATCAATAGGTGTTGGACCAAAAGTATTTTTAATATATTTCAAACCCATAAGTTGAGTTTCAAATAATTCATAGTAATCAAAATCTATAAAATAAAGTAATTTATACAAAACTGTTTGCCCAACATTTGGTTTTGCTCCAACTTTTTTCAATATATACAAAAATACTTGTTTAAATTTTTCTATATTTTCTATTGGAATATTAATTCTTATATCATTTGTATTTTCTTCGCTATGCTTTTTACCAACAATATTGTATGAATATTTTGTTGGCATTTTATTATCAATTATGCAAGCATAATCAACATCAAAAAATTTTACTAATTTCTTGACAACTTCAAGTGTAGGTTTAGATTCAATATTTTCATATTTAATATATGATTGTCTTGAAACCCCTATCTTTTTGGCTAATTCATCTTGTGATAATTTTGCTTCTTCACGAAGTTTTTTTAAAACACTTCTAGGCATAGTAATACCTCCATTAACAGTATAAACGACACCTAGATATATGTCAAGATGTATTGACAATAATTTGTAAAAATTTATTGACAATAATTTAAGTAAATGGTTATATCAGTAAAAAAGAGCAAACTGTAATTTAACATATAGAATAAGATTAGCTTAACACTGAAATTAAGATTTTTTTAATATCTAAACTTAAAATTTAATTATGTCTTTTAATGGTTTAAATAATTCAATACCTATTAATAATATTGAATTATTTATAAAATATTTTATATTTTGAATAACACCATGATTAATGGAAAAGCATTCTTTTTATAAAATCCTTTTACGTTATACAAGTAATAATTCCGCAAAAAATGCTTACAAAAAACTATATCTAACAGAAAGCTATATTTCAAAACTCATAACCTGCGAACTGTATAACAAATATTGTTGTATTTATTTTGTATAAAAAATTTCATTCATTCTTGCTCGTATATTATTATCATTGATTTGATTCAATCTTAATTGAACATCTTCTTGAAAATCTTTTACATCTATAGAATTATCACTTAATAGTGATACCAAATTGCAAGCAAATTCATATTCAACCGGCTCTTGATTATCTTCTAGTAACATAGCAACTATTTCATTGAGCAATTTAGAATTTAATTTTACAAACTCAGTGTTAATTAAAGCTACAATGTTAACATATGCACTAACAGATTTTGTAGCTTTTAATTCATTAGATATAAAATTAAAAAGAGGAGTTAAGAATAATCTATTAAATTGTTTTTCTGTAAGAACAGTATTAGCAATTTGTAAATATCTCATTCCATTTTTTACATCCTTCTTGTAATAATCTATAGTCGTATTTTTTATGGACGAAAAATCTCTTTCTAAGAGTTTTATATTACTATTATTTAATAATTCATATAATGAAAATGTTCTTTCAAGATTTTCTTCATCATAATACTTTGTAATAATATAATCTTTAAAATCCCCACTTGTTATTTGTAAGTTATTATCGTTAATAACATCTAATAAGTTTTTTAGATCTTCCATAGCATTATCTTCTTCACGAAGTAGTTGTGTATATAATTCATTAATTGAGTCTTTTAGTAGAACATATGAAGTCTTTCTAATTTCTGATATTCCAAATAAAAAGCTTTTTGAAATACTACAATTAATGATATTTCTTAACAGTAATTCATAGTTACTATCTTTTAATATTTTTATAAAAGTCTGTTGATCATTACTTGTTGTTAAACGTGCTCTTAATACATTCTCATAATTTGAATCAGTTTCATCCGTCACAAAAAACATCGTCTCAACTAACAAATTCATTGCTATTTCGGGGTTATATGAAAATAAATTATTTATAAATTGACAAAATACAGTATTAAAACTATTTAACACTTTTTCTTCAAAAGAGCTTTTATCAATAAGTTTTAAAGATAAATTAACTCCATTTAACAAACTTATTTGATTTGAATAAGTTGACACAGCTGAATATATTGTAGTAATTATCTCATTAAGTTTATTTGCGAGATTTTCTTTACATTCTGGATAAAGAGATGTTCTATCAAAATATTTTAAACAATTTATAGCATTATCCGAAAAAGAATCTTTTGATATTGTGTCAATTATAAAAATTAGAAAACTTTCAGGTATTATTGATAATTTCCCTTTGTTATTTAAAATTTCTACGTATCTTTGAATTGCCTCATCTATCTGAGAAATATTCTTAAAATCTGTAAATATCAAAGATACATAAGACTCGTCAAAAATATTAAAATTATTGGTTAATTTATCAAAAAGAAGTTCTTTAGAATTCTTGCTTAAGCATTGTTTATTTTCATGCCTATCATCTTGATTATTCATTGTTAAATATTTTGAACACAATTCTTTCATTTTTGTACTCTGTTGCTCTCGCATAAGTGGAATATATGAAATAAATCTATCCAAATTATTAGAAATATTTTCTATAAAATCAACAAAATTTATATTTTCTAATGACAAAATATCACCTAAAATTATAATCAATTGATTCCTATTTTTGTCTGCTAACTCTCTATTATTAAGAGTATTAAATATTACACTAGATGCATTCTGCAAATAAGATATTTCTTTATTTTCTATCATTTGTTGTATTTCTGTTTTTATTCTACTTACAACACTATCACTAATATTATCTATGGAACTTCCATCTTTAAGCTCATTGGATACTGACTTAGCATCTATTGTCTCTTTCAAGTATATAAAAGGCATTATAGAAGGCAATTTGTTCGGAAGCAAATTTTTGATTCTTTTAATAAACAAACTATAATCTTTATAATCGTTATTTTCTTCAAGAGATGATGAAAACAAATCTGGATTTTTTATAAGTTGCTCTTCTACATTACTCCATTTTTGCTTTATTACGACCATTATTGCAAACAATGTAAGGTTGTTTAATAAAAATTTATGATCCAAATCTATTTTTTGTGCGAGTATATAGTTTAATGAGAAATCATTTATAAATCTTTTTATCTGTCTAGGAGTTGATCCTCGGTATCCATAAAATAGGACTTGCTTAATTTCATTAATATTGTTTTTTAATTCAGGATAGATTGAAAGATTTCTTAGTTGTTCTTCAATAAAAGCATCACGATCAATTTCTTGTAATTGAGGAATTCTTATATAAGTGTTAAAAAGTTTGTCAAAAAATTCTTCTCCAACTGTTTGAGAGAAATTATCACTATCATTCGTAGAGGTTATATTATAGTTAGAGCTTATATATTTTTTAATAGCTACATCATCACAAGGTATAATATATAAACACTTTTTCTTATCCATAAAAGTTTTTATTGCGGATAATGTTTCATATGCATATTTGGGTTCGCATCTATCAAGATTATCAAAAACTATTAAAACTTTTTCTTTTTCTGATGAAATATTAGTTACAATATCTGAAAATATACATTCAAATTGTTCAGGTGAAAATGTTGGTTTGTATGTGTATGTCTTAATTTTTTTACTACAGAAAAGAGTTTTAGTAAAATCTTTAACTTGTTTTTCCAATAATTTAAGAAGTATAAAAGGTGCACTAATAAATCCTAGCCCTGAAAAAATAGGAATTGATAATGACTTTAACCAAGCATTACCAAAAAAATAACAACCGACAGAACATATACATATAACGATTATTGTATTTAATAGTTGTTTAGCAATAGGTGTTAATTTATTAAAAATTTCATTCCATTTTAAATCTATTTCTTCCTCAAAGTCATTATCCGTATATAACAACTTATCTAGAGAATTATCTTTTTCATCAACATACCCCTTTTTATATTTGTTAAGATCCATGTGTTTTAATTGAGTATCAATATCAAACAAAATACTTCTCATTAATGGATGTCCAACATATTTCCACACATCAATGTAAAATACGGCATAATTCTCTTTTAATTTTTCAACTATATTATTGATTATATAACTCTTTCCACTCCCCCAAGAACCAAATAGACCTATATTAAAAGAACAATCATTAAGTTCTTCATTATTGACTATACCAATAATAGTTTCCGCAATTTTTGAATGGATGCCAAAACTATCTTTGACATCTTTTATATTATTAGAATCATGTAAAAATAAAGTTTTAACCATTTTTCATACCCCTTAATATATTAATACTACTATAAACAAGGTTAAAAATAAAATATTATACTAATGGATAAAAATTTTAAATTCTTTATGAAAACTTCTAATATATAGCTATCTAGCTGATTGAGAAAAATTTCCACCACCTTGCGACAAAACTTTTGCATTTTTCGAGTATTTCTATAAGAAACCTAAAATTAATTCGTACAAAATTTATTATGGAGAAATTTTATAGTAAAATAAAACTAGTATGGAAAGTGATAAAAATAAAAAGTTAAGAGTATTTGAAGCTTTTGCTGGATATGGAAGTCAAAGAATGGCACTCCGTAATATTGGCATACCTTTTGAAATTGTTGGGATTTCAGAAATTGAGGGGGAAGTCATTCGTTCTTATGCAGCAATTCATACGAATTTTTTAGAAAAACGAAAAGATTTAGATAAAATTGTTGATTTTGATAAGGAAGAATTAATCGCTTATTTAAAAAAGCTTAATGTTCCTCTCGACTACAAAACGTTTGTTAATAGAGCTCCAAAAATGAAAATAAATCAACTCAAGGAAATGTATCTTGCAAATAAGTTGATAAATAATTTTGGGGATATTACAAAAATCAATCCTGAAGAGTTGCCCGATTTTGACTTATTTACTTATTCGTTTCCTTGCCAAGACATATCAGTTGCAGGTTATCAAAATGGTTTAAATGAAAAATCTGGAACAAGATCATCTTTATTATGGGAATGTTGCAAGATAATAGAAACTAAAAAACCAAAATATCTTATGATGGAAAATGTTAAAAATTTGGTTGGTTGTAATCATAAAACAAATTTTTTAAAGTTTTTAAGATATCTTGAATCTATTGGTTATAAAAATAGATGGTCAATTCTTAATGCCAAAGATTATGGAACACCACAGAATAGAGAAAGAGTTTTCTGTATTAGTATATTAGACGAAATGAACTATTTTAGGTTTCCAAAGCCAGAACCTTTGTCAACAAAATTAGCAGATATTTTAGAACAAGATGTTGATGAAAATTTTTATTTGAAAAATAACCAAATTATGGACCATCCAATAGAACAAGATTACAGTTATTGCATTGATTCAAACTATTGGAAAGGTTCGACTTTGAATAGTTTTTTGGAGAAAAAAAGACGGCAATTAGTAACCGATAAAATCAATGAATATGGAGAGTATATGGTGCGTCGTTTGACTCCACACGAAGCATGGAGATTAATGGGTGTATCTGATGAAGATTTTCAAAAAGTATCTTCAATTATGAGTAACACTAGTTTATATAAACAAGCAGGAAATAGTATTGTAGTCAGTGTTTTAGAACATATTTTTACCAATCTATTTATAAATTATGATACGACTATACAAGACCCTAATTTTGCAGTACAATTAACTTTATTTAACTAAATTTTTATAGAGGTGTGTGATGACTGCAAAAGAAGATATTATCGAACTTTTCCATAAAAATGTAAAAGGGAAAAAGCCCAATGTTGAAGGTACAAATGAAAAGCACGATGGCAGGCAAGGACAATGGTTGGAGCATCAGTTTGGCATTCATTCGAATGATTATAATTTAGCTGATTTATGGGGTTATGAATTAAAAAATAAAACTACATCAAAAACAACATTTGGTGATTGGTCTGCTAATGAATATGTTTTCACGAATCCTCAATATTGTGTTTGTTTTACAGGTAGAAGTAAATTTGAAAAAAGAGAAGATTTTTTAAGAATTTTTGGAAAACCAAATAAATTAAAAGATGGTAGATGTTCTTGGTCAGGTTCGCCTTGTCCTAAAATAGAGTGTTTTAATGATTTCGGACAAAGATTAATTGTTGATACTAATAAAGATATTTTAGCAATATATTGTTATAGCAAAGATAAAAGAGTAGATAAATCAGAAATAGTGCCCAAAGAACTTCAAATAGAAAATCTAATACTTGCTAAATGGTATGGCGAAGTATCACCTACAACAAAGAGAAGGGATAAGTGCTTAAAGGCAAAACTAGAAGATAAATTCAACGACAAAGGTTGGTTTACCTGTAAAACAGATGAAAATGGTTTATATTGCAGGATTTGTTTTGGAAAACCTATGAACTATGCTGAGTGGATTGAACTTGTAAAGCGTGGCATAGTATTCTTTGATAGTGGAATGTATCAAGGGAACAAGCGTCCATATTCACAATGGCGAGCAAATAATAATTTCTGGGATAGTTTAATTATAGAAACCTATGAATAAATTGTGTTGATATGATAAGTATTGTGTTTAACAAAATGCAATAGTACTATTCTTATGGTAACATTCATAGTATGAAAACTAAGAAAAAAATAAAAATCATAGATTTATTTGCGGGAATTGGCGGCATAAGACTTGGCTTTGAACAAGTTTTTGGCAAAGACTTAGAATGCGTTTTTACAAGTGAAATTGATAAGTTTGCCATTCAAACTTATATTGCAAATTTTGGCAATGAAAATATTTATGGAGACATAACTAAAATTGACGAAAAAGATATTCCAGAACATGACATATTATTAGCGGGATTTCCTTGTCAGCCGTTTTCACAAGCAGGTTTAAAAAAAGGATTTAAAGATACAAGAGGAACTTTATTTTTTGATATAGAAAGAGTTTTATTAGCTAAAAGACCAAGGGCATTTCTATTAGAAAATGTAAAGCAATTAAAAGGGCATGATAAAGGAAATACCTTAAAAGTAATATTGGAACATTTAAAAAATGCAGGTTATAAAACTTATGTTCAAGTTTTGGCAGCAAAAGATTTTGGAGTTCCACAAAACAGAGAAAGAATATATATCGTAGGTTTTTTAGATAAAGATGTTGACTTTCACTTCCCTGAGCCAATAAACAAAGAAACAAAAGTTGGGAACATATTAGAAAAAAAGCCAGATGAAAAATATACAATTTCTGACAAATTATGGGAAGGCCATCAAAGAAGAAAAGAAAAGCATAAGTCCAAAGGTAACGGCTTTGGTTATGGATTAGTAAATGCCAACAGTAGTTATACAAATACTATTTCTGCCAGATATTACAAAGATGGTAGCGAAATTTTAGTAGAACAAAAAGATAAAAATCCAAGAAAATTAACTCCAAGAGAAGCAGCTAGACTTCAAGGATTCCCAGAAGCTTACAATATATCTGCTGTTTCAGATAATCAATTATATAAACAATTTGGTAATAGCGTTTGCGTTCCTGTAATAGAAAAAATTGCAGAAGAGATGAAAGAAAGCTTAGAAATGGCTAGCCTTCATAATGAAACTTTGGCAAAAGTTCAATAAATTCATTAACTGTCATTATATCATTGGACAATTCTAGTGAGTGTGCCTCTTTTAATAAATAACCTGAAAATTCATCAATTAAAACATAATCACTTATTATTCCTCTTTTATAAACAGCTTTATATATCTTTTTAGGGATATTACTTTCCATTGCGCATATAAAATTGCACTCATCATGCTTGGCTTTATTTTTAAAATTATCCCATTGTTGGGAATCAACATTATTTTTAACTAATAATTTATTTTCTTTAATTGTATTATATCCACAACAACAGGTATGTAGTTTACATTCATAACAAGACAGCGGATTAATACCTCTAAATTTTCTGTTATTATTTACACCATATCTTTGACACCACAAAAGTTCCATATATGCTCTAATATTTGTTTTATTAGCTTGACTAACCAACCAGATCAAACGTTCTAGCTTACCTAAATTTACAAAAGAATTAAAGAGTTTTTTTGTTGAATCTATTCCTAATGCATATTCATAAAATGTTTTAATCCAAGTGTCAATAGGAATAACATCTTTATTTGCGAATCCTTGCTGTAGATAACAAGCAACAACTTTTTCAGAACAGCCTTTAATTTGCTTCCCTTTGTTATAAAATTTTTGGAACAGGTCTTTTGACCATGAATTGTAATCAAAATCCTTGGCTGTAAATACTGCCCATATAAAATAACACGCACGCCAAGGATGTCTGTTAAAAGCATCTACTAAACGTTCTATTTGATATGTATCTTCTCTGTTAAAGCTATTTTTAGAATTTTGCTCAAGTTTTAATAATTTATTTTCTCTTAATTTTTCTTTATTTTTATCCCAAGCTGTTTCTAATGACTTAAAGTTTTGATGTTCAATTTCAACACTATTGACATATTCTATATCCCAAATTTTTTTCATTGATAAATATAATTCAGAAAATTTTTCAAATTGGGAAAACTTATTCTCTTTTATATCTTGGTATGTTGGTAATAAGAAAAATTCTATAAATGACCAATTCGACAGATTATCATTGTCAATATTTATAATTTCTCCGTATGTACTCAAAAAATTGTATAGCATTCGCATTTCACTTTGCCTACCAGTTTTTGGTAAAAATGCAGAAACAAATTTTACTATAGAATAGAATTCCTCATAAAAATGCCCATAAGGTAATTTTTCTCCATACAAATTTGTACATATATCAAACATTTTTTCTAGAAATTCTTTGTATTTTGGGTCTAAACAAGATTCTAATATTTGCTCTTTAGTTATAGGATCCGATATGCCAATTCTATTTTCTAGTTCGTTCTTTACTTTTTTATAATAAGTTTCGTCATTTGAAATATTAACATTACATAAAAATAGAAATTTTATATTACAGTTTTTATTATCATGATTATATGAAGATACAGATAAAGTAACAGGAAATCCATATACTCGTTTATTTCCATGCACAAAATGAATATACATAATAGGAAATCCTGGCAAATCTGGATAAAACAATTCTATCTTAGGTAACCATTTTACTGGAACGTTTTCAATTTCTACTTCACATGAATACTTTATTTCTTTCATAAAATAATTCTATCATAAAATTTTAATATATACTTTTGTTTAGAGTATCTTACAAACATGGATTTAAATATTCAATTTAAGTTGATTTTGTTCATATATTTTAGCCTTTTTTACAGATCTCATTTTTCTTTCAGATATTTTATCAAGAATGTCATTCAGTTTGTCGCAAAGCAATTCGGAATTGTTGTTATGTTGTGCACAATTATTTAATACCCACTGTCGATTGTAATTAGCATAACAATATTTACATCCGTTTTTACAAGTATTATATGCACCAATATCAATGCTTTCTGCACAACCACATTCTTTTCTCTGGTTTTTATCCTTACTTAAACAATATTCACAATTCGTTAAACGTTCCATTAAATCAGGATCAATACAGTGAGCATGTTCTATTCCAAGATCACTTAAATCTATCTTTTCAGCGCAAGTATCCATCTTTATATTGTATTGCTGTGCTATATCAACTAAATCTCTTGCTATATCTCTTATTATTTCGTTATCAAAAGGTATAATATTTGCATCTTTTAAATTTTTTTCAGTTTTTTTATATAAGTCAACAAAACTAATGGTACATTTTTCAGTATAATCTGATAATTGTTTTGCAAGTTTTTCAAAGTTGTCAATATGGTAGCTAATATTGTATTTTTCATTCAAAAGAATAGGATCATAACGCCAAATAATCTTTTCTTTCCCTATCATATCAGACAATTTTTTAAATGTAGAAATTACATATTTCCCTTTGTTTGGCACAAATTCTTCCAAATCAGTATCATACGAATTTAGTGTAAACTGAAAATAATAGTTATAATCTTGTAATTCATACAATTTATTGAGAAATGGCTCCGGATTTTTTGTCCAAAACACTATAAAATCAACAACGTCAGGAGTTAATTTAATTTTACTGACTTGATGAATATTTAACGGATTTCTTACCAAAACGTAACCTTCTTTTATTCTTTCCAAAAACCAATCCGAATAAAATGCCGGAATATCTGTCCGTCTGCTTGCACTAATAATCATTTTATACCCCACATTGCACTAATAATTGTGCACTTGTAGATTTATTTCCTGAAAAAATTTTTTTATAAAAGAAATCCTCAAAAATAGTTTTGTTACTAGAATATTTTGTACCATAGATAGGAGATACAAAATAACGAGCTTTTTGTTGAGTTATCTTTACTTCATTGTTTTTAAGGTTTTTTATTATATTTATAAAGGTATCAGTTCCTCTAATAGATAAATTCATATCATTAATTATAATTACACAATTTTTTATATTGTTTCTGGATATTAATTCAGCGATACTTGAATAAAGAGTATTAAGTTTTTGAAATTCACTATTAGAATATAAACTTGATACTATATAATTTAAGATAATTACATTTATATTATCATTAAACAAATTTCCTAAAAATTTAATGTCTGTCGCATCTCCAAAAGAACATTTAAAATCAATATTATAATGTTCTTGCTTTATAAATTCATCAATTTTAGTATGTATTATTTCCCAGGAGGGTTCAATGTCTACACCCATATAATTGATATTTTTATTGTAACCATTTTCTTGATTATAATAATCAAGAGCAACCAATTCAGTACATGGCCCACATCCTAATGAAATAACATTAAATTCTGAAAAACTTGAAATTATATCATTAATTTCTCGCAGAGCCACTAACATTTCAGAAGCTTGTTTATCTAAATGTCTGCATAAATACTGACAGATTAGTTTATTGCAATTGTATCTAGCTCGACCTCTTAGATTTGTGTCATGTTGAAAAATTTCTTCTAAGCATTTTGACCAACAGCATGAATTTTTCCCAGTTGAAGAGCATCTTCCACTTGGATGATTGCAACCCCCATTACAAGTACAAGTTTTTACAACTTCCGCAGAATTGTTATAACTATACTCCATCAAATATTTATAAAAATCTTCCTTTTGCATACTAATATTATAAAATAAAATAAAATAAAATTTGAACACTATTTGAACAGTTATAAAATTGGGATTAAATTAATTTGACGGTTTATCCATTCCATAAATACAAAAAACAACTCCTGCTTGAAAGGTTATGTTTTATCTCAATCATATCAAGAAGTTGTTTTTTATAAAGGTACAAATGTTCTGCCTGTTTTAATTTATCTAATTTTGTCATTTTTATACCTCAAAAATTATTCTGTCTACTGTAAAATTAGTTTTATCGGATAATCTCCGAACTTGAAAATTGCAAATCCTATCTATTATTCCAAGATTTTGAAAATATTTAATCATCTGGTTTAATAGTGCTAGTGTGTTTTTTAATACTTTAGGTGGTAAATTTCTGCCTTTACAAAAATAGTAAAATTTCTGAATATCAACACACGTAATATCATTTAAGTTTTTATTTTTGAAAAATTGGAAAATGTGATGCTTTAAAATTCCGCGGTATCTTCTATAGGTATTATATTTGCAATTATTTTTGACGTAATTTTCTAAAAAATATTCAATCGCAGCTTCAATTGTAATAACCTGATAATTTGTCATTTGTTTTGTGCAAATGATAAATTCTTGCTTAGGCTTTTCTTCCTGATATTTATACAAACCTTGTTCAAAGTATATTTTATCACTGTTCAAAAGATGCTCAAGTTCTGTTTTACAATCACACTCTGCAATCATATTAATTTCATCAAGGGTGAATTCTTTTAAATGTTTTGCAAGTTTTTCTATGTTCAAATTATATCCTCCACTATATCTTTAGTTATCTCGGTCAAACTATTCTCTTTAGCAACAATTTCAAGTTGATTAATCAGTTGTACAATTTGTCGAAACCTGTTGTACTTTCTATGTATAAATTCAATCGCATCAGGTGTAAATGGAACTTCAGATAATTGATCAAAAATTTGTTTTAAATCACTTATTGAAAAGGTTTCAAACTTTACTATTTCTGAAAATCTATCAAAAAGATGTTTGTATCGTTCTAACTTTTTGTGAGCTAACCCCATACCGACAAATATTATTGGGCAATTTGTTTCATCATAAATATCCCGTAAAATTTCAATAGTTTTCAAGTTATTCATCAAATAATCAATTTCATCAACTATGATTAGTTGTGACTTTCGCTTTAATTTTTGCACTATCAAATTAAAATTATCCGACGTTAAATATCTTGGAATTTCGTCCATTTCTTTTGCAATTTCTTCTAACAACCAACGTCCTGTCATTAAGTTTGTCGCTCTCAAATATATCGCATCATATTTGCAA
>ENA-ORPK01001478-ORPK01001478.1-human-gut-metagenome-genome-assembly--contig:-NODE-1478-length-18402-cov-4.386330_pt1 | contig 18402 bp, 16 predicted proteins | sample MGYA00242139_ERZ509068 | MGnify/ENA primary metagenome ERZ509068 (study PRJEB26280, sample SAMEA2338687) | human gut metagenome | biome: human gut; feature: human-associated habitat; material: faeces... | reverse complement strand
CACAGATAAAAGGGCTTTTAAGAGGTCTCATCGACCATTAACGTGCAACAGCCCCTTTTCCCCTTCCTTATTTTTTCCCTTTTTCCAAAATGACCTGGCTCTGGGTCCTGGTGGCTGCCTTTTTCCAGGTTTGCCGGTTCTGTTTGGTAGGCGCCGGTTCAGATTCCCCAAAAATGGCCCGTACCCAATGACCGTCAGTGGGATTGGGCAGGATTACGAACTTCCGTCCAAACAGCTCTTTATCCTTTTCCATCAGGGCATTCCGCTGATCCACATCTTTTACATAGTACACCCGCTGAAAGTCGTTCAGGCTGTCTCCCTGTCAAGGCCGGGTTTAATTTGACCCATAAGGGTGCGGACGAAATATTGGACCTGATTTAGGAAAAATCAGGAGGTTCAAGCGTAATGTATTCATACCATGATTGCATGAGGGTTGTCAGGTCAAGTCCATATTTGTGTGTGAAAATCCCTTAGGTACTCAAAGCGCTATACTGCAGTCATGTTAAGCTGCCGGATAGCCGCTCTTTTCAGTTCGGATGGCGTATCGGAAGCTATCTTCCGCAAACCCCATAAAGGCCCCGTCGTTCCCTAACCATCATCGCTTTTGCTGAAGAAGACTGCTTGGACTGAGCCATCGAATCTTATCGAGAAACGGGTAAAGAAGATTCCACCGATTCCCAGGTTTCGACCTTTGATGCAAAAGTTTGAAAAGGCAGCCAAAGGCCTTGAAATCCCATAGCAGATACAGCCCAGCTGGGCCGGCCACGATTCCATGATTCTCAGCCATCGACTACCTACTGCCATGCTTTTTGTTCCCAGTAAAAATGGAATCAGTCATTCGCTGGAAGAATATACGGATGCCAATGACATTGGTCAGGCAGCTTCCGTGCTGAAAAAAGTTTTGGAAGAACTGACAAGGGAATAATCCATAAGTTTTGCATAGTCATAATCAGTACGATTCGTCGCTATGGACAAAAAAAGGTTGTTACGCACATGAAAAAATTTCCATACACGTAACAACCTTTAAAAATGAATGACAATATCTTCTTATGCTGTCCGGAATCTCTTCCGGATTTGTTTGAATACAGCCCAGGCAAGGACTGCAATGGAAATCCCCAGGAATACGGCAGCAATGGGAGACTGGAAGAATTTCAGGAAGCTTCCGTCCGTATACTGCATGCCCCGGATCAGGTTCTGCTCTACTTCCTTCCCGAGTACCAGACCCAGGATCAGCGGTGCCTGGGGATATTTATACTTGCTCATGAAGTAGCCGATGACCCCGAATCCCAGGGAAGTCCAGACATCAAACATATTGTGGTTTGTGCCATAGGTCCCTACCACGCACAGGACGAAAATGATAGGGAACAGGATGTATTTGGGCACATCCAGGACCCGTACAAAGGCCCGGATACCTCCGTATTCTACTACCAGCATCACGACTGTGGCCACCATAAGACCGGCAAACAGGCCATAGACCAGTTCACCACTCTGTTGGAACAGCAGGGGTCCGGGGATGATGCCGTGGAGCATCAGGCCGCCCAGAATGATGGCAGTTACCGTATCCCCGGGAATCCCCAGGGTCAGCAGCGGGATCAGCGCCCCGCCAATGGAAGCGTTGTTGGATGTTTCAGAAGCCACAATCCCGTCCATGCAGCCGGTGCCGAATTTTTCCGGATGTTTGCTCTGTTGTTTGGCCACACTGTAGGCCACAATGTTGGAAGTGGCTCCGCCAATTCCCGGCAGGATGCCGATGCCAATACCAATCAGAGCCGACCGTATGAAGTTGACGAACTGGTCCTTAAATTCCTGCAGGGTAAAACCAAAACCCTTGATTTTGTATTCCAGGATCTGCCCTTCCTTGGACTTGACCCCGTCGGCTGCCGCTTTCAGGATTTCAGCGGTGGCAAAGAGCCCAATCATCACTGGCAGTTGGGAAAAACCGTTTTCCAGTTCCGGGATCCCGAAGGTGAAGCGGGCGGAACCGGTAATATCGGAAATCCCAAACAGGGAAATCACAATGCCGAACACCCCGGCCATAACCGCTTTAAAGGGATTGTCAGAAATCATGGCGGCAATCATGGTCAGCGCAAAGAGACAGATGGAAAAAGTTTCAATGGGACCGAACTTCAAGGCAGCTTTTGCCAGAGGCGGTGCAATGAAGAACAGGGCAATCATGGAAAGAATGGTCCCCAGGAAGGAATAGAAGATACCGATGCCCAGAGCCCTTCCTCCTTCTCCCCGTTCCGCCATGGGTGCACCATCAAAAGTGGTTGCTACGGAAGAGGGTGTACCGGGAATTTTCAGCAGAATGGCAGAAATCAGACCGCCGGAAGTGCCTCCCACATACAGCGCAATCAGCATGGAAATCCCGTTAAGTGGGGACATCCCAAAGGTAATGGGCAGACACAGGGCCACTGCCATGGTGGAAGTAAGCCCGGGAATGGAGCCAAAGATGATACCCACAACAACCCCCACCAGGATAATCAGCAGGGTTGTGGGATTCAGTACGGATAAAATGCCTTCAACAACCATAACATCCTCCTTAGAACAGGATCCCGGCCGGAAGGAGCAGGGAAAAGACTTCTTCAAAGACTTCATTGATCAAAAGGGGCACCACCAGGGCCAGGACGCCGATCATAATGTAGTGCTTCCGGTTCCGATTTTCCAACGGGATGAAAATCAGCATCTGGGCGGCCATGTACAGAATGGAAGAAAGCACAAATCCCAGCGTATCCAGCAGAGCAATATAAAGAAAAAGTGCAAGGGCTGTAAGGCCCAGACATTTCAGATCAGCCGTGATGCCTTTCTGGTGATCATCCGGAGTGAATTTTTCCCACAGCAACAGGCAGAGACTGATAAAAATCCAGATTTTCGTACAGACTTTCGGCATAAAGTCTCCACCAATGCCAATGGAAGATCCCGGAGGGATGCTCTGAGACGCCACCGCCAGGGCAATGCCCACCAGCAGCAGGACCAGATCGATGATGTATTCCGCAAGTTTTCTTGTACCCATAATTTTTCCTTTCACAAATGGAGAAGCTGGCACCGATCTGCAGCGAGCCGGTACCAGCTTTGTTGCTCTTCATTCAGGAGACGGCTCCGTCAGTTGTTCTTGGCAACATCCGTAAACTTTACTCCCTGAAGGACTTTTTCATAAGCGCTGAACTTGGCCAGTCCATCGCTGCCCGGCAGGAAGGTGGGTTTCTGGAAGTACATGTTGTAAATCTTGCTCTGGTAATCCTTATCATTTTCAATGATGTCTTTGGCTGCCGCATTGAAAGAATCAATCAGAGCCTGATCCGTACCTTTGGGGAAGGCCACAAAGTAGTAGAAGGGCACATAGGCGTCAAAGCCCTGGTGTTTGATGGTCTTTACATTGATGTTCTTGTCTGGAACCACCAGATCATTTTCCCCATCCATAGCCAGAGGAACCATTTCCCCTTTGGCAATGTAATCCTTTACGCCGCCGTAAGGAGAGAAGATGACATCCACATGGCCCCCCAGAAGGGCGGTCAGACGGGATGCTGCAGCTCCTGCATCCACCATTTTCAGTTTAAATCCCTGATTGACCAGCTGGGATGCAATGACATAAGAGGTAGCCCCGGTCTGGACGGCAATCTTCAGTTCATCCGGATGTTGTTCCGTATAGGCTTTCAGTTCAGCCAACGAATTGATCCCCAGTTTCTTGTTCACCACAATGACATTCCCGGGGTTCAGACCTACTATGGATGCAAAGGAGAAATCATCGAATCCGAAATCGGAAGCCTTGCTGGCCTTGTTCACGGCAAATCCCGTGTGGTTGAACAGGAGGATGCTGCCGTCTTTCTTCCCATCCTTGACCTTCCGGGATCCGGTAGCGCCTCCATTACCCTTGATGTTGGAAACGACGATGTTGGTTCCCAGTTTCTTGCTCAGCTTCTGGGACAGCAGACGGGCGTTGAAATCCGTATCCCCGCCGGCCCCATAAGGGACCACCACTTCCACGTTTTTGGGCCATTTGGCCTTGGTATTGGCGGTCTTCCCCTTGTCTTTGGCTCCCCCACAGCCTGTAACAGCAACCAGAAGCGCCGCTGCCAGCCCTGCACACAAAATTTTTTTCAGCATTGTTCTCCCTCCTTGAATTTTTACGAAAATTAAATATTTTGCGAACAGCAAGTGAAATTTTAATTTCCTGAATTTTCCGTAACTCCTTGTTACAATCATTATATTGCCCTATAATGTAGATGTACACTTAATAAATCAACAGAGAATCCTTAATTATTTTTCTATATGTCAACAATAAGGAGTTGATTCCACTTATGGATACCAGACTCATCGAGCATATCCTGAAAATTGCAGAAGAAAAGAGCATCACCAAAGCGGCGGAAAAGCTGTATCTGACCCAGTCGGCGCTGAACCAGCAGCTGCTCCACCTGGAGCATGAACTGGGAACGCCGCTTTTCAAGCGGAGCAAGACCAACTGGGGGCCCACCCGGGCCGGGGAAATCTACCTGGAGGGAGCCCGGGAAATGCTCCGGGTGAAGCAGAATACCTACAGCCAGATCAGCGACCTGACCCATGGGTACACGGGAACCATCCGGGTGGGCATGACCCCGGTCCGGGGGCCGGACATGTTCATCCATGTGTATCCGGCTTTCCATGAACAGTATCCCAATCTGGTAGTGGTTCCCTATGAGCTGAACGTGTTCCAGATGCAGAAGCTGGTCACTGCCGGGGATCTGGACCTGGGGTTCATGACCCTGTTCGAAAGCCAGCGGGATGACAATGAATACCAGAATCTGTATGAAGAAGAGATCCTCATTGCGGTGCCGGAAGCCTGGAATCTGGAAGGGGCCGTAATGGAAGCCGGAAAAAGACGGCCCCGGCTGCCCCTCCTGGCCCTGAAGGACCGGCCCATGATCCTGCTCCGGAAGCAGACCACCATGCGTCCGGTGCTGGACCGGTTGTTCCGGGCCCGGCAGGTGGTGCCGCAGATCCTGTTCGATACAGCCAACCCTGCCACCATCCTGGAAATGGTCCGGGCCGGGATCTGCTGCGGCATCGTGGCGGAATCCACTGCCCAGGGCTTCGAACAGGGGATCCGGTACTATTCCTTTGAAAAGCCCCTCCGCTGGAACGTGGCAGTCAGCTACCCCAAAGGAGCCTTTTTGAACCAGGCGGAGAATTTGTTCATCCAGCAGGCCCGGGAGTACTGGATGCAAAAATCCAAAGTGCAGAGTGCAGAGAAAAAGTGAAAAATAAAACGCAAAATGACCCAAAGGGCTGCTCCTGCGCAGGAGCAGCCCTTTGGGTCTGTTGGTTTCCAAGGATGTATGAGTTTGGTACACAGTTGGCGAAAGAAGATTACCGAAAGATACCCAGCACGTAGCCGGCCACCAGCCACATGATGTTCATGACCCACAAGGGCAAAGATTACATATCCGGGAGCCGGAACCACACTGAGGCCTACAATCAGCAGCACTGTAAGCAGCAGGTTGAACCAGAACAGTTTGGGCCGACGGAGTTCGGACTGGTCCTTCTTCTCCATATCTTCCATAATGACGCTTTCATCCACCTGCCGGAGCCCAACAGAGATCTTACCCCAAAATCCCTGTTTTATCTCAGCAATCCTGCCTCATACGCAATGAACAAAATGGTAAAGCCTGCCAGGTACAGGAACCCGAATACACCCAGCCAGAACAGGCCGCCCTTGACTTTGTTCGCTCCCGTCCGCACCAGGGAGAAGTTCAGCAGTGCAAAGAACGGAGTGGAAACAAAGGAGCAGATCATGGCGAAGTAGAGCATGGTGGCCACGTCGCTCATGAAGCCGGAAATGATGACAATCCCGATCAGGGCCGTAACCGTCATCCAGATGTTCAGGTTCCGGGTGGAGCTGTGATCCTTTTTCAGCAGCAGCCGGAGGGCCTCATCGTTGGCACGGGAGTAGCCGTCGATAACGGTAAGGGTGGTCCCGAACATGCACAGGAAAGCAATCAGGGCAATGAGCAGTTTGGACCAGGAGCCGATGGCAAAGGCGTACATTTTGATCAGCTGGCCGATATAGGCAACACCGGCTGCCTCGACCTTTTCACCGCTGCCGTACTGGACCAGTGCCCCCAGGGCCATGAAGACCAGGGCAAGGATTGCCGTACCGATGTAGCCCACGTTGAAGTCGAAGATGCCATCCTTGAAACTGACCGGATTCAGGCGGCGTTTCGCAACCACCCACATGGAATTCAACGCGGAGATTTCAATGGGTGCCGGCATCCAGCCCATCAGGGCCACGATAAAGCCGAGAGATGTCAGCGTCCAGGGATTGGGTGCCACAAAATCCGGTGCCATGGGCATACCGCCTTTGAAGGCTGCGATAATTACGGCAGATACCGTAGAAACGGTCAGGGCAATCATGATCCCTTTGGAAAGCCCATCCAGGAAACGGTACTGTCCCAGGATCAGCATTCCCCAGGTAATGGCAATGACCATGGTGCTGGCCATGGGGATGCTCACGGCAAAGTTCACGCCCACCGCCATGAAGATGAATTTCAGGATTGCAGCACAAATAATGCTGACGGCGGCAGTGTTGACCATGGCGGCAAACACGTTCAGTATGAAGAATACCCCGAGATACAGATTGCCTTTTCTCTGATACCCTTGCAGCAGGGACTCATTGGTGGACAGGGTATAATGGACACCAAAACGGAAAAACGGATACTTGCAAAGGTTCGCAAGGATAATGATGATGGCCAGCTGCCACCCGTAAATGGCCCCTGCCTGGGTGGAAGCAACAATGTGGGATCCGCCCACAGCAGCCGATGCCATCAGGATACCCGGCCCCAGTGCCCGGAGTTTGGAATGCCAGCTGGAGACCTGACTGTTCTCTTCGGCCTCTTCCATTGTTTTTTCAATGGTTAAAGACTCTTGCATGATAAAACCGCCCCTCATTCAATTCTGCACTCATAAAACAATGAGTGATGACGGCTATTCTACCATGGCATATCATAGAAATCAAGTATTTTATCGAAGAATTTTTATTCATCAACTTGTCAACTTTGTTTTTATTCAAATGCAATTATTGGAAAATGATACATTTGTTATCTCTTCATTTGTGGTATCTGTCTTTTCAGAGCGGACAAACAGAGTATGCAATCCAATCCGGTCTTCTTCCCGGAACCCGTTTTGCTCCCGGGCAACGTCTGTTGTGCAAAGGTTGTATGGAGGTTGGATAAGAAGCCGTTAGAGACACATAGCCATATACAAGGGAAGGAATCCGATTCCTTCTTTCATCTGCAGATCCCGGGTATAGAGGATGTACCGTTCTTCCATTTTCAATTGGTACTTTTTCACCAGATAGTCAAAGGATTTATGGGTCTGGTAGCCTGAGGATTTCACTTCCAGGGGGCAGAGTTTCTTATTCCTCACAATCAGGAAATCAATCTCATAAGAATTCTCCCTTTGGCTGCCTTCAGGACTGTAGCGGTATTCATGGAAATACAGGCCATGCCCGGCCGCCCGCAGCATCTGGGCCACCATGTTTTCCATAACCATTCCCTCATTGATTCCCAAACGCCCGGTAATCAGCGCTTTGTACAAGGCATCTCCTGTTTCTGCATCACTGCGCATGATCTGGGTCACCAAAAGCCCCGTATCCCCCATATACAGTTTAAAATTGCTCCGGTCCGCAAACAGTTCCAGTGCTGGTTCCGGTTTGGTTACGTTGATGCATTCATTGCCGATCATAGAATCCGCTATAAAGGAAACGGCTTCTACATAGTTCCGATACCGTGCATTTTTTTCCAACAGGGACAGTTTGAAATGGGAATTCTTGTTTTCTAATTGTTCCGGAATCGTACGGAATACCACGGAAGCCTTGTCATGATTCTGCTGATCATATTTTGCCAGGTCTTCCTCATACAGGTCCAGGATATTGCGTTTGATGAAATCGATCTGGGCGAAATCCTTCCCTTCCACAAGGGCCTCCACTGCCTGGGGCATTCCCCCCACGGCCATGTAGGTGCGGAACTTTTTCATGATGGCCCGATGGATTTTATCCCCCAACGGTTTTCTCCGGGCAAAGGCGTCCCTGATGGCTGGTCCCGTGATTTCGTCCTGGATGGCCCATAGATACTCTTCAAAATCCATGGGAAACATCCTGATCCGATATTCTTCGGAAGGGATCAGGATATTTTGTACATTCTTGCGGATGGAAATCAGAGAACCGGTTTCCAGATAATCATACCGGCCGTCCTTCACCAGATACTTGATGGCCTGTCTGGCTTCCGGGAAAAGCTGTACCTCGTCAAAAATAATGGCACAGCGTTTTCCCTTGAGGGATTTTCCTTTCAAAAGGAACAGAGTACGAAAAAAAGCATCCAAATCGTTCAGATTTTCCCGAAAATTCTCTCTGATGTCCTGATTTTCCAGAGCAAAATCCAAAATCAGATAGTCATCATACTCGTTTTTTGCAAATTCCTCAATGATGGTACTTTTTCCAATACGCCGTGCCCCTTCCAGCAGTACCGCCGTAGAACCGGCTGCCATTTTTTTCCAATACAGCAGTTTTTCATAGACCTTTCTCCGAAACAGCACGCTGCCTCCCTCCTTTGGCACTGATTTCACAAAACGATAAATTTTCCAAGCCATTTTTACACGAAAACAGCAAATCTTTTTAGCCATTATAACACGAAAACGACAAATCTTTTAAGCTATATTTACACGAAAACGATAAATCTTTTTAAAATTATCTCCTGTTTTTTTCGTGACTTTATAAGAAGGGGTGGCCGGGCATCCTGCGGGCGGCCGGGCCTGCCGCCCCTACACCCCCTACGAGTTCCCTCTACGGGACAGGGCTTTATTTTGCCAATAAAATAAATTTCGTACCAAAAATATTGTAATTTTAATATTTTTGGTACGAAATTTATTGATTATGTGATTTATTTCCCTTGAAAAATATTTTTATTTTTCATCTTGTTTTATAAATAGCCCCTGTCATTTCCCCATATGATCCCGGATTCCCCGGCTCTGCTGTTTTTCGGCAGCCTTTTTCCAGGTCTCCCGGTTCTTTTTGGTGGGAGCCGGTTCGGATTCCCCAAAAATGGCCCGTACCCAGTGGCCGTCAGTGGGATTGGGCATCAGGATGAATTTTTTCCCGAACAGATCCTTGTTCTTTTCCATCAGGTCATTCCGAAAGCATCATGTTTGGTGGCAATCATGGACCCCCAGTAGTCCGGATGGAGGATCAGTGTATCATCCACGTCAGTGACCACGCACAAAGGGTTGTCCCCGGATTTTTGGGTGGCCAGAGCCTGATCCACCCGTTCCTGGGCAATGTTGAAGGCCTGGTAGAATTGCCGGGAAAGTGTTCGTCTGTACTTTACGAAAATCTTGTTTTTCCATTTCTGTTCGTCTGTACTTTACGTTTTTCTATTTATAGGATAAAGTGTTAAATATAAAATTTTACTGAGTGGAATCATCCACAAAAATATCCTTGTTTTTTGTTGGAATAAGAAAATGCAAAATCCCCCGGTGCCACACACCGGGGGATTTCCGTGCTTCAAGGACATGGTTAATCGTCTGCCTATGACCAATCCTCTTTTGCTGCTTTTTACGCTTCCAGTATTCTTTTGGGGTTTTTCTTAAAACACCAATCCAATTCATCCTGGGACAAGCCATTTTCCAACAACATTTCGGCAAACATTTCCATCGCTTCATCCGGATACGGTGAGGAGGGTTGTCCCACATCAGAGGAAAGGAGCACATGATCCGCTCCCAGCTCCCGAATTTCCTCCACCAGCTCTTCAATCGGGGTATCTCCCCGACGTACATTGAAAAAGCAGTGTTCTACGAAACCTCCCAATTGGACAACTTTCTTTCTTTCTTCCTTCGTATAATAATCGGCAGGATTATCCGCATGGGTGGCTATCAATGTTCGGATTCCCAGTTTCTTTCCTTTCTGCAGAACAGCCAGGCCTTCTTGGGCACTGATATGCCCGGTAGCCAGAGCCATTCCGCATCGAGCCACAGTTTCCAGTACGGATACCACCTCTGGTTTCAGCTTTCCTTCAGGATCCAAAAGATAGAGATAGGAATCTGCTTCCTGCTTTGTCAGTTCTGGCTTTTTTTTCTGTTGGTAACTGCGGGCTTCCAAAGTGGGCATCCAGCAAATCCGCCCGCCCAGTTTGCTGCAATTCTCCACGGCATAAGGGTTCATCCCTCCTACCGTCCTATTCAGGACAATCCCTCCCACAATAAGCATGGACGGATATCTGGATTGGAGAAGAGCAGCCCGGCTGGCAGTCTCAGAAAAATGATTCTTCAGGACAAATCCCGCAAATTTCTTTTTTGACAGCCGTTCGGCAACTTCTTCATCTGAAAATTTTCGTGGAGATACATCCGGTCCTGGATGAAGATGAATATCATAGAATCCTTTACAGGAAATCTTCATTGCAATTCCTCCTTAATATGGCAGGAAAACAGGAATCAACCCAACAATTACCAGATACGTTAAAACTACCATGGGAATCCCAATTTTTAAAAAATCCAGAAATTTATACTGGGTCCAGCCTACCGTCATCATATTTTGAGGTGCCGCAAAAGGAGTGGCATAAGAAGCAGCCCCAGCCAGGGTAATGATCATGGCCACCGGATAAGGACTGACTCCAATCTGTTGTGCAATGGAAATCCCTATGGGCATGAACACCAATATAGTTGGAATATTGGACATAATCTGAGTCAGCCCAGCAGCAGCCCAGAACATAACAGTAGAAATCATGAAAGGGCTGGGATTGTCGCCAAGGATATGGATGATTAGATCCGCTACGGCCTGACCAGCGCCACTGTTCTTTACCCCGGTTGAAATTACACTCAAAGCTCCTACCAGAATCAAGCAGTTCCAATCAATGGCCTTCAAGGCCTCTTTCAAAGTCATACAGCGGGTTGCCACAATAACGCAGGCCCCCAATACAGCCGCCACATGCATGGGTACAGCCTTGATTCCGGAAGCAATGACGGCCAGAACCACCAGCATGGTAATGGAAGCGATGGTCGCTTTGGATTTATTCAGCTCTTTCTTTTCTGTTTTGGCAAATTCAGGAATGTATCCCGTATCGGGGATCATCCGGGACCCAATAAAGGTAAAGTACAAGGTTCCGATGATGCATACCCCAATACCGAAAGGGGTAATGCTGAAAAAGCCAAATGGTGTCAGTCCCAGTTCTCCCATGGAAGCAGCTGCGGCAGCATTGGATCCCACACCAACCAACGTGACGAATCCTCCGAACTGAGCACCAAACAGCAAGCCCAAAAGTGCCCGGGACGGCCCAATTCCAGCAGCCACACACATGGCCGTGACCAGAGGAGCCATCGCCACCATTACCCCGATATTGCTGCAGACAGAACTGAGAAGGCAGGAAACGATCAATGTGGCCAGAATGATATTCCGTTCGCTTTTTCCCGTAAGAGCCACCATTTTCTTGCCAATGGCATCGGTAATCCCGGTGTGGAATAAAGACGCTCCCACAACCATCATCCCGGCAAGCAGGATATTGGTATTGTTGTCATAAGCGGCAAAAACCGTATTCATTTTCACAATGCCGAAGAAGCCATAGGACAAGGATGCCAGAATGGCTGTAACGGCAATGGGAAATGGTTCCCATATAAAACATATAATTGTAATTGCCAAAATGCCTAAGGCAAGAGCCATCGGTGTCATAAATAAATTCCTCCCTTGTACATGCTTTCTGCGCCCCTTATCCGGTGCTAGCTTCCGCAAGGGCATTTCTTGTTCGCAATAGTATGATAACTTATTCTGTCAACAAAGTGAAACATATATATTTTAGCTGTTTAACAAAATAATTTTGTTGAATGATTGTCTTCTGAAGGAAAAAAGCAGGGGATGCCTTTGCATACAGGCATCCCCTGCTTTTCTATGTTCTCTTATTCCTTTTCACCCAGGGTATTTTCCCCGTTGTTCTTGTATTTGTTGTACAGGATGTATGCGACAAACAGGAAACCCGCCACCAGGAATCCTAAAGAAATAGGTCTGGTGAAAAATACAGAGATTTTTCCGGCACTAGCCTGCAGCGCTCTTCTCAGATTTTCTTCCGTCATAGGCCCGAGAATAAAACCGATAATCAGGGGAGTACTAGGAATCTTGAAATATTTCATCACCACACCCAGGAACCCGAATCCCAGGATGCACCAGATGTCAAAGACCCGGGAGCTACTGGAAAAAGCACCTACGGCACAGCAGACCATAACAATGGGAAGCAGGATATGTTTGGGTACATCCAGTAGTTTCACAAAGATCGGCAGTGCGCCTCGTTCAAAAACCAGCATAGCCAGAGTAGCCACAATCAGAGCAAAGAAGATTCCGTAGACATACACACCACTTTTCTGGAAAATCAATGGGCCAGGGTTGATGCCATGGATGGTCAAACCGCCCAGCAATACAGCAGCTACCGTGTTTCCAGGGATTCCCATGGTCAACAGCGGAATCAGGGATCCCCCGATTACTGCATTGTTGGACGTTTCAGAAGCAATGACACCATCCACAATGCCTGTGCCAAATTTTTCCGGATACTTGGAGGCATTTTTCGTTGCCGTATAGGACAGAAGCCCTGCCACATTGCCCCCGATACCGGGCAGTATGCCTATCCCGATTCCAATCAGAGAACTTCGGATCATGTTGCCAAATTGTTCCTTGAATTCCCGCAGCGTAACACCGAATCCTTTCAGATGATAGGGTTTCTTCTGATAGGCATCATCCAGGTGTTTCCGTCCCAGGCCTGCCATAATGATATCCGTTACCGCAAAAACCCCAACCAGGAGAACGATGATGTTGAAGCCGCCCATCAGTTCAAAACTGCCGAAAGTAAAACGGGAAATGGCATCAATGGGAGCCATCCCTACCAGAGAGAATCCAATTCCCAGAAGCCCTGCCAACAACCCTTTCACCAGAGAATCTCCGGACAAGCTGGCGATAATGGACAGGGAGAAAATGGCAATGGCAAAATATTCAACAGGAGTAAATTTCAGGGTCAGTGCAGCCAGATAAGGAGAAATATAGATCAAAGCCACAATACTGATCAGGGAACCAATGGCGGAATAAAGGATACCGGCTCCCAGGGCCTTTCCGGCTTCCCCTTTGTCTGCCATGGGTCCGCCATCCAGGACCGTTGCAATGGACGAAGGAGTACCAGGGATTTTCAGCAGAATGGCTGAAATCAGACCACCAGAAATCCCCCCCATGTACAACCCGATCAGCAGAGAAATGCCGTTGGCCGGTTCCAGACCAAAAGACAGGGGAAGAAAGAGAACTACAGCCATGGTAGCTGACAGTCCGGGGATGGAGCCAAAGATAATTCCCACACATACCCCCAGACAAATCAATAAAAGGCATGTGGGATTCAAAATATTCATCAGGGCTTGTGCAATCATTGTATTCCCACCTTTCTAAATCATGTCCAGTAAACCCGTAGGCAATGGCATCCCGATCAGGTAAACGAAAATTCCGTAAATGATGAAGCTTGCTGCAACAGAGATTCCTGCAAAAAGCGGGAGATTGCGATTTTTTTCCGTACTCAAAAGTGTAATTTGTGCAAAGAGATACAGAATGGTGGAAAGGATGAATCCCAACCCGTCAAACAAAACAGCATAGCAGCACATGGCCACAATGGTCAGGACCAGCCCTTTTTTATCCGTATCTGCTTCTGCTGCGATTTCTTCGGCCGGTTCCTCCTTTTCTGCTTTCTCCTCGATTTTTTCCAGGGTACCGCTTTGTCCCTCGTTCTTTTGGTTGAACAGGGTAAGGGCCAGTTCCACTACCGCCATAATGATCATGCTGACCCCGATTACCTTCGGGAAGAAGCCTGATCCCAGATCTTTTTTCATGATGATCTTTATGCCGGTTGACTGCAGGTAGAAAAACGCGCCTATAGCCAGAAATCCAATAGAGCTGATGATATTTTTTATCTTATCGCTCATTTTCTATCCCTCCCTTATGATTTTTCCCTTGCTGAGGGATTGACTGGCAAGAGTTGCCTTCAATCCCTGGATTCCATTTTCTTCAGTCTTCTTTCAAGGCTTTTTTCACCGCTTCAACAAGTTTGGCATCTTCTTCTACAGACTGGTCACCCGGCCGGTATACAGCAATGGCACAATATTTGGCCAGCGCATCTTTGAATTCCGGATCCTCGGTGATTTCTTTCAGGGCACTCTGCATTTTGGCTACGATTCTGGGATCCGTGTTCTTGGGAAACTTGATTTCATAGCTCTTGGGGAAGTCAATATCATATCCCTGCGATTTGAAAGTGGGGATATTCGGAGCTGCCGGCATGGGCTTGGCCGAGCAGACTCCCAGAGGAATGAAATCGCCTTTTTCAATGTAATCCCGTACGTTCAAATAGTTGGCAGCCAGCACATCCACCTGGTCCCCCATGAAAGCAGCCAGCCGTTCTGCACCGCCAGCACCCACATCCAGCATATTCATCTGGATGCCCATAGTTTCTTCCATTTTAGAACCAACATAATGGGTAACGGTTCCATAGACCTGGGAATATCTCACCTTGCCGGGATTTGCTTTGGCATAGGCAATGAATTCCTGCAAATTTTTCCAGCCCGAACTCTTTTTGACAACTACGGTATACGTATTGTCCTGAATTGCCGTCCCTGCTGTTAAGAAATCTTTGTTATAGTCAAAGTCAATGGTTTCTGTTGCCTGCTGCACCGTATTGGATCCGGTATGGCCGAACAGCATAGTGTAGCCATCCGGTTTGGCTACCATGGCTGTCTTGGATCCTACAATCCCAGTTCCGCCAGGTGTATTCACCACTACAAAAGTCTGTCCGAATTTGTCTCCCAGCTTTTTGGCAAGGATTCTGGCATAGATATCCGTATCACCGCCGGCATTCCAGGGAACAATCATATTCACGGATTTGGTCGGCCAGTTGGCAGCCAGCGAATCCGCTGTCGGTTTTGCTTTTCCGCAGCCGGCACAGAAGGCCACCGCCAAAGCCATCAATCCCACTTTCTTCAGCAATCCCACTTTCATGACTCCGCCTCCTCTTAAAAGAGCATATCCCGATAAACAATTTTTCCGTTTTTAATGGTCATCATGGGTTTGTAAAGCAGCTTGCCTTTCCGCAGCTGTCTCTCCGGATCATAGTACGGCCGATCCCCGAATTCATTTTCCCATTCAATGGGCTTCAGGATGGCCACATCGGCATCCGAACCAGGGGCCAAGGTCCCGATAGAATCCAACCTCCCCATCACTCGTGCCGGATTTTCCGTACATCTTCGCAGGGCTTCGTAAAAATCAATTCCCAGGAAGGTGTATTTGGAAAGCTGCATAGCCAGATTGAAGGAGGTTGGCCGCTGGTTCATGCTGAACTGGGTAATATCCGTCGCAATGATATCTGGCAGAAAATCCTGAGCAATGGCCGGTTCACTGACTTCAAAAGAGAAATGCGCCCTGGCATCAGAGGCTTCAAAGATTACACCCCGTTTCCGTGCCGCATAGGCTTCCGGAATGACCTTTTTTTGATCATCCAACAGCGTGGGGCCAATGTTTTGATACATATGGGTCAGTACATCTCCAGGCCGCAGCCGCCGGATGACTTCACCCAGAGGACCGGGAGGATTAGTGCAGTGGACCATCACAGGCACCCCGATTTTCTCTGCAATTTCCAGGGTTTTGTCCAGAGGCCGAAAGCCAAAATCTTTTACGATATTTTTACTGGTCCGGATTTTCAAACCCTCGAATTCTCCTGGGAATTTGGCAAAGATCTCTGCAATCCGTCCTTCGTCAAAAGAATCCGGATCAAGATTCTCCAGATGGGGCAGCGTAGCCAGCCCTGTGGCACAGATATTCAGATAAGGCCGGATCTGTACCAGAGTTTCCGACTGGATGAAATTCCGATATCCTTCATACGTGGCATAACCGGTACTCCCTGCATCCACTACGGTGGTGACACCAGCGGAAAAGCAAAGAGATTCTGAAGGAATTCCTGTTTTCATCAGCGGGTAAACATGGGCATGATGGTCGATCAGGCCAGGGGTTACATAACATCCCGCTGCATCCACCATAAATTTTGTTTTCTCCCTGGAAAAATCTCCTAAAGCGAATATTTTACCATTTTTTACAGCCACATCTTTTTGTTCTTTCAATCCTGTGGCTGGATCCAGCACCGTACCGTTTTGGATCAGTAAAACATCTTCCTCCATCATGTTCCTCCCTCGATTTGTTTAGATTTTTCTTAAATCAAGAAATATTTTGATATTTTATTCCCAACAGCTCTCTTCATCCCCGTCTCCATTCTTTTCTCATGATTCTATGATAGCGGTTTCTATCTACAAAGTAAAACAATGAAATTTACTGTATATAACAAATTAAATTTGTTGACTACAACTGTCCCTGGATTTTCCGAGCAAAAGCCATGACCCAGCAGAGGCTTTCATTCCATGGGTCATGGCTCTTTTAAAAGGGGTATTCAATGAAGTTTTCTCTTGCAGACTTTTATTCGTTCCAGGCCTTGTCCAGGATCTCCACTTCTTTCTTTTCGATCAGGGCATCCACCCATTCCCGTTTGGCTCTGCCTTCCTGGGCGGCCAACAGCTTGGCTTCGTCTTTTTCCTGGAAAGCCCGGGCATTCTTCAACACGGTTTCCGCTTCCTGGAGAGGGATCACGATGACACCGTCTTCATCCATCACGATGATATCCCCCGGGTTGATGCTGATGCCGCCGCAGGAGATGGGCACGTTGATTTCCCCGGGTCCTTCTTTATACGGGCCGGCCGGGTTGGTTCCCGTTGCATAAATCGGCATTTCCATTTTCCGGACGGCATCGATATCCCGGATGGGCCCATCGATGATGATGCCGGCAGCGCCCCGGGAAGCCAGGTAGGTGAACATAATTTCTCCGATCAGAGACCGGTAGCTTTCGCCGCCGTCATTGGAAAGGATGATCACGTCGCCGGGTTTGGCCATGTTCAGGGCTTTGTGGAGCATCAGATTGTCCCCGCTGCGGGTCTTGATGGTGAGGGCGCGGCCCACGTTGATGGGGTTCTTGGGAGCGCTCTGGAGTTTGATCCGGGGATGCATCCCCACCAGACGGCCCATGGTGTCAGAAATGTTGGCGGCGGGAATGGTGCTGAAGGCATCCAGCAGTTCCTGGGGAGCTTCCGGTTTTTTCAGGAAAATACGGTTTCCAATAGACATAATCAATTCCTCCTCAAAGTATATCTTGAATGTTTTTTTCCATGACAGGTTATTTCGGTTTTTCTGTCATTTCCTCTTGACACCTGTATCATAAATCCTTGCGACAACAAAGTAAAACAGTTATACTTTGAATATATAACAAATTATTTTTGTAGTACAATCCATGCCTGTGCAAAGGAGGAATCTTCATGGATCTGGAAAGTCTCCACTATTTTGCCGAACTGACCAAGGACCTGAACATGACCCAGACGGCCAAACGGCTGTACCTGTCCCAGCAGACCCTGTCCAACCACATTGCCCGGCTGGAACGGTACTGCGGCACGGCCCTGTTCTACCGGAAGCCCCGGCTGTCCCTGACTCCCGCCGGCCTGGCCCTGCTGCATTTTTCCAGCAGCATCCTGACCCAGGAACGGGAATTCAAGGAGGTGCTTTCGGACCTGATCGACGAATCCAGCGGGGTCATCCGGTTCGGAGCCAGCTTCGTCCGGTACAACTACATGCTCCCCAGCATCCTGCCCACCTTTTCCCAGAGATACCCCCAGGTGTCCCTCCAGCTTACGGATGACACTTCCGGCCATCTGATGGCCAAACTGGACCAGGGGGAACTGGATGTGATCCTGTCCGTGCGGAACGAAAATCTTCCCGGTCTGTCCAGCACCCTGCTGTTGTCCAACCAGTTGTATCTGCTGGTTTCCGACCGGCTGCTGGAACAGTATTACGGCCCGGCGGCCCAGGCCATCAAGGAGCAGTCCCGCCGGGGAGCCCAGCTGGAGGATTTTGCCAAACTGCCCTTCCTGCAGATCACACCCCCCAACAAACTGGGTACCCTGATCGCCAACTGCTTCGAAGAAGCCGGGGTGATCCCCCGGGTGTACCTGTCCACCAGTTACATGCGGATGGGCGGGGCCCTGGCCTCCCAGGGGCTCTGTGCCGCCTTTTCCACCACCATGCCCCTGTACAAGCTCCAGCAGAATCTGGCGGAGGATGTGAACGTGTTCCCGGTACTCTACAAACGGCACCCGGTGAGCCACGACCTGTACCTGGCCTACTACGAAAACCGCTACCACCCCCAGTACACCCAGTACTTCATCCAGCTGCTCCGGGAATATTACAGCCAGATCGACGCCCTGGATCTCACCAGGATTACGGAATAAGTAAAGGGGGTGTGAAAAAATGCTTTTTCACACCCCCTTACTAGTCACTAGTCTCTA
>ENA-ORPK01001477-ORPK01001477.1-human-gut-metagenome-genome-assembly--contig:-NODE-1477-length-18403-cov-5.157183_pt1 | contig 18403 bp, 17 predicted proteins | sample MGYA00242139_ERZ509068 | MGnify/ENA primary metagenome ERZ509068 (study PRJEB26280, sample SAMEA2338687) | human gut metagenome | biome: human gut; feature: human-associated habitat; material: faeces... | reverse complement strand
CAACCATCCCTTCATTTCATTCAGGAATGTTTACACAATTAAACGGATACTCTCTAAAATTCCTTCAACAAAATTAATTGAAAAAATTATAGCAATTTTTCGTTAAAATACTATTAAAAATAAATTTTTAAAAGTTTAGGAAAAGACTCGATGATATCGAAGAAATCTCGATTTTTAGATTTTAAAAAAACGAAAGAAAAAAATATTTTGAAAATTTTTATTTATTTTTGTTAAATTTACCTATATATTTTTGTGCGTTGATTTTTGACTCCTTGGTAGCAAATCGACATTACATTTCTTTGTCTTCTTTTATGAGGGAGGGTAAACGTTATGGAAGAAAACAATAATACCATCATCAGCTTGTCACATGTATGCAAGCAATTCGACGGGACAACCGTTGTTGAGGACTTCAACCTCGATGTGCGAAAGGGAGAATTCATAACCATTTTAGGTCCATCAGGATGTGGCAAGACTACGACTTTACGTATGATTGCAGGTTTTGAACTTCCTAGTTCTGGTCAAATTCTTTTAAATGGAGAGGATATTTCCTTACTCCCTCCATATAAAAGACCTGTCAACACAGTATTCCAGCATTATGCATTATTCGCCCATCTTGATGTCTATGATAATGTCGCCTTTGGACTTAAGCTAAAGAAAATACCTTATCAAGTAAAGAATAGAAAAGGCGAAATGGTCACCAAATACAAAAGATTGACCCCAAAGGAAATTGATGAAAAGGTCTATAAGGCTCTTAAGGTCGTTGACCTTGATGAAATGGAAGATAGAGACGTCTCTACTCTTTCAGGTGGGCAGCAACAAAGAGTCGCTATCGCACGTGCTATCGTTAATGAGCCAAAAGTATTGCTTCTAGACGAACCTCTTTCCGCTCTTGATCACAAGATGAGAAAAGACATGCAGATAGAATTGAAAGATATGCATAAGAAATTAGGCATTACTTTCTTCTATGTTACCCATGACCAAGAAGAAGCCCTTACTATGTCGGATAGAATCGTCATCATGAAAGATGGCGTCATCCAACAAGTCGGCACCCCAGAAAATATCTATAATGAACCAGTCAATGCCTTCGTTGCTGACTTTATCGGTGAATCTAATATCTATAATGGAACAATCGTTGGAAAGAATAAAGTTCGTTTCATCGGGGCTAGCTTTGAACATCTAGATGAATTCCCAATGAATGAAAAAGTCGACGTTGTCATCCGTCCTGAAGATGTCATTATGGGTGAAGTCGATAAAGGAACAGTCAATGGAATTATCTCTTCTAAGATATTCAAGGGTGTCCATTATGAATTCATTGTTAACGTTGGCAAGAATGAAGTGCTTTGCCGCGATACAAAAGACCATGAAGTCGGCACAAAAGTATCTTTAAGCGTTGATAAGAGCAATATCCAAGTCATGCACAAAGAACTTACACTCAACCAATATACCGATGCCTATATCGATTCAAATAACAATGTCGTCATCGGCGAAGATGCCTTCGAGTGCGATGTCACTAGATTGATCCCTGGCTCCATTTTAAAAGATGATGGCAAGGTCGAAGATCCAAAAACTGGCAAGATATATAACTTCAATGATGCGGAAGTAGTCGCAGAAGTAGATTTGGATAAAGTCGAACTATCCGATGATTTAAGTTTAGGACAAGCTAAAGGCACCATTATCCAAAGCGTTTGGATTGGCGACCATTACCAATATATTGTCCGTACCGAAGATGAAGAAGACTATGTCGTCAATTCTCCATATTCCTGGAATGAAAACGATATGGTATCCGTTTCCATCAAGAAAGAAGATATCCGTCTACGTCTAAAACTAGACGCCGATCAATATGTGGTGATGTAAAATGGATAGAGCTACATTAGGCAAGAAAACCAAGAGATTCTTCTCGTTTAAGAGAAAATACCTTGCAATTCCCTATTCTGTTTTCTTGATTTTATTTGTCCTCATCCCGATATTAATCATCATAGTCTATGCTTTTACCGAGACTAAAGACGATGGTTCGCTAGGCTTTTCTTTCTCAGCCCTAGTATCATTCTTCACTTCTCCAACTAAGATAAATATCCTGATTGTCTCGCTATTTATCGGCATGTTAAATACCATAATCTGTCTTCTTGTTGGCTATCCAATCGCATATTTACTTGCAAATAGCAAGGTCAATAAGAACAAGATATTGGTCCTACTATTCATTATGCCGATGTGGATTAACTTCGTCTTAAGGACAGGTGCTACTAGAGACGTCTTGTCTTGGATGGGAATAAATGGAGGAAATCATCCTTATCTAGCTACTATGATAGGCATGGTCTATAACTACCTTCCATTTACAATACTTCCTTTATATACAACTATGATAAAGCTAGATAAGAGCCAGCTTGAAGCTAGCGCTGATCTAGGTGCGAATAACGTTGAGACCTTCTTTCTCTCCGTCATCCCTCAATCAGTCCCGGGCATCGTATCTGCTGCTGAAATGGTATTCATGCCTACAATCTCTAGCTATGTCATCTCCGATACTCTTTCAGAAGGAAAGATTACCTTATTTGGTAACATCATCTATTTGAACTTCTCGCAGTCCCAATGGAACGAAGGCTCATTCATGGCCTTTATCATGTTGGTGCTTGTAGGTATTTCAATGTTACTATCCTCTAAATTCGGCAAGGGTGAAAATAACCCAAGGGGGTCTTCATTATGGTAAAAGAAATTGATATGTCTCTTATCAATGAGAAAAAGGCTAGGAAGAAAGCCATCATCAATAAAACAATTGGACTAAGCATCATTTGGCTTGCCTTGCTTTTGATGTATGTCCCGATTCTAGTGTTGATTGCCTATTCGTTTACAACTGCGACAAACGTCGGTACCTGGACTGGATTTAGTTTTGACCTTTATAGTGCCTTATTTAAGGACAAGGAAATAATGACTGCACTTGGCAATACGATAATTATTGCAGCAGTGTCCGCTCTTATTTCAGTAATCCTAGGTACTTGCGGAGCTATTGGGGTATTCTATTCGAAAAAGAAGACTAGGGCCGTTATTGAAACAGTTACCCAAATCCCAGTAGTCAATGCCGAAATAGTAATTGCCTTATCATTGACCGTCATGTTTGTCTTTGCCGGAACTTATATATTTATGGGAAAGAATATCTTCTCTTTCTGGACCCTTTTATTGGGCCACATCATTCTTTCTCTTCCGTTTGTATATCTCTCCGTCAAGCCAAAATTACTCCAAATGGACCCACATATCTATGAAGCTGCCCTTGATTTAGGTTGCACCCAAAATAGGGCTATATGGAAAGTTGTCATCCCTGAAATTCTTCCGGGCATCCTCTCAGGAACCTTGCTTGCTGTTACCTTGTCCTTAGATGACTTCATCGTTACTGCCTTTACTAGAGGTGCTGGACTTCTTTCAGGAGAAAAGACTATCGATACTTTATCGACCTTAGTCCAAGCCAAAATCAAAAAAGGTCCAGTTCCACCAGAAATGAGAGCCTTGACTACAATCATCTTCCTAGTTGTATTAGCTTGCGTTATCGCAATAACAATCGTTAATAACGTCAATTCTAGGAAAAAGAAAGGGAGGGAAAGACTATGAACTTCAAGAAATCTTTGTTTTTTCTAGCATCTATCTTGCTATTATCCCCACTTACTGCTTCTTGCTCCTCTTCTGATTCGGGAGACTATATAAAGCTTCGTATATTGAACTCTGAGGACTATATAGGAGAAGGGGAAATCGAAATCTCTCTTAAAGAAGGCGAAGAAGCGGAGACATTTGAGAATGTCATCGCTGCTTTTGAAGCCTATGAAAAGAAGGTCAATAATAAAAACGTCAAGGTAATCTATGACACCTTCGATACAAATGAAACTATGCTTTCATCTTTAAAGACTGGCAAATCAACCTATGATTTAATTTGTCCTAGCGATTATACAATCCAAAAGATGATGGCTAATGGCATGCTTGAACCATTTGATAGCGGCTCTACCCCAAATTATGATGAATATGCCTCTAGGTATCTTTTGTCCCAGATGGATTATATTTCTTCTACAATCGGGGATGGGAGCGAGACAACTTATCCTATTTCTAAATATGCAAAAGGATATATGTGGGGCACATTAGGTGTCTTATATAATCCAAGCAAGATCAATAAAGAAAAAGGAATAGATGAAGATACAGTCAAATTCGATATGGCTGATTGGTCTTCTCTTTGGGACAACAAATACCAAAGGATGATGTCGATTAAGGATTCCATGAGGGACACCTATTCAGTTGGCATCATGAAATTATTTGATGAAGAATTAAAGAAAGTCATCTCCGAAAGTGGTTATTATGATGAAAATTATGAACCAAAGGATGATATTGACTTTACTTCTATTGTCAAAAACATTACTAATGATCAAATATTCAAGGGAATGGATGAGATATTCAATAGGTGCGACCAGGAAACTGTCAAGCAAGTTGAAGATATCCTCCTTGATTTAAAATCTAATGTCTTCGGATTTGAAGTCGATTCTGGTAAAGATGATATGGTCAAGGGCCTTATTGGAATGAATTTGGCTTGGAGCGGCGATGCCGTCTATTCTATGGATAGAGGGGAAAATGAAGCTAACCAGACTATCTATTATTCAATTCCTAAGACTGGTGGAAACATCTGGTTTGATGGATGGGTAATGCCTAAATCTGATTCTCTTCATAAAGAAGAAGCCCAGGAATTTGTCGATTTTCTTTCTCGTCCAGATATCTCTAGCGCCAATATGGACTTTATTGGCTATACATCCTTCATTGCTGGAGAAGAAGTATTTGGATTAATTAGGGAATGGTATGACCCAAGAAGTTATCAGATGTATGTATATCATGATGCATCTAATGATCCTGGATGTACTTGGGAAGATAGTGATTTCGTCTATGACAAAAACGGCGAGAAAGTCATTAAAGATGGAACTGGTGTCCATGAAGATGGGGATGATTATGGTTCCTTTGATATGACTGGGTCGACCTATGATAAACCAATAGTTAATGGAACCCCGATGAGCTGGGAAGATTATATTAATCTATATAATGCCCAAGATGGCTTAAGCGAAGATGATGAGCTTAGCTGGGATACAGTTAACTTAACATATGTATTTGATGGAACTATCTCTACCGATGGATATGATTTGAACTCAACTATCCCTGATACAAACCCATTCTATTTTTATACTGACCAAACCGAAACTATCGTTTCTCCTTATGGGACTAACGAAGAAGTAAAAGTAGGGAGGCAATTCTTTGCCCAATACCCTCCAGAAGACTTGATTCCTAAGCTTGCTGCCATGAAAGATTATGGAACCAATAACAAATATGTCCTTACCATGTGGGAAAATGTTAAAGGCAATAACCTTCCTTGGTGGGGAGTTGTTGTATTTGGAATAATCGTGGCAATAGTTCTCTTCTTTGCAATTTCTGCCTTTGTTACCAAGATGAAATTTAGGAAACTAAAGGTCGAAAGAAGAAAGCAAGTCAGGGTTAAATAAATCTAATTAGTGATGGTCTATAAGGATTCTTGTAGGCCATTTTTTTGTTGGATAATTTGTGTTCTTACCATGGCGAACAAGCAAATTGCCTCATATAATTAATTATTTAGGACCTAAAGGGGGAGAGATATGAATGAAAGTTTAAAGGAAGCCATAGCTGAAACGCAGGCTGAAGTATTTACGATGTCTAGAGAATATAACCTAGACAGTGAGACTTTCATTAAAGTTTTTATGAAATCCCCCGTGGCTAGAGATCTTGACTCTACTTTTAATTTTATGCAGTGGCAGGGAGAGCCTATATCATGGAACGTATCCTTGATGAATTAAAAGACAAACTCAAATTTGGGGGAGAGATATACGACGAAGAGACTTTGTATTGGACTGGATATGTCTATAGGATGTGGCATTTTTATACGAATGAAACTAGCAAGGAAATATATAAACAAGCCAATGCAAAAACAATGAAATCACAATACCAACCTCTCCATAATTTGTGTTTAGAATGGACGGCAGATAGATTAAAAGAAACTTACATAGATAAGCATAAAAAATAGGATTACTTCCTTGAATTTGCTTTAAGTAGTATCATTCTAGGGTAAAGAGGGTATTTATGTTTGTTTTGATAATTATTGCCTTGGTATTTGGTCTAGTTGAAGGCATTAGCGAATGGCTACCAATCTCATCTACTGGCCATATGATTTTGCTAGATGGATTAATGAAACTTGGGAATTATGATATTTCTAAGGAATTTAATTTCTCAGAAGGCTTCATGTCGATGTTTTTAGTTGTCATCCAACTAGGTGCGATTATTGCAGTTGTTGTCTATTTCTTCCCAAAATTATGGCCATTTGGCAAAAAGAAGATAAACGAAGAAGAACAAGCTAGAATCGATAATAATGAAATTAGTCTTGAGGAACTAAACAAGAAAAAACATAAAGATATCTGGCTAACATGGGCTAAAGCAATAGTGGGTTGCCTTCCTGCTGCCATCATTGGATTAATCATGGAATTACTAGATATAGAACTAGAAAACTGGATAACTGTATCTATTACTTTATTAATATACGGGATTGCCTTTATTCTAGTCGAGACATTCATCAAGAAGAAAGATGACCCATTCAAGATATATTCAGTAAACGAATTATCTTTCAAATACGCTTTGATTATCGGTTGCTTCCAGATACTAGCATTAATCCCAGGAACATCTAGGTCTGGAGTTACTATATTAGGAGCCCTTTTGTTAGGATTATCTAGAGAATCGGCAGCCGAATATTCTTTCTATCTATCAATCCCAGTTATGTTCGGGGCTTCTTTATTAAAGATGGTCAAGTATTTTGTTAAATTTGGTAATCCAAGTTTAAATGAATGGGTATTCCTTTTAGTTGGAATGGTAACGGCATTTATTGTTTCTATATTCGTTGTTAAATGGCTCATGGGTTTTGTCAAAAAGCATGATTTCAAGGTATTTGGCATTTATAGAATTGCCTTATCTATTGTTGTAGTGGCCATTTTTGTAAGCTATTGCCTTATCAAAGGTCAATTAATCCTATAGACAGCCATTTTTATAGAAAATAATGTTTTTATTTATTGGGGGTAGTGGTATAATCCATTCGCTGCTTCCTTAGCCAAGTGGTAAGGCCAGTGACTGCAACTCACTTACCGTCGGTTCGAATCCGGCAGGAAGCTCCAACTTAATTCTTGCTTACTTCATGTAAGTGGAATATATTATGCAAGCCGAAAGGCTGCAGTTGCGCCCGTAGCTCAACTGGATAGAGTACCAGACTACGAATCTGGGGGTTGTGGGTTCGAGTCCCCCCGGGCGCGCCAATTAACTGATTGCCGATTCTATTATAGGGTCGGTTTTTTCGTTCTTTAGGGCCGTATATCCTGAACGCAAGTTCGAACATGGTCGAACAGGTTCGAACCGTGTCGAATCCAAGTCGAAAAATAAAAAATACTGATTTGCACATAGGTGATAAAACACATGCTTCAGAGTTATAATATTCAAGTCATCCATCAATGACAGAAAGAGATTCGTTGGTGGACAAATGAGGCTCTGAGACTTGGCGGTTTCTCCTCGTTTGCCCACCAACGATAGAAACCGCCCACATGAACAAAAACAATAGGCCATATGGCCCGAGGACTTTGAAGTCCCAGTTTTCTAAACTGGAGACAATTGACGAACTGTCGAGACTGATTCTGGGAAACATGACCAGATGGAATCAGTCAAAACACAGCCGGCAGAGCGATCTTGAAACAATGCTGCTGAACTCTATGGAAGTGAATTCCTGCCCGTTCTGCCAAAGCTCTGCGATTGTCAAGGACGGTCGTCAGAAGAACGGAACAAGAAGATACCGCTGCAAGTCTTGCGGCAAAAGGTTCTCACCACTTACCGGAACCCTTCTTGACTCGCACAAGATTCCGTTTGCGGAATGGATAGAATTCTGCATTCACCTTTTCCAGTTCCAGAGCCTGAGCGTATCAGCCATAGACAATAGAAACGCCTATTCTACGGGCAGATATTGGCTCAAGAAGATATTTCTTTGCCTAGAGGACTATCAGGAAAAGATGATGCTAGAAGGAAAAGTGTACATAGACGAGACATACCTTTCCGTGATGCCGAAAGATCTTAAAAGGAAGGACGAAAAAAGGCCGAGAGGCTTGTCTGGCAACAAGCTCTGCATTGTCACCGCGACTGACGGGGCACATACTTTTCTTGCGTACATAGGAAACGGAAAACCATCGGCGAAGAGACTCATCGGAGGGCTGAAGGGCCACATCAGACCAGGGGCACCGATAATCGATGACGGCGAAAAGTCGCATTGTGCTCTTTGCTTTGAGTTGGGTTCGGAAAGGAAATCCTATCCGAGCTCAGTGACAAAGGGACTTCCTGATGACAAGAATCCTCTCGATCCGGTCAACAAGGTCCATAGATTCTTCAAGAGGTTCATGAGAAGCCATGGCGGATACGAAAGGAATGACATACAGGGCTGGTGCAATCTCTTCAGTTTCATCTGGAATCACCACGGAAATCTGCCCGAAATGATATATGACATTATGCGTCTTGTATTGAATTATAAGGAAACGCTTCGATATCGTGATGTTTTCAGCAAAAAGTCATAGAAAAGCAAATTCTCCATCACCTATGTGCAAATCAGCATTTTAAAAATAAAATTCAGCTTATTACTAAAACATTATTTCGATATAATTAATGGGCTCATATATTTAGACCGTGAACATTCTTTTAACACGATAAACGGTAATGGATATATAGGACTACCACGCTACGTGTTAGGGTGTGGTAATAGGGAAAGTATTGCCCAGTAGTGGTATGAGTCCTAAGGAAGGAGGTCGTAACAATAGAAGACGTCCTTAGGTACAAGAAGATCATCGCGCTCCCTACAATTAGAACTAATTGAGCATGTGGCCGTCACGAGGATGGCGTAACACCAGCAGTTAATGGACTAAGTCGATAACTGCAAAAAGGTGTTTTCGTTATAGTGGCGGTTTTTGTTATCCCCTTTCGAAAACGCGACTTGTCTAGCTAACGAAAGGAGATTTATTGATGGTAAAAGTTGGTGACAAAAACAGAATCCTATATATGAATGGCGAACGTCAATATAGAGGAAGAGCCGGAACTGTTGAACATATCGATGATATTGGACAAATTCATGGAAATTGGGGCGAACCTGTTCTTATATCTGCTGATGATTTTGATGTAGTGGGGGAAACATTATGAAAGATAATAAGCTGTTATCGATTGATAAAAAAGCTGCTTTCGAAATTTTGTAAGTTATTCAAAAACATCGTGATAATGCTTATCGCAAAGTTAATGAAGAATTAGTAATAACGTACTTCGAAATTGGTAAATATTTACACAAAAAAGTTGCCTCACAAAAATGGGGCGCTAAGGTAATTGAAAATATTGCAGAAGATATTAAAGAAGCCAATCCGTTACTTAAAGGCTTTGACAAAAGAGGTTTATATAGAATGATGCAATTTTACGAAACTTATAACGGCAATGAAATAGTGTCAACACTGTTGTCACAAATTAGTTGGAGCAACAATTTAACAATTCTTTCGAGAGCAAAAACGATGGAAGAAAGAGAATTTTACATCCGTATGTGTATCAAAAATAATTATTCAGCAAGAGAACTAAACAGACAAATTTCTAGTGCCTATTATCAAAGACACATGCTTTCGAATGGCACTGCTTTAGAATCGTTCGAAAAAACTATTGATGAAGACGATATCCCAACTACAAGAATACTAGACCAATATTCTCTAGAATTTTTGGATTTGCCAAAAATGATATTGATGATCTAACTAGCGATATCAAATTCTTAATTGAATCCGCTAAACGAAAGGTTGTTCTTTCCGTGAATACAATCATGCTTGAAACATATTGGAATATTGGAAAACTTGTTGTTGAGCAGGAACAAAAAGGCAATGAAAGAGCGATGTATGGAGATGCCCTCTTGCTAAGGCTGTCAAAAGAATTGACTAACACTTATGGGAAAGGGTTTTCGCGTTCTAATTTGCAATCAATGAGAATATTTTATGTTAAGTATCCAAAACGCCAAACACTGTCTGGCAAATTGAGTTGGTCACATTATTTGCAACTTTTGCAGATTAGTGACGATAATGAGCGGAGCTTTTATGAAAAGGAATGTGAAAACTCAAATTGGAGCGTTCGCGAATTATCTAGACAAATTAAATCATGCCTATATCAAAGGCTTCTTTTGTCTAAAGGCGAAATTAATAAAGACAAAGTAATGGAGTTAGCTAGGCAAGGGGTAACATATAATAATCCTAATGATATTGCAAAAGATCCGTTAGTTTTGGAATTTCTTGGCATTGCTGAGACAAAGCCTAAATATGAAAGTGATTTAGAAGCTATGCTTATAAAACATCTAAAAGAATTTCTTCTTGAACTTGGCAGAGGCTTTATGTTCGTTGCTTCTCAACAGAGAATCTCTATTGCTGGCAAGAATTATTATGTTGATTTAGTCTTCTATAACAAAATCTTAAAATGTTATGTTCTTATTGATTTAAAAATGAATGGTCTAGAAGCCGAAAATTTAGGCCAAATGAATTTATATGTTAATTATTACAAGAAAGAAGTTAATGATGAAAATGATAATGACCCAGTTGGAATTATATTATGTGCTGAAAAAGACAAAATTGTTGCGGAATATGCAATTGAAGGATTAACAAATAACATTTATGCCTCTCGATATACTTATGTTATGCCAGATAAAGATTTGCTAGAGGAAGAGATAAATAAATATTTGAAATGAAGAACTACCTTTAAAAAATGAGCGCATGGATGATTTATGTCGAAAGTGCAGGTGTTATAAAACGGCTTAATTTCATTGATATCTATGATGAAAGTGAACCAGTAATATAAAAGTAGATTAATTAAGAGATTTTAATTGAAATACTAGGACGAATACCACTATCTTTGTCATAGGCGCGTAGTTCACAAAGTTCTCCTTTAATGTTTGCACCCCATACTGCTACAAGGTTTTCGTTATTTGGGGAACGAGTTAGATAAGCCCCTTGATTAGGATAATCTTCTCCAGCGCTTGAAGAGAGTGAACCTCTTGCTCTTGCCCAGTCGGTTGTTTTGCAATATCTAGATAATGCGACATTTACACCTGATGCAAAGCCATAAGAAAGAGTTCTGTAATCTTTATGGCTTGGGAGAAAAACCTTGTCATTGGTGTCATCGCATACATATTTAGGATTGTCACCACCTGTGGTACCAACACTATTATCGACTGCTGTTAACTGGATATGGCTATTGCCAAGTGCAAATGCCGAATTATAGAATTCATCATTTAGCCATGTGCGAATATCACTGTATTTGTAATTGTTCGCATATATTGTTTTTCCATCGAAGGTCCTATCTGAAGTTGAATTGTAGAAGCAATGGGCATCGAGCAAAAGATTAGAAAGAATGAAATATTCTCCACTTTTGTTGCTAAGAACTTTCCAAACGATAGGTTCACATCTAAACCAATATGTTTCTCCCTTGGTAATAGGTGCCCCATTATCGAACGTATAAGTGGTTTTGTATGGCTTTGCCTCTACTTTTGCATAGTAATTGCCTTCGTGTAAATACCAGCCGTTTGATTCTGGTGATGTTAAGGCATTTAAAGTAGAAACCAAAGTTCCATCATTAACATTTGTCTGAGGATATAAACCATATTTGATCGTTTTGCCATCACTAGAAACGATTGGTTTTGTAGCATACCTTTCTTCGTCACTTATTATTTTCTCTGATGTGAAAGTTGCGGTGTAAACCTGGTCCTTGCTGACTTCGGCTACCTTAGGATCCCACCCGCTCCATGTGTATTTATATTCGGCATCGTCGGGTCTAGTCGGTGCTGCCCCGTCATAGGTTGGAGTGGTTCCCTTCTTGACGTTGGTATCTGTTTCTAAGACAGTTCCATCATAATTCTTCCAAGTGATTGTATATGTTTCCTCAGGAGCAGTTATTTTCTCTGAAGTGAAAGTAGCGGTGTATACCTGGTCGGAGGAAGTTATTTTTACCTCGGGGTCCCAACCTTTAAAAGTATATTTATATTCTGCATCATCAGGTCTAGTCGGAGTTGTCCCGTCATAAGTAGGGAGAGTCCCCTTCTTAACATCCGTGTCAGTTTCTAGAACTGTCCCGTCATAGTTCTTCCATGTGATTGTATAGGTAGTCTCGGCGATTATTGGGGGAATGTTGCTCCCGCCTGAACTATCTTCTGTAGACGAACTCTTGTTTGAACCACATCCTACTAACGAAAAGGCCACTAAAGCTAGATACGGTAATAACTTTTGACTTTTATTCATGCTTCTGCCTCCTTTAGGCAATGACTAGTAAATTCACCTAGAAATAAATGTGTTTAATATATTTTTAGGAAGTTTACTTGCTAACATTTTATTTTAAAAATAACACCGAGGTCAATTTTTCTTAGGTTGGCCATGGAAGAACATGACGTTTTATCAGTTGTCGTCATTTTGTAGACAACTGAAACCGATATAAATCTTATTAATAAATGTAGGTATGCCTGTTATTAAATTACGATTGGTCCATGTTTACTACTATTTAGAAAAATTATTGTGTTAGAATTAGTCAATCAAAAGATAAATAACAAAGGCTATTTATGGTTAAGAAATATAAAACGGTCTCCATTATATATGGGGGTAGTGGACGTAATTATGCAATAAAGATGAAAAATCTTATCGATAAGCTTTCAAGTGAAAAGAAGACTCCGATTCGTTCCCTTATCGTAATGGATTCAATCTTAACAGGAGACTTGCTTTCTAGCATTACATCTTTATTTAATGGAAGTGATTTGTGCGTTACTTTCTTAACTTCTGATGATTTAGCAAATGGAAAAGGAAGATTAAGGCAAAATGTCGTATTTGAATTAGGGATGGCCATATTTCATCTAGGAAAAGAAAAATGCATATTACTAAGTGACTTTGATCCAAAAGAAGATAATGTTGAATTGCCTAGCGACCTTAATGGGATTGAAATAAAGCATTTCAACAAAGGAAGCGAAGATGAGGTATTTAAAGAAGTAGTAAAGAAGGTGCTTCTACTTTCTAAAGATATCGATAGATTAAATGGACAGCCTATTGAACTTCCTAGCTACGATAAATTGATAACAAGAGAGAAATATAGGGTAGATTATGAAAACCTATTTGAGAAAACTAGTGATACACTTAGCCTTCCTGAAGTATTAAATGGCTGGTATGAAGAATGTAAGTCACTAAATAGATATGACGAAAGAGCGATCTATTTTATTGAAAGGGTGGGCTTCCTCCCTATATTTGGAAAACGTGACGGGGTTAAGGAATGGTGTTTAAAAATAGAGCCTCTTTTGACTACCTTTAGTGATCTCGATATTGAAGAATATTCCTTATCTACCTTGAATTTTGTTAAAAACACGATTTTAGCACTTATTGAATATGTTTCATTTTCTTTTGGCTTTGCTCCTAAAAAAGAAAAAGTATATAGAGATATAGTCCTTGCATTAGAAGAAGAAAGCCCATCAGATGGGAAGATTATCAATCCACTTATAATGACCGTCTATTATGACTATCTAGGTCTATCGTATTTACATCTATATGAATTTAGCAAGAAAGATAACCATCTAAAAAAAGCAATCGAATTATTCTCGATTCTAGTAGATAAATATGTTGATCTAATCGATACATCGATGGGAGTATGGTCTGGTTTTGTTTTCTATAACCTAGCTAGGGCCTATAGGAAAATGTTTAATCTAACTAATGACGAAGAAGATGAAATGATGGCCATGCGTTATTATAAGAAAGCTGGGACACTTAGAAGACGCTGGCTTAATAAAATCTATTGGGGAAGGCAGGTTAGAAATGCCCTTTCAAGTGAATATTTCACATCTGAGCTTGATTATATTGATTTCCAAGAGGAAGCTGGACTTATTGATAAAGAAGAAGCCTTAAGTGAATTCAATAGGTTAAAGACCGAACTTGGCGATTATTATAATGATGATGAAAAGTTAGAGAAGCTTTCCTTGATTCAAGACAAGATAAACGAAAAGATAAAGAATAAATCGGAATAGATTTCTATTAACTTCAAATGATGTTGATAATTTTTCAATCGATTTATCAAAATCATAAAAATATATAAATTTGGGTTTAGAATTGTTATTGTTAGATAACCTTAGGAGAATAACATGAAAACCATAAAGGATAAATATTTAGTAGTAGGGGCTGATTTTGCTGGCTTTCCATTAAAGGAAGCCGTATGTGAACATCTTCGTAAGAAAGGATGGAAGATTGAAGACTTAGGAGTTACTAAAGACTCTGATCCAAACGACACCGAGAATATGTTTCATAGAGTCGGACTTAGGGTTGGCTCTAAAATTAGTGAAGGCGAATACGAAAGAGCCTTGCTTTTCTGTGGGACTGGCATGGGAATTCATATCGCTGCCTCTAAATGCCCACATGTCCATGCTGGGGTAGTCGAAAGCGTACCAGCTGCTAGAAGGGCTATAACAGGGAACGGGGTAAATGTCTTGGCCATGGGCGCATTTTATGTAGCACCTGCGATGGGATGCGATATTGCTGATGCCTATTTAAGTGCTTCTTTAGGAAGTGACCAAACCTGGTGGCATAATTTCTATGAATTTCATAAATTAGCTATAGATGAATTAGAAGCATTTGATTATGAGGAATATAAAAAGAATGGCTTCAAACTCAAACATCTAGGCGACTATCCGCTTAAATTAGAAGATAAGCCAGAAGATAAATAAGAATAATAGATATATAAGAGGATGTAGGAACGACCTATCTCCTTTTTTTGTTTATAAAGTATTCGTAATTATATCCTGTTGTAATTTCATTTCTTTTATAGTTTAATTAAATTGTCAGTCTGACTGACATATTATTATGAACGATACCCAATCAAGGAAAACCCTCCACAAAGAAAAGGTAATCCGCGTCGCTTTAGATTTTTTCTCTACCTTTGGGATAGAGAATTCTAAAGTAAGCGATATAGCAACTAAGGCAAACCTAACCGAAAGGACTGTATTTAGGTATTTTGCTACTAAAAATGATTTAGTACTTGCCACGGCTTTATTATTTTGGAATTCAGCATCTTCTAGGATTAATAGATTAATGGAAGAAGAACAAAATAAATCGTTAAAGGGAATTGATAAAGTCAGGTTTATATTAAATCAATATGCAGGTTTATATGATTCATCTAAGAAAGAACTCATATTTTGCGATGAAGCCGAGACTTATTTAAGCAGGTGTGGCAAATCCATATTATTAAGTAATAGACCCCCGATAGATTTCTATTCAAGTAATGAACCGTTAGCAAAGGCGATAAAAGACGGGATATTAGATAAAAGCATTAAAGATAATAAGGATATAGGACTTATTTATCTAAATACATATGATGGTCTTCTTGGATTTATGCAGAAACTTGCATTAAGTGAAGAATTAAGCAAGGAAGAAGATGCGAAAAGAAGGCTAGGCTTATTTATTGATTCTTTAATAAAAATGTATATATAAAGGAGAATTCATGGAACATAGTTATGATGTAATCGTAATCGGGGGAGGAAATGGCGGACTTGCTAGTGCCGCTAGTTTTGCAGTCGCGGGGAAAAGCGTAATCCTATTTGAAAAGCACAATATCCCTGGAGGGTGTGGGACTTCTTTTAGAAGGGGCAGGTTCGAATTTGAAGTAGCCCTTCATCAATTATCACACATGGGAACAAGCGAAAAGCCAGGTGAATTAAGGAAATTATTCACTAGATATGGGATATTGGATGAAATAGATTGGATCCAAATCAAAGAGCTTTACCGTGTTAATTTCCCTGATGGGACTGGGATTAGCCTTCCTACAAGTCGAATTGAATGTGAGAAACATCTCTCTTCTTTATTCCCAAACGAAAAAGATGGGATACATAAGTTCTATGATATTGTCTATAAATTCCTAGACGAGGCGAATGAATTTGCTGCCAAAAGTGCTTCATCAATAGGCGAACCAGGTGCATTAAAGAAAGCCATCATGAAAATAGGCTTCCCTAAGATATATCCTACATTAGCCAAATATGGTTTAAAAAGCACCCAGGAAGTATTAGATGAATGCTTCAAGGAAAAGAAATTGCAGATGGCTGTTTCTACCTATTGGTGTTTTATGGGTATGCCTCCATCAAGGTTCCCATTCTCAATACTAGCCAAATGCATTGGCTTCTATCTAGAAGACAAGCCTTTCTATCTAAAAGGCACATCTATGATGATGAATCAAGCCATTGCAGAAAGCATCAAAAGACATAACGGGGTCGTTAAAACTAGTACGGCCATAAAGAAAATCATCATTGAAGACGGAGTTGCCAAAGGGGTAATTGATGAATTTGGGAATAAATATTTTGCCAAGAAGATTATCTCGAATATCTCTCCTACTGTAACTTATGGAAATCTAGTTGATGAAGATAAGATTCCTCTTGAGGCCAGGGAATATCTAAAGCCATATACAGTAGGCATATCTGCGATTACTTGCTTTATTGGACTAGACTGCACTCCGGAAGAAATAGGATTCAAGACTTCATTTACCTTGAATTATAAATCAATGAATCCAAATAAGGATTTTGATGATGCTTATAAATTATTGCCAGAAAATGATGCCTTAGTAGCAACTTGCTATACAGTTGATGATCCTAGTGTTTCTCCTAAAGGCACCTCGGTTATAACGGCTGGAACACTTAAATATGGCGAAGCTTGGGAAAAGCTTGACCCAGAAGAATATTTTAGGGCTAAGCAAGAAGCAGGCAGGCGTATTGTTGCTAGATTAGAAGAATTATATCCAGACATAAAAGACCATATCGAAGAAATGGAAATAGCGACCCCATTGACCCATATGCGTTACCTTGGCCATCCAGGTGGGGCGATATATGGATATGAACAGGATTTGAACCAATCCGTATTCTTCTTCCCAACCGAAAGCAAGATAAAGAACCTTGAATTTGCATCGGGCTGGGTCAATGCCTGTGGCTTTGGACCAAATTATACCTATGCCGATAAATTAGTAAGCAAAATCCTAAAGGAGATGAAATAAGATGGCTAAAAGAAATATAAAGGAAACTCTTCTTTCTACCTTAGTCCACGGGGAAGAAACCTTAAATAATATCGCGACTTTACGTAAATTAAATAGAGATAAACTAAGTCCAATCCCAACCGATATTGCTAGTAAAAGAATCCATCCAAACCAATTAGAATTAGTAGTTAATGAAATTATCGATACCAAAAAGGGAGCGAAGATTATTAGATTAGTATCATCTAATGGCTATCTTCCTCCATTTCAGGCAGGGCAATATATCAATATTGTTTTTGAAATCGATGGGATTAGGACTACTAGGCCTTATAGCATTTCTAGTTCCCCTAAACAAAGAAGCTATTATGAAATAACAGTTGCAGAGATTAAAAATGGATTTGTCAGCGACTTTATCCTTAATAATATAAAAGTAGGTGATAAATTATTATCTTCTGCCCCAAGCGGACATTTTGTCTATAATGGTGCCTTCCATAAAAATAAATCTCTTTTCTTAGCAGGAGGGTCTTCAATCACCCCATTTATGTCGATGATTAGAGATATCCTACTAAGCAAAGAAGATAGGGATGTAGTTCTTCTTTATGGATCTAGAAATCTAGATACTGCGATATATCATGAAGAATTAAGCGATCTAGCTTCTAGATTTAGCAATTTCAAATACCAGCTTGTATTAAGTGAAGCTCCTAGTGACTATAAAGGAGAGAAAGGCTTCCTAGATGAAAGGATAATAAAAAAATATGCTCCTGATTATTTATCTAGGACTGCTTATATTTCTGGGCCAAACGTCATGCATAAGTTCTGCAAGGATACTTTATTGAAGATGGGAATGAAAAACAAAGACATCAGGGATGAAGTATTCGGGACGATTAATGATGTAACTAAAGAAGAAGGCTGGCCAAAATCCATCAAGGGTGATGAAATATTTAAGATTAAAGTAGGGGATAAGATTATAGATGCTAAATCTAGCGAATCTATCTTAATTGCCTTAGAAAGAAATAACATCAGGGTCAATGTATGCTGTAGAAGTGGCGAATGTAGCCTTTGTAGGGTTAAGCTAGTTTCTGGGAACGTATATCTAGCAAACGGGATGCTACTTAGGAAAGCCGATGAGAAATTTAATTATATCCATTCCTGCAAATCTTATCCAAATAGCGATCTAGAAATCGAATTTTAAAGTCAAGAGGTCAATCTGCCTCTTTTTTTTTGGATAGATTCCTAACCTAATTAAATTACATCTTTATTGAGTTTCACGATTTTGCCAATTTATAAGTTCTCAAGAACTTTATGAGATTGA
>ENA-ORPK01001476-ORPK01001476.1-human-gut-metagenome-genome-assembly--contig:-NODE-1476-length-18414-cov-3.390599_pt1 | contig 18414 bp, 24 predicted proteins | sample MGYA00242139_ERZ509068 | MGnify/ENA primary metagenome ERZ509068 (study PRJEB26280, sample SAMEA2338687) | human gut metagenome | biome: human gut; feature: human-associated habitat; material: faeces... | reverse complement strand
CTGCTGCCGCGGGTGCTATCTTTGGGTTCGCACTTTCTTGGGCGCGTCTAAATAAAAAAATACAAAATCCAAGCAAAACTTACGATTACGCAGTATTCTTATTTACCCTCGTAAAGTCTGATAGTACCTGATGAAAGTGCTTTTTCTTCGCCTTCGTCGGTTTTTACAAGAAGTCTGCCGTATTCGTCGATACCAAGGCAGTCTGCGTGGGTTATCTTTTCGCCCTGTGTTATTTCGATACGCTTGCCGATTATATTTGAACGGCGGCGGTATTCGTCGATAAAGCTCTTATCTGTGATATTTGAAAGCTTTTCTTCAAGGCTGTTGAGTATTTCTGCGGCAAGCAGGCTTCTTGACACGTTTTCATTGGTCTCAAGCTTTATTGATGTTGCTATATCCGCTACATTTTTCGGAAATGTAACGTTCTGGACGTTAAGTCCGATACCTACTACGGCATATTCAAGTCCGCCCTGTTCAACGTCTACCGACGCTTCCGTAAGTATTCCGCAGAGCTTTTTGTTTCCTGCATAAATATCGTTTACCCACTTTATCTTACAGTCGATCCCCGACACTTTTTCGATAGCTTCCGCTACCGCAACTGCGGCGCAGGAGGTTATCAGAAGTGAATGTTCGACCGAAAGCTTCGGACGGATAATTACACTCATATATATTCCCATTCCCAAAGGAGAATAGAAGTTTTTGCCCATTCTGCCCTTGCCCTGAGTCTGGACTTCGGAAATTACTGTCGTTCCGTGTTCTGCTCCAAGCTGTGCAAGGCTCTTGGCAAAATTATTTGTTGAATCGATAGTCTTGAAAACATCAAGCTTTCTTCCCAGCTTTTCGGTGCGGAGATTAGGTACGATAGCCTGTTCGCTTAAAAAGTCGTTTTCTTCCGAAAGGCAATAGCCCTTATTTGTTACGGCGCAGATAGAGTAGCCCTCTTCTCTGAGAATTTTTACAGCTTTCCATACGGCACTTCTTGTCATTCCGACACTTCGTGCGATCTCGCTTCCGGAAACGCTTTTACCCTTATTTTCCTCAAGAACTGCGAGAACTCTTTCTTTTAACGGCATTTTGGTGCACCTCCATAAATAGTTGCGATAGATATGACGCAATAGCAGGAACATTTTCGGAACGTTGATCCACAGCTTGTCCTCTATCGCAACAATCTATTAATATCTTATACATCATATATAACATAATACTACTTTTTTGTGAATTAGTCAATCACAAATTATGTATTAAATCATAATATGAACAAAGAGAGCCCCCGAAAACAAGGTGTTTTCAATGCCTTTGACGACAAATACAGAAAAATAAGGAAAACAGTGCTTTATTCCCGAAAAGTTATATTTGATTTACTTATTTTACCTTATAATAACAATAAAAGGTGTGATATATATGCTCAGGATAATTCTGCTGATACTTGCAGTTTCAACAGATGGCTTTGCATCTGCAATAGGGCTTGGAAGTGCCGGCATAAAAGTGCCATTTCGCTCTGCGGCAGTAATAAGCACCGTCGGAACAGCTTTTCTGACACTATCCGTATGCTTTGCCGATGTACTGGAAAGGTTCATACCGGTTTCGGTATGCGGGATAATTTCATCGGCAGTTCTTATACTGCTTGGCATATTCAATCTTCTGCACGGTGTATTGAAGCGTAAGACCCTGAAAAATCAGGATAAGAACACCGCCATAGCTGTTTTTTTCGACGGTACAAAAGCTGACACAGACCATTCCAAGACTATATCCTGCAAGGAAGCTCTGCTGCTGTCCGCTGCATTGTCGGCAGATTCGCTTGTTATGGGCATAAGTGCGGGACTGGGTGAAATAATGCTTGTTCCCCTTATTGTATTATCCTTTGCAATGGGACTTGGTGCAGTAATGGGCGGTGCGGCAATAGGCAAGAGAATGATCTCAGGCGGTGATCCCGATCTGCAATGGCTCTGCGGGATAATTCTGATAGTGCTTGCATTTATTGCCTGACAGATCGGAAACCGACAGCTGATTTATCAATAGACATTTTCCGCCATGCTCTGCCGCACGCATATGCACGGTCATGCACGGCATCCGCACGTTCCCAAACGACGCATTATAGCCATCTGCACGCCTGCACACCCTTTTATATTATATACGTGTAATTATTATTGTTATTATTTAACAGTATACAGGATATGCTGCGAAAAATATATAAAAAAATATATATCCCATTTTAGGCGTGCAGGCGTGCGAAACCCGTAGTTATGGGCATTTGCAGCGTGCAAAAGTGCGTGCGTGACGGTGTGCACTAAAAGGACTGCCGCAAAGCAAATTGCAGCAGTCCGAATTTCTTTTCAATGTATATCAGAAAAGACCTGAGATATGACCGTCATTGTCGCAGTCTATTTTCAATGCGGCAGGAGCTTTCGGAAGACCCGGCATTATCATAATGTCACCTGTAAGGGCAACAATAAAGCCTGCACCTGCGGAAAGCTTGATGTCACGGACTGTTATGCTGAAGTTTTCAGGCTTGCCGAGCTTTGTCGGGTCGTCTGAAAGTGAATACTGCGTCTTTGCAACACATACGGGTGTATCTGCAAAGCCGAGGTTTTCGATCTCTTTAAGAGCCTTTTCAGCCTGAGCTGTGAAGATAACACCGTCCGCACGGTAGATCTCCTTTGCAATGATGTTAAGCTTCTCCTTGATAGGGAGCTTTTCATCATAGAGATATTTAAACTCTGTTTTTCCGTTGTTCTTTTCAATGGTTGTGCATACCTTTTCGGCAAGGTCAGTACCGCCCTCGCCGCCCTTTGCAAAAATCTCTGCAAGGGAAACTTCAACGCCCATTTCAGCGCAGAATTCCTTTATATAAGCAATTTCAGCTTCCGAATCCGTATGGAAACGGTTGATGGCAACAACAACGGGAACACCGAACTTGTGCATATTTTCAATATGTGTGCGCAGATTAACGATACCCTTTTTAAGAGCGTCAACATTTTCTGCGGTAAGCTCAGTCTTAGGAACACCGCCGTTGTATTTAAGAGCACGGATAGTCGCAACAAGAACAACGCAGGAAGGTTTAAGTCCGCCGAAACGGCACTTTATGTCAAAGAACTTTTCCGCACCAAGGTCAGAACCGAAGCCTGCCTCTGTAATGCAGTAATCACCAAGCTTAAGAGCAAGCTTGGTAGCACGGAGAGAGTTGCAGCCGTGAGCAATGTTAGCGAAAGGACCGCCGTGCATAATAGCAGGATTATTTTCAAGCGTCTGAACGAGGTTAGGCTTGAGAGCATCTTTAAGAAGAGCAGTCATAGCACCCTCTGCACCAAGGTCACGGGCATAAACAGGCTTGCCGTCAAAAGTGTAAGCAACGAGAATACTGCCAAGACGCTTTTTAAGGTCAGCAAGGTCGGAAGCAAGACAAAGAATAGCCATAACTTCGGACGCAACAGTAATGCGGAAGCTGTCCTGACGTGGAATACCGTTCACCTTGCCGCCCATACCGATAACGATGTTTCTGAGTGCACGGTCATTCATATCCATACAACGGTCGATCATAATTCTGCGCTGGTCAATACCGAGAGCGTTGCCCTGCTGCATATGGTTGTCAAGAAGAGCACAGAGGAGATTATTGGCAGCAGTAATAGCGTGCATATCACCTGTAAAGTGTAAATTGATGTCCTCCATAGGAACGACCTGAGCGTATCCGCCGCCTGCAGCACCGCCCTTGATGCCGAAAACAGGACCGAGAGAAGGTTCACGGAGAGCGAGAACAGCCTTTTTGCCGATCTTTGCCATGGCTTCCGCCAGACCGACAGAAACAGTAGTTTTGCCCTCACCTGCAGGAGTAGGGTTTATAGCGGTAACAAGAATAAGCTTGCCATCGGGCTTATCGGCAGTTTTCCTGAAAAGCTCCTCCGAGAGTTTAGCCTTGTAATGACCGTAAGGCTCGATGTCGTCCTCAGAAACGCCGAGATCAGCGGCGATCTCTGTAATTTTCAGCATTTTAGCCTGCTGAGCGATCTCAATATCTGATAACATACCAAATCCCCCAAATAAATATAGTAAAATTATTATATCACATAATTCAGAACAATGCCAGTATATATTTATTGTTTTGCGAGGATATTTATATAAATAATTTGTTGCAAAATTTGTTGGGATACTTATTTTTTTATTTAGACGCGCCCAAGAAAGTGTGAACCCAAAGATAGCACCCGCGGCGGCAGCATGGCACAAAACCAACTGAACCAAGCAAAATTAGCAGCACCAAAACATTTAAAGTTTCGGTCAAGCCTTTTCAAAGGCTTGTGGGAATCCAAAGGTGTTGAAGTCACTCTACGAAGCTACTGCTTATGAATTGCAGCTATCGTAGTCGAATGCACCTATTCCATTGAAATAAATTTCAATGGTCTGATGTCTTTTGTTATTCCCATCGTATATTGGTTTATGCACCAACACTTTGTCGATAAACTCCGACATGATCTCAGGAGTAAGGGAATCAATGTTTGTGTATTTATCTACAATAGCAATGAATCTGTCAGCATTAAGCTGTTTGCTGTCTGTGATTTCGATTTCTTTCGATATTGCAGACAGCTTATTTTTTATTTCTGCTTGCTCGCTTTCATATCCGGCGGCTAAAGTTGCTAAACGTTCCTTGCTCAGAGTTCCAAGAACAGACTGCTCAAAAATTTTCTTGATAAGAACATCAAGTTCCTGTATTCTTTGCTCACAGAGCTGTTTGTCTTTGCGGAGCTTTTTCACATCGTAAGACGTTCTGTTCGCATAGCTTTGAATGGCAACATTCAAGAATCTTTCTCTATCATTTTTGACAACAGAAAAAACTTTTTGAAGTTCACTCAGTATTAGCTGATTGATAACACATTCTCTTATGTAATGAGATGAGCAAAGTTCTGATGAACGTTTATATCTGCCGCAATGATAACAATTCTTTTTCGGAAAAACAGTGCTTCTTGTAATGTACATTCTGCTGCCGCAGTCAGCACAAAAGATATAGCCGCCTAACGGATCAGGCTCTCTGACTATCGGCACTTTTTTTCTGCTCTCCATTATTTTTTGAACACGTTCGTATGTGTCACGGTCAATAATCGGTTCTTGCGTATCAGGAAAAATAACATATTCACTTTTATCCAAATATATTTTTTTCTTGCTCTTATACGATACTTTTTTTGTTTTGAAATTGACCGTATCTCCTACATACTCTTGGCGTTTGAGCATTTCCCTAATGGTTTTGCTGTCCCAAAGGCAAGGATCGGCAGGAGTTGCCCTTGCAGAGATTTTTCCATGTTCCCTTGCGTAAACAGACGGAACAAGGATTTTCTCGGAATGAAGATACTTTGCTATCTGAGAAGTTCCCTTTCCGTTCAGAAACAGTTGGAAGATTGTCCTGACATTCTGAGCAGCTTCTTCATCAACGATCCATTCCTTTGGATTATCGGGATTATGTTTGTATCCATAAATAACATTGTTGCAAATTCTCTCTCCCGACATTCCTTTATTATGAATGACAGACTTTACTTTTTTTCTCGTGTCCTTGACGTACCATTCATTCATAATATTTCTGAATGGTGTGAATTCGTTGTCACCCTTTACCGAATCGACATCATCATTTATAGCAATGAAGTGAATATTATTTTCAGGAAAATAAATTTCAGTATAATAACCGACCATAAGATAGTTACGACCTAAACGTGACATATCTTTAACGATTATTGTGCTGATTTTTTTTGATTCACATTCAGCGATCATCGCCTTAAAATCAGGTCTGTTAAAATTCGTTCCGGTGAAACCGTCATCAACAAAAAATTTTGTATTGACTATCCCTCTGCTGTGTGCATAGTTCAGCAACAATTTCTTTTGATTTGCAATGCTGTTGCTTTCACCATCGGGTTCATCACGAGAGAAGCGAGTGTACAGTGCTGCGTAAGTCGAATGGTTGTTTGACTGATACATGATAAAATTCCTCCTATGCAGTCAAACAAAAGAAAATTGTACAAACAAATTATAACATATACTTTCTTTTGTTGGCTGCGGACAAAAGTTAAATTTTTATTGCAATAGTATCAATTTCCGCTTTAATAAGCTTTTCTATCTTCTCTGCAACTTCTTTTGGTTTGTCGGAGGAAAAGATTGACTTAACATAAAATGTACTGTCATCAATCTCATACTTACTGCTGACACATTCATTGTTATTGTTTTCTTTCATAACCAAACTCCTAACGTAAGATTTGAACAATACAGAGAAACAGCTTGTCATGCTGTTATCATAAGTCAATGCAAATGCAATGCTTCTTCCCATGCTTGTGGGTGAGCCGCACAATGCGGTGAGGCGTTCAATGCGGAAGTATCATTATACAAATCTTTCGGCTGCCGTTCCGATTCATTGACGTGAATCGTAAGCAAAGCGTGGCTGTCGCTCATTCCTTAATTTCACCGTAATGGTTCATCATGGTTTGTTGCGTTTCCCAACGGAACAGGAGATCTTGGCGGACACCGAAATGATTTTATGTACTCTGTAAATGTTCGATATTAAATTTTCAAGATACTGTATGTATTAAAGAGGATAAATTTTCTCTCCTCTATAATAAATAGTGAAATTTTCAAGCGACTGTAATTGAAATTATGCCTATTTAACAGAAAGTTAATAAAGATTTGGTATAGTGCATAATTTTACGCTTTATCCATTGTTGACTATGTAGTCCTTTAATTTGGATAAAGCGAAATCAATTTCAGAATGGATTTTAGTGTGGCTTACTCCGTATTTGATTGCCAAGGTTCTCAGGGAGTAATCATTGAAAAAGTAATCCATTATCAAACCCTGTTCCCTTACGGTCAGAGTTTTGATAGCGTGACGGAGCATTGCAATTTCATGTTCTTTCTCGACCGTCTCCTCTGTGTTATCCTCAGCAGCTATATCATATGCACTGTTATCGTCAAGCGATATTTTTTCATATTCAGCCTGCCTGCGTTTGAGATAACGTTCCTTATTTCGTTTACTCGCATACGCTTTGTAAACTGTTTCGGTACTCGTTACGGGAGTACCATCTTCAAGACGGAATTCTTTTTTGCTTTTGCTCATAGCGAAAGACCTCCAAAAATAAATTTACGGTTCAAACCGCAAAAAGTGTGGAAGATCTTTCTATATTCATTATACCTTAAAGCAAATGTTATGTAAATACTTCAAAATATATTTTTTTGTTTTAACAAAATGTTTCCTATTTACAAACACCATCATTTTTCACTATAATATATATAGGGATTCGTCCCCTGCCTATATTGGGCGTGTGGGGGTAAAAGTATGGGGGTGCATACAGTGGGGTAAAGCTATAGCATTGCAAGAGGGGGACGAAGTTGGTTTCTAAAATAGCAAGCAACGCAAGTGGGTGTCCACTCGCCGATTTTCGATAAAATCGAAAATATTTTTGGGAGGTTTCCCAAGCCCTCTGAGATGACAGGAAAGGAAAAAATAATGAGCGAAAAAAATGATAAAAAGGAAAGTCAGAGAACCCGAAAGAAAAGAATATTTTTCAGAGTAGATGATGAAGAACTGAAATTTATTCAGGCACGAATGAACTTGCTCCATATTAAAAACCGTGAAGCGTATTTGCGGAAAATGGCGATTGACGGACAGTGTATAAGGTATGATTATTCGGATTTGGAAAACGAGATCCGAAAGAACAATTACCTTATGAGTAATGCTGCCAAGAACATAAATCAGATTGCCAAGCGTATCAATTCAACAAGCGATTTTTACGAAGCAGACCTGCTTGATCTACAGGAAAAAGTTGAAGCTATGATGAAACAGCAAGTTGAAATCATGAAGCTTTTCATGAACGTGACGGAGGAGAAAACGAATGGCGTACACGAAAATACACCCGATTAAAAGTACGGTTGAAAAGGCGATCGCTTACATTGCGAACCCTGAAAAGACAGATGAAAAAATTCTTGTTTCATCTTTTGCTTGCTCTGAGCAGACTGCTTTTTTAGAGTTTGAAAAGACAAGAAACAAACATCATTATTCCGGAAAGAATCTTGCTTATCACTGCATACAATCATTTAAGCCTGACGAGGTTACACCCGAACAGGCGCATAGAATCGGAATACAAACAGCGGACGAATTGCTTAAAGGAAAGTATGAATATGTTATCTCCACCCACATAGATCGTGGGCATATCCACAACCATTTGATAATATGCGGAGTGAATTTCGAGAACGGCTTATCTTTTGGAACGGAGCATGACAGAAAGAATAATCCGGCATGGAAACAGTTAAGAAAAATAAGTGACGATATTTGCATAGAGAATAAATTATCCGTCATTGAAATGCCTGAAAAGGGTTATGGAAAATGCTACTATGAATGGCTTCAGGATATGAAGAAAAATTCATATAAGAGCAAGCTGAAAAATGCTATTGACAGTTGCATTATGACTTCCGACAGCTTTGATGATTTTCTGAACAGAATGCAGAACGAGATGAATTATGAATATAAAATCAGGGGACATTCTTTATCGTTCAGAGCTGAGGAACAGGAACGGTTCACAAGGTGCAGCCGTAAAAGTTTAGGTTGGTACTACGACCCCGAACAGTTAAAAAAACGTATTGACCGTCAGGTAAAAAAACGTACTGCGACCATTTCAAAAGATACAGGATTTTATCAGATAAATGACGATAAAGCTGTAGGACTGAACAGGTGGGCAGCTTTAAAAAATATGCAGGAAGCTTCACGGTTACTGAATTTTCTGTCCGATTACGGAGTTGGTTCTGTCGAGCAGCTTGATGAAAAAATATCGGATATGTATGACCAAAGATTTGATGTTGTTCAAAAACTGAATGATTATGAATCATCAATCATTGAACAAAGAGAACTTCTGAAAATGCTCAATACCTATTGGGAAATGAAAGCGGTTCACGATGAATTTCTGAAATCATCTTCAAAAGAAAAATTCATGCGTGAACACAGTAAAGATCTTTCAATCTTTAATTCCTCCAAGGAATGGCTGAGGGAAAAATATACAGGTACTACCCTCCCCAACAGAGCTGTTCTCGAAATGAAAATTACGGAAGAAGAAACTCAGAGAGAAGCATTGCTTGAGAACTATCATGACATAAAAAAATCACTTAACTCATTGGAAACTGCCAAGGAAAAAATTGAAAGATATTTTGAACTTGAACGAGATGAACGCAAAAAATCCAAGGGCGAACTTGAGTAAGTGTATTTAGTTAAATATTAAAAATATATGTACATACTATTGCTATTTTATTAGGCTTATGCTATAATATGTACATAGGGAGAGGGGGTATAATTAAATCCGAGAGGAGCGGTAAATTTCAGCTACAACTTTTAAAGACAGAACGTAAAAGGGGCAGTACTTGATATTAAAAAAGTCAAGCAATTTAAGAAGTATTCGCTTTATACTTCCCCGTCCTCAAAAGCAGAAAGGTGAATATCTTGAATACTAAAATAGGAATAAAAGAACAGGTTCTGAATGAAATTATTTTTTCTATCACGTCAGGAGAAAAGAAAGCCGGTGACTGTCTCAGGTCAAAAGATTATAATGCCGGACGGCAGATGAGTGCAATTTACAAAAGTCTGATTGACGCAGACATTGTAAAAATCAATGCCGCTAATTTTTATGTGCTTACCGACAACTGTTCCGAAAAAGCTCAGGCACTATACTTTGATAAGATACTTGACTTGATTTCTCTAATCAGAACACTCGCCGAAGCCGCAAATTTATCGCCGGAGTGTTTGGCAGACTTATTCAAAAGTGAGGTGAATAAGCAGAAATAAAAAACTTTTAATCATATATAGGGAGGATTTAAAATGGGGCATAAAAACACAGACATTTTAAAAAAATTACAGCAGATTTTGTGTGACTATCAAGAGGACTATGAGAGTAACAACGACAATATGTGGAAGAAAGAATTTTTCAGAAACGGTAAGTGTATTGATGAAACCGCAAATGAATTAACAGCTCAGATAAATGAATATGCTTACTCTGCTCAGAATCTTGGCTTTGTTCAGGGAATGAACTTTGCACTTGATATTATGAGAATTTCGGGCAAAGATGAAAATCGTGAAGTTCTTGAAAAAATCATCGAGAGCATTGAAAACATAGGCTCAGAAAAACAGGGGGAATAATGATGTCAAAGATAATTTCAGTATGTTCAGAAAAAGGCGGAGTTGGAAAAACCACTACCACGGTAAACGTTGCAGGAGGTCTTGTGCAGCTCGGCAAAAAGGTTCTTGTCATTGACCTCGATCAGCAGCAGAACGCAAGCCGGACCCTCGGCTACATTAAGGACGGTAAGCTTACAGTTGCCGAACTGATTTACAATTCTGTTGCTGATATTGATACAAATCTTTCGGACGTAATTCGTCATAATGAAAGCGGTATCGACTACATACCGTCCTCGCCTATGCTCACCAACATCACAAGCACTATGGCAAATGATGAGGACAGCAATTACATTCTCAGGCGTATTCTGAGCAATGACGTATTCGCAGAATATGATTACATACTGCTCGATTGCAGAACGCTTCTCGACTTGCTTGCAAGCAATGCAATGAACGCAAGCAATTATGTAATTATCCCTGTTGAAAGCGGAATTTATGCTTATGAGGGTCTTGACAAAATGCTGAACAAGGTTGCTTCCGTCAACAACAGCACAAACAGAGATCTGCGTGTTCTCGGAATACTTTTAAATAAAATGCAGCGCACAAATGTAAGTGTTTCACTTGCCGATTCAATCCGTGATGAATATGACCGTATCACATTCAGAACTGCAATTCCGTATTGTCCTGCACAGACAGAAAAGGCAATCATGAATCAGAAAGGCAGTGTGTTTGATAAGGGCAGTTCCCTCGGACAGGCATTTAGACAGCTGGCGGAAGAAGTTTTGATGAAATGATAAACGGGAGATAAAAATGGCAATAGTATTATTAATATTGATATGTCTTGCATTGTTTGCAGGAGTGATTTTTCTTGCATATAAATTGGGAGATACTGTACTTGAGATGTTTTCACAGTTAGCAGGAATATCTAAGGGAGAGTTGGAAATGTTGCTATTTGGAGTGATATTTGCAGTAATTAGTGCTGTGATCTGTGTAAAGTTAATAAAGCATATAAAACGATTTGATTAGACAAAAAAACAGAGCAGACCGCCAAGCTCCTACACTCACGGTTCTGCTCTGTGACACGAACGAAAAGTCCGATACGACTATTATATCGTATCGTTCACCTTTCGTCAAGAGGAAAGATGAATTATGGATATAATTATATGTTTTTTATATTGTACCGCAATTATTTACGGATTGTATAGAATACATAATCATAATAAAAGGTCTGAAGAAAACGGTGATATAGATTTTCAGCACATTTCGGAACAAATTGAATATCTAAGTGAACTTCGTGAAAAGCTTTCCACTATTGAAGAAATGATAACAGATGTTTCGATCTGCTCCCCCGATGAGCATGAAAAGATAATATCGTGTGAGTGGATAAATGGTGTTGGTGACAAATTCAGATATGATTTATGGGTTGACGGAAACAACAGTACGTCCGAGGAATTACTCAAAATTGCATATTCCGAACGCTGCCGATTGAGGTCTGCCCTGAATTCGGAAATTCAAAAAATGTCGGAACGGTGTAACGAAAACTGTAACGAAAGCTATCCCGTTCCGAGAAGAGGGGAGACCAATTATGAATGATATAAAATATTGTGTTAGGTGCGGTGCAATGATTTCTAATGTAAATAATGCGGACTGGTACAGTCATATCAGTGTGAAATACTGCCCTGACTGCCGAAAGGAATCTGACCGTCAGAAAACAGCTCTTAGAGTTTATAATCTTCGGCAGCGGAAGAAGCAGAAAGATAAATTTCGTGATGAACAGCTTGAACTGCTCAAAGTTGAAAATGAACTTCTGCGAAAAAAGGTTCTTATGCTCCGTGAAGAAGCAGGGCATATCCGATAACCATTTGTATATTTTTCATGTGTCACGGTGACACACTCAGGGAGGAAAGAATAATGGATAATAATAAATGCGTACACGATGAATTAGCCAACGAAGGACTTGTGAACAAGCTCAGAAAGTTCAAGGAGTATCTTCTTAACGATGATGTTCCAGAGTGGCAGCAGCTCATATCAACTGCCGGATTTGTAATGGACGTTGTAAATGAGCTTAAATGGAAAGAACACACTGAATATCACGGCACAAGCGAAAGGTGTGTTATGGAGGCTGATGATGTTTTCGATGAGATAATGGCAGCGGTCAACTATGAGCTTGAAAAGCCATACTATAAAAAGCTCGATAGTATGTGGGATGATTGGAACAACAACAAAACAGGCAAATACGCAAAAATCAATACTATGCAGGAAATGCTTGGTATTATCTGTGACTGCCTTGAAATCGAATATCCCGGTCTTATAGAACTTGAAAAGAAATATTTCGGACTTAGTCTGAAAAGCGATGAAAACGAGGATGAATCACAATGATATTCAAAGACTTAAAAGGGAAAGGAAGAAGCAGAAAGATAAATTTCGTGATGAACAGCTTGAACTGCTCAAAGTTGAAAATGAACTTCTGCGAAAAAGAGTTATTATGCTCCGTGAAGAAGCTGAACATATTCGATAACTATTTGTAAATATGAGAGCTTTATCTGTAGAAATTTTAATTTTATGATTGAGGTATAAAATGTTTAAAGTTGATTCTATATTAACCATATTGGGCGTTTTCTTTATTTCTTGGGCGTTTTTTCGTTATGAGGTTTCTTTTTTCTTTTCTATGATTAAATACCACTACCATACTTTTTTGTCTATAGCTTGTTTGGTTCTTTGTACCTTTATCTATTTATGTTCTCTTGGAATTATAATTTATGGGGTATAATTTGTATTTGAATTTTTTCACAAAGTTACAAAAGTCATGCGGACGAAAATTATTTTGATTCAACTAAGCTGATGATAACAGGAGGTAAATGCAATGGGTAAGATAGACTTTACAGCAATGAAAAACAGCCGTAAGGCTATTGAAGATAAAGTTGAGGATAGTATCCCGACCGAACTGGAGGAAAGCTATTCTGATGTATGGGGCGGCAAAGAGAAAATCACGGTCATTGAACTTTCTCGCTTGAAGCCGTATATGGATAAGAACGGCGGTCAGCCGTACAAGATCAATCCCAAAAAGGTTGAACAGATAGCGGCAAGTGCAATGGATATCGGCATTATTACCCCTTTGCGTGTCAGACCAAAGGGCGATTTATACGAAGTGATTTGCGGTCATCATAGATATGAAGCGGCTAAATCTCTCAATCAGATCTCAGTGCCATGCATTGTTAAGGACTATTCGGACGATGAAGTTTTCAGGATTCTTACCGAAAGCAACATTCAGAGAGACAAAACGCTGCCAAGCGAATATGGCAAAATCTTTGCAAGATATATGCAGCTTAGAAACGATGATGAGACTACAGCAGGAGAAATAGCAGTCAAGTTTGATGTATCCCGAAAAACGATGTACCGCTATCTCGATGTGAACCGCCTTATTCCCGAATTGCAGGAAATGACCGATACTGGAATAATCAATATCGGAGCAGTTGATTATATCGCAAAGCTTGATACGGACGTTCAGCTCGCCCTATATCAAGCTCTGAGCGAAGCAAAGGTAAGATTGTCTGTCGGTCTTGCAAAGCGTATCAGAAGCTTTACAGAGAGCAACAGCGGACTGGTAGAAGCAGAAGATATTCTTGCTGTTCTCACAGCTAAGGAAGATAAGAAGCCAACAGTTGATATGTACGCAAAGTTACGCAAAAAGTATAACATTTCTCTGTCCGACAGTGAACTTGATGAGCTGTCCTCACGTCTGTTAAATGAATATTTTGAGAGTGTGTCACGGTGACACACTCTGAAAGGAAAATGAAATGAGAAAAATTGATAATATGAACGACACTACTGATGTAAATGAAGAAAAAAGAGAATCACCTTTTTATTCTTTTTTCGACGCCGACCTTGTTTTCGACATAATTAAGATAGTAATACTTATTCTTGTGTTGGTTTCAAGTTTGTTTGGAATATCAAAATGTTTTAAACTCTTAGGTGAAAAAGTAAGCTATAACTCCAAAGCGAGCGTTTCAGCAGGAATTATTACGGATAAGGAAATAATTAACGGTCACACAAAAAGCGATGGAGGACTGGTTTATTATAACGGAAAATTCGGTTACGGCTTTAACAATAACCAAAGCTATGTTCCTACAGTTTACCGTATATATATCAGAGGAGAATTTGAATATGAGGGCAAAACACATCAAGGAAACAATTCTTTTGATGTAAGCGAAGATATTTATAATTCCTATAACATCGGTGATTACTTTGACAGCAAAGATTTGTTGAGAGATTCAGGTGAAAATCAAAAGTAAACTTAAATGTGTCATGATGACACACTCTGAAAGGAAAATAGAATGAAAGAAAAAACTAAACCGAATTTAGTTAAATGCCCATATTGTGGCAGTACTCCTGTAATGGGAACACTTGTAACGACATATAGCTATGTATCCGAACATTGTTTGCGTGAAAATGGCATTGATATTGAAGATAAAAGCAATCGAATCGGGGCAATGTTAGGTGACATGAGCATTGAGCCAACGATGAGAATCACAAAGTACAAATGCCTTTCCTGTCAAAAAGAATGGGGAACTTACGGCAAAAAGGAATACATATTTGTCGGTAACGAAAATGGATTATGTTATTTTGAAAAGAGGGAGAAAACATGACAATCATTAAAATAGTATCTTTTCCCTTTCGGCTTGTCTTATTTGTGATTATCGCACTGCTCACTTCTGTCATATGGGGATTTAATCATACAGTAGTAACCTTTTTTCAGGTCGGCAGTGCAATAGTATCAGCCATTGGAAAAGTATTTTCTGCAATGACGTTAGGCGGCGTTATTATCCAAGCAGTTTGGGAACTTATAGATAACGGAAAAATTGATTCATTAAAAAACACTGTCATTTTACTGCTGCTTATAATAGGTTTGGAAGTCTTTTTTCAATTTCTTCCTGTTATTTTTCAGGCACTGTCTATTGCTTTTACTTTTGCGACCATGTGGCTGTGGGCATTTTCCAAAATGATCTTGTTCTGCAATGCCGATGAACTGAATTATGTGTGAACAGATTCATTCATGGAATTTCTTTCAAAGAAATAATAGCTGCATACTAATGGCTTAGAGCAAAGAAAAAATTGAATACTTAAAACCTCTGATTATGCTTGTAAATCAGGGGTTATTTTTTATATTTGGCTATTGGCATTATTTTGAAATTATAAAGCTTATGTTGACAATATTTGTATATTCATACAAACTGTAAATAATTGTCAGAAAAGTATTGACATACTGCTAACAGTATGCTATAATATAAGTACAGTAAAGGACAACACAAACACCGACAGGTAGAAAGACAAGAGGTACTAATTATGAAAAAGTTTAGAGTTGAATTAAATCCCACAGGCGACTACACTTTCACAAATGGAGAATTTTACACAATTGACGAGTTTGAGGAAATCGAAGCCGAAACAGCTCAGGAAGCTATCGGATTTGCTATCGATTGGGTACACGAACATGGACTACTTTCAGATGACCCCGAAACAGAAATTCCTGAAAGTTACGCATGGATAGCTGCTGAAATACTTACAGGTGACTGGGGAGAAACATATACAGAAAATTGGGAGGACTGGGAAAACGATATAGAAGAACCGATAATAGTCGATTTTCAAGGCGGAGAAAGCCGAACTGGTAATACGGATTGCAACTATATGTTAGCAGTATTTACTAACCAAGACGGAGAAGAAGATGAACTCTATTCAGAAATTCTATTAACAGAATTCACAGAAAACACGGAAGAGGGAGATTTTAATTTGTGTGAATGGGACGATTATTCTTATCCATTATTAAAAGAAGATATTATTGACCAAGCAAAAGAAAAGAATATTGACATAAGACGACTTAGATTTCCCCTATGGAGAAGATGATGAACTCTACTCAAAAACATAAATAAAGATTAACCGCCGTTCAGTTCGTTCCGAACGGCGGTATTTTTGTTATAGACAAATTGTCATATAGGGCGGTATGCAGATTATATCATCTTTGAAACTGAGGTTTCGTGGGTGGATCACATAACATTCGCCTATCCTTGCTTTGTATTTCTCCTTGAAGCGTTTGAGCGATTCAATGGAATATTTCTTACCCGACTTGACCTCTATCGGGAACATCTTGTATTTCAGCTTGCTGTTGTTGGATATCAGAAAGTCTATCTCGATATCGTTGCGATGCTTCTCGCTGTTGTACTGTGTATAGAAGTACAGCTTATGTCCGTTTGCCGTCAGCATCTGAGCGATGACATTCTCATAGAGCATACCCTCGTTCATATTCAGCTTATCTCCGAGTATCTGCTTATAGACCTCATCTTCAAGAAGTTCGTTCTCATCAAAAGCATGGCTGACGAGCAGCCCTGTGTCACCAAGGTAACACTTTACATAAGCTCTACTCTCATTTATCGAAAGTCCGACATTAGGGTCATTACATAGGAAACACTCATTTGATATCATTGAATCGGAAAGCCAAAAGAAAGTTTCTTCATACTGGTCAGCCTTACTTCCTGCCGAAACATCATTGAATACCACACGTTTTTCGTGCTGAGAAAGCAAACTGGGTATCTGATCGAATATGGTGAGGACTTTGCTCCTGTATCTTGTATCTATTTTCATAATGTCACTGCGGTAAAGAGCGAGGATATCACGCTTTTCTGTATCTGCTTTGTCAAAGTCCTTTCTGCTTTCAAGAAAAGCGATAACACTTTGCGGCATACCGCCCACAAGCATATACTGCTTGAACAGAAGCATTGCTTTATAATGCAGTTCGTTCTCAAGGGGAACTCTGTCGGCAAAGCACTTTCTGATATAGCCGATGATCTGCTCCTCGCCCAGAGCATGGCAGAACTCCTCAAAATCGAGGGGATACATACTGAGGTGGCGTTCCTCCGACGGTATAACGATATCCTTGACATTCTCTTTTATTGAGATGAGCGAGCCTGTTTCGATATAATCGTATCTGCCGTCAGCAACGAGGTATTTGATACACTCTCTTGCTTTCGGATACATCTGTACTTCATCAAAAATGATAAGTGAATCACGTTCGTACAGCTTGACACCGTAGTATGTGGAAAGCAGCATGAAGAACGTATCAAGATCATTCGTGTGCTTCACGAAATAATCTTTTACATCGTCGGGACATCTGGCGAAGTCGATAAGGATATAGCTTTTATACTCATTTCTGCCGAACTCTTCACATATCGTTGACTTGCCGATACGCCTTGCACCCTCTATAAGAAAGGCTTTTTTGCCGTTCAGCTCTTTTTTCAGTGTCAGCAGCTTATCGTACATTTTACGTTTAAGTATCATAACAACGCTCCATTTTCGCAATGCGCAGGTTTTGACTTGCTTGTAAACTCCTTGATACGCAGGTTTGTAATTTACTCTAAATTCCATTATGCGCAAGTTTGTAACAATTATACTACATGACAGCGAAAAAGTCAATCGTTATATTCAATAATTCACAACACATAGCTTATGAAATACACAGACTGCATTTAAAGATTAGCTTAGAGCAAAGAAAAAGATCGAGTTCTTAAAACCTCTGATTACTGTAATCAAAAGTAACTTTTTATTTGGCTATTGGCATTATTTTGAAAATATAAAGCTTATGTTGACAATATTTGTATATTCATACAAACTGTAAATAATTATCAGAAAAGTATTGACATACTGCTAACAGTATGCTATAATATAAGTACAGTAAAGAACAACACAAACGCCGACAGGCAGAAAGACAAGAGGTAATAATCATGAAAAAGTTTTACGTTGAAATGACAGAAGAAGAAAACGGATATTGCTACACAGGCGAATGGGCTTGCGCATTCCCACAGGGATACGTTGAAGCAGAAAGTGAGGAAGAAGCTATCGCATTCGCTAAGTCATATGTATCCGAACACGGAGCTGACGAGAACGCTTATATCTACAGAGCCAAAAAGTACTGGAACTAAGCCAAGCGGAGCGTTTTCGCTCCGCTTCAATTTATTTAAAACAGGAGGATTATATTATGAGTAAACCAACTTCCGCAGTAAAAGACAGGTGGAACAAAGCAAATTACGATCAGCTTAATATCCGGCTTCCAAAAGGGAAAAAGGCAGAATTGCAAAAAGCTGCCGAAGCGGCAGGAATGTCGTTGAACCAATATTGCGCAAGCAAATTATTGAATGATATTATTTTATGCGATATTTCAAGTAAAGAATCACAGTAATAAACAAGGCGTGCAGAATCGTTAGTCTGCACGCCTTGGGTTCTGAAAATCAAACCGTGTAAACGCAATAATC